>Ga0123335_1005620_pt1 | contig 15169 bp, 11 predicted proteins | sample BiotimSIPDNA_2_FD_89707 | JGI IMG/M metagenome (GOLD analysis project Ga0123335, IMG submission 89707) | Anaerobic biogas reactor microbial communites from Washington, USA - Biogas_R2 time_0 SIP DNA | ecosystem: Engineered > Bioreactor > Anaerobic > Unclassified | place: Washington, USA... | reverse complement strand
GATGAAAAAAGGGAATTACTATGAAAATTTCCTTTGAAAAGCAAAGTATAAGTGAATTTTATCGATCAATTGTCAAGATCTGAGTAAAATTGGTCTTTGTAGCATATTTTTAGAGGTTCCCTTTAAATAATATCTTATTTCTACTTCTGGTCTCTTTTTATATGAATCAGGTGATTGATTTCTGTGTTCATATTCTGGCCATGTATTTTCTAATTCTATGTGCAGGTATATTGGAAGCTTTGTATAAATGGCTATTTGATTAATCCTTTTGCATCGCATGAAAACAGGCTTTGTATTCACTAATGAATCATAGTCTAATTCTGCTTTTGACTCATATAAAATTGACAAGCAAATTAACGCTATTAATTTGAATTGTATATTTTTCATATTATTCTTCGAATACCTCTTCAAGTCTTATTTTTCGAAATGTAAAATGTAAAATAAATTAAATATCAGTTCTTTTCTCTGTGCCCCCAAAGAAATGCGGAGCATAACCCCGCTGTCGAATGTCAAACGGAATGTTATCTTAGCTTATTGTTTTTCGTAAAGATTGCCAACGATAGTGAAGCAGCAATTCCCCCGCAGGATGCCACTAAACCAACTGCTGTCATTGGGAGAACGGTAATATTCTTTGGTAACCTGATCGTTTTCTGCTGGATATTTTACTTAAAAAGGGCTTCATTCAGTTGCCTGATTTTTCCCTACTCCTCCACATACCATCCATTGCCATACGCCCGGTATTTGTCAGGGCATTCGGTTTCTTTCTCAATTTGTACCCGGAAGAATATTTTCCCAGGCATCTTTTGGATATCGTTTACTTTTCCAATCCATGTTTTTTCAACGGTATCCGTGCCGGGAACTTTTTTAATGAAAAGCGTTTCAACGCCTGAAACAAGCTGAGTATTTCGAGATTGCTGTTTGATCATCTTTGGTGAATATGAGGTAAAATTGCCGGGGATTCGGTCCCAGTGTTTATCGAAATCCGTAACCATCACATATTTCATGGCTCTGTTATTTACTCCACTCATTTGAAAGTGTTTCAGCCTGTTTTAAAACAAGTTCAATGGCCTCGATGTCGGGACTGTACAGTGTTTCCCATCCGGTTTCCCGGAACCATTCAAGGCTGATTTGTTCGAGCTGGTCTTCATTCATATCGGGATTTTTTCCGTTTCTCGCTTCGGACTTTATAGAGTCGTTCTGTAAATCCGCCCTCATTTTCGAAATCCTTTGCAAGACGGGCGACCTGACGGTCCAGGAGGGAACATGCAACAGCAATTAACACCAGGACAGCGTTTGCCGAAATTTCAGGGTAGATAGAACGTTCTGAAGTGGACATAGTGGACGGTTTTGAAATATTGCTCATTGCAGGGTTTTCTTTGTGCCCATATAGTCCATTCTGTCTACTGCGATGTTTAACAATTTTTATCCATTCTGCAACTTCGTCAGAAGTTGTGCACCGTTTATCAACTAGTTCCTGCCGGAGGGGGTTATCTTTTGTCCAAATGGTATGTTTACGATGCCTTAGAAAATCTTCGTAGTCGAGTTTAAGCTCTTCCAGGCTCGCGCGGGCCACTTGCGTAAGTTTCAGTTCCATTTTCTTTGATGTTGCAGAAGCCTGCGAGCCTTCGGCAATATTCTGTACTCCGCTTCGGGCGGCCTGAACCATCTGATCTTTTGTTCGACTGAACCGGTCGATGTAACGGTCGACGAACCGCACGGTTACATCGTACACAAGCTGCGCAACCTGAAAGCTTTTCAGGTTGCGGTACCCGCCATGTTTTGGAATGAGGTCGGTCATTTTGTTGTCTCTTGGAGTTCAGGTGCTACAGACGACAAATCAATCTCTCCGGAAAGGAGCTTGGGGAACTTTTCACTTGAGACAAAGAACCCGCCACTTCCCATTGCCGGCCTGAAATCAGTAATAATAATATAGTAGACGGAACGAAAAAAAACGTTGATTTATGTACATTCGGGAGGAAATCTGCAATGTGAAGAGGTTTTTACTGGCCGTCAAGTGTAGTTAAAAATTACTGATTGCAGGAAAATACCCGGTGGACTTTTAAGTAGTCATTTTCATTTCAAAAAAAAGCCCCGGGATAGCCCCCGGGGCCACAAAAATCAACCATCTGTCATCTTCTCACCGCTGAACGCTGATCCGCCTGGTATGGCTGGTTCCATCAATGGTGAGTCGGGCAAGATAGGTTCCCGCAGGAATTCCGGTCATATTACAAGAGAACGAATGGGTGCCTGTGCTTTCGTTCTTATCGAGCAGTGTCGCGATCTTCTGTCCTGTAAGGGAGAACAGCCTGAGCGAAACCGCTGAAGGTGCATGGACTGTATACTGCACTGTCAATTGACGGGTACCGGCAGTCGTATGCACTTTAAAACCGGATATGGTATTAATTGTTTTTGTGCTGTTTTCGCGTGTTGCTACAGGAGCTTCGTACTCATAAAACGTTCCTACAACATTGGTACTGAAAATCTGTGCCGTTGTATATGTGCCGCGGAACCAGAGCAGTGCCTCTTTGCCTGGTTTCCATTTGGGAATTATCGGGCGGAAATTATCCTGTGTCGAGTTCGCGGTGACCGGTTCCCACTTCCATGTCGCGCCGTGATCATCGGTGATACCCCGCCATATTTCACGTTTCCCGGCCTGACTGTTATCATTCCCGGGATTGAACGGAGAAGAGATGTAAATTCTATCTGGATCATCGGGGCTCAGAGCGCCCAAACCGGTGTAATCCTGCTCGTCGGCGTACATCTTGGTTCCGGCTTTACCGATATAGGTAAACTTCCACTCTTTACCGTCGTAGCGTGCATAAAAGTTGCGGTGATCGGTTTCGGAGTTGGTGGCCCGGGCCTTGAACAGTATGGCGATGGTTCCATCATCATAGGTACAGACATCGCTCTGCCAGCATCGTCCCATGGTGACACCGTTTACCTTCGTGCCATGGGCGAACACTTTGGTAAAATTGCTGAATGTCGGTATGAAGTTCAGGTTGTAAATGTCGCCGTCGGCCTCTTTTCCCTCGGTATTGAACACCTTTTTGTTCTGTATATAGCCGTGGTAGATACTGGTAGTCTGGTCACGCGGGTGTTCTTCTGTAAAGCACATGTCGATACGGTCCTTGCCGTTTCCCCAGTACTTGTAGTACCCTTTGTTATAACTGTTACTGCTGTTGGTTGTCAACTGTCCGCCAAACTTCCAGGTCTCTCCGTTGTCATCGGAATAGATGAAATTCGGAGCCTTGTTATTGGCACGGGAAAAGTTATAGATCCTCTTCTCGTCTGAAAGGTAGTAGAGGTTGGTGTAAGCGATAGTAAAGTTGGTGCCGCCGGGGATCGATTTCCAGTCGAATTTCTTCTCGGCCGACCAGTTGCTTCCGTTGTAAATACTGTAGATATGGTTCCATTCATCGTAATGATGTGCCCACATGGCGATATAGTTTCCGTTGGGGGCAACTATCACAGCGGGAGAATTGTGGTCATCGGCCCACTTTATCAGCTTTGAGGTTTGTTTGTTGCTTTCGACCTTTTTAGTGTCAAGGTTAACGATCGCGATGTTGTTGTAATTGCCTGAGCTGGTCGAACTGACAATCAGCTTGTTCTTTGCAGTATCGATAACGGCACGTTCGTCCTGAAACCAGCACCATGCACCGTTAGTGATAAAGGTATGCAGCTCCCCGTCAACCCAGTTGCTGCCCTGCTGCGCTACCGCGCAAAACACATGGACAAGAATAAAAGTGGTCATGCCGACGACACTGTGTTTCAGATTGTTCATCTCTCTCTCCTGTGTAAAATGATCATAGTGCATTTCTGGTAGTAAACGACTGTCGTTCTGTTATTGCAGACGGACGATTGTCTGTGCCGCCGTGCCGTTTCTGCGAATGAGCATTCCCGTTGATACGGATGGAATGCTCTGGTGGACGGAGAGTGGTAGAGACCGTCCGGTGAGGTCGAAACAGCGGGCGTTGTCCGGTGAGAATATCGTCAGATTGCTGTGTCTGGCAGGGGTCAGATTACGGTTTGATGTCGCCAGGTTGTTGTAATACCGCAACACAGCGGTTGCCGCCCAGATATACCCTGCGGTACCGTGAGAATTACCGGCAGCGGCTTTTCTCGCACTGAGATATTCATTGGCATCGCCTTTACTCGGCCAGAATCCTTCGGCGATGTTGCCCAGCCTGCCATCGTTGCCAAGGTATCTGGTAACCGCCATCCACCCTTTTTTGGCCGGATCGAGGTATGTTTCCTTATCAAGCAGGCCGAGTTCCAGGCCGGTGAACAGTGCAAATACAAACATGGAGGAACCGGAGGTTTCTTCCCAGTTCCTGGAATCGGTTGACATGAGGAGCTGTGGCCACATACCGCTGGAAAGTTGGGCGTCGATAAGGCCTTTCATATGTTTTTTATAGGCAGTAATGATGTCGTTGTATTTTTCGTGAGTATCGGGAATAACCCGGACAAGCTCGGCCATGCTGGCAGCCCCCCAGCCGTTACCCCGTCCCCAGAACTGGTGCGAAATATTGCCGTGGTGCCAGTATAAACCGTTGCTCTGCTGCAGGTTGGTGACATACCGGAGAATGAAATTAATGCAGAAGTCAAGGTATTGGTCATCTGCGGTTGCCTTGTATGCCTGGACCATAAGAGAACCGGTCATATAAGTGTCGTCGATGGCATTTCTGAAGTGACCGTTTTTCTGAATATTGGCTTTTGCGGCATCGGTGCCTAACTTCAGTAAATTATCCTTTTTATTGTGCAGATAGAGATGGAGCGGGAGGATTCCGCAGGAGTTGTTGTCGATGTTGTCGGTTTTGATCGCCGTGGTCCGGTTGTATCTGCTGTTGATCTCTTTGTAGAATGAGCTGTCGTTGGTTTCTTCACCGAAGATGCATGCAGCGTAAAACGAGCAGATATCCGCATAGTAATCGGTTGTGCTGGGGTTGACCCCGGATCGTTTCACCCAGTAATCAGCGGCAAGCTTACCTTTTTCGAGCGCCGAATTTTTAACATCCTCATCGGAGGGTACCGATTGGGCAACCGTGGATGAAATAATGAGCAGACAAGACAGCAGAAATTCGGGTCTTCTCGCCAGTCGCATAGTAAAAGCCTTCCTCTCAATGGTGCATCGTTTAACAGGTTACTAGTAAACAGGTATTGTGATCTTTATTAATTTACTGTTAAAATCTGATCTATGCCATTTATTGACAGGTATTTTACGGCTGAGCTGACGATGTTGTGATCTTTTTTACTTCTGAATTTAAAATAGTGATTGAACCAGGTGGATACAACAATTTCAGTCTGGAAGCGGCAGTTGAACAATCCATTCTCATCAATTCTCAGATGGATGCCGTTTTTCAACGGCATGACGTCCGTGGCGGTGTTGCTGAAAAGGTTGATCATGGATATTACGTAACAGCCTGCTCCGGTGTCACTCACCAACCATGATACGGCCGTTTATCTTCTCATTTTTAATCGCAGCGGTAAAGGCATAGGTTCCAGGTGTCAGATTATATCTCCCCAGATTGACATTCCGTGCCGCATCACCGTTTCGGGCTTCTTCAGATAAAATGATCTCTTCACCTTTGAGGTTAAATAAGCGGAACTGAAGTGGCAGGCGTTCCGGGTTAGTAAAAAGCAGCTCTTTACTTTTATAACAGTACCTGTAGTGTAAACCGCCTGTTTTTCGGGCAGCCGCTTGAGAAGGATCGATATAAACCAGATCATTGCATATCAGACTCACATTATCCAGATACACATCCGCGGTGCTCAGGCCCAGGTCGAATTCCACCCTTGCATTATTATCTGTCTGCTCATTCATGGTAAATGTCAATGTGTAACGCGTTTTCTGTGTTGTAAGGTTGAATGCTTTCTTGGCGTAAGTTGTAAATGGCTCAGTGCACATGTTAAGTGCCGCATTTAAACTGCGGTCGGATTCAGAATAGGCATCGAAGGAGAGCGTGTAGGTTTTCCCCTGCAGAAGCTCCATTCCCTCCTGATCAAACTGGATCTGCCAGTCCTGTGTCCCGGCGTTAGTGATCTGGACCTGGTACTCCCCGTCTACAACGCTCCCCTGTCCATAACCGCCTTCATAATTACCCAGCGGAAGCCAGAATGAGCTGCCCAGTGAAAAATCCCCGTTTCTGATCATCTCTCCCTCAGGAACAAACAATGCCGCAGCCTGGATATTTTTACTTATAATAATCCGGGTAGTATCGGCTCCACCCGAGATATTACCGGTGAAACCGGAAAACTCAAATCCTTCTTCGGGTTGCGCGATAATACTCACCTCTGTTCCCAATTCGTAAAGTTCCTGCTCAGGAACGACCTTGACACTCCCTTTTCCGGATGAAGCAACAGACACTGTAAAGGGACCACCCCCTGAAAAGGAAAAGACCCGCACATAATCGACGGTCATTTTCTGCGGAAAAACAGCGTCATCGACGCCCTGTGCACCGCCCCAGCTCCCGCCGACAGCAACGTTTAGAACGAGATGAAATTCTTTATCAAAAGGCCATGTTTTATAGCCGGAGTTCTCATTGTTAAAAGTAAAAACAGTATCATCATCGACCATAAAATCCATCCGATCCTCGAACCATTCTACGGCATAGATATGATAAGTGTCATGAGGATCGGAGAGGTTTATTGTACCTGATTTCTGGGTGCTAAGGGTATGGTTGTACGATTCAGTATGCACGGTGCAGTGAATTTTTTGCGGATCGTAACCGACATTCTCCATGATGTCGATTTCTCCGCTTTTGGGCCAGTCTCCATAAGCCCATTCGGTAGGAAGCATCCATATTGCCGGCCACAGCCCCCGTCCCCGGGGAAGCATGGCGCGCACCTCGATGCGGCCGTAAAGCCAGTCCCCCTTCCCTCTGGTTACCAGACGGGCAGAAGTGTACTGACGGTTCTCAAATGTTTCTTTGCGTGCTTCAATTGTGAGACACCCGTCACCGACCCTGGCATTTTCGGTCCGGTTTTCAGTGTAATATTCAAGTTCATTATTCCCCCAGCCTCCCCCACCGACATCGTAACCCCATTTGGAGGGGTCGGGAAGACCGGAATACTCAAATTCATCGGACCACACCAGAGTTTTGTCAAGCGCAAATACGCCGGCAGTAGAGATCTGGAGCAGAAATATCACCCTGAATACCAGTTTCATATTTCCTCTTTTCTAATAAGATACACCTGCCTGCAATTATTAACTGAGTTATGCACACGTGAAAAGATGAAGTGCAAATAGACCTTATCGGAGTGCATAAGTCAGGTATTACATACCCTTAAGAGATCCGGTTGCCCGTGCGAACCTCTGAAATTATGTTTACGAGACCTGAAAATCAGAATAGACCAGTCAGGGAGACAGGTCTTAATTTCCTGTTACTAAAAAGCCTTCAGTTTTACCGGATAAAATATGCTGTATACGATCCGCGATTTCAGTCATAGTAAATGGTTTCTGCAGAAAAATCATTGCACTATCTTCAACTACTCTATCTATGTCATTTTTCTGAGGATATCCTGAATATATTATCGTTTTAATTTCAGGATTTATCTGTTTAAGTGCTTTAAAGGTTTCCGCGCCATTCATTCCGGGCATGACCATATCTATAATTGTGACATTTATTTCTTTCCATCGCTTCTTATAAATCTCAATAGCCTCTTTTCCGCTGTATACCACTGTTACTTTGCATCCCATGGTAATCAGCATATTCTTGAGCATCACGGCCACATCCTGCTCATCATCGACAACAAGGACATCTGCATCAATTTTTTTCTTTTTTAGTAAACGGGTATCAGTATTTAAACCCTGATTTGCGGGTTCTGTCACCGGGAAAATCAGAGTAAAGGTTGACCCCTTTCCCGGTGATGTTTCGACTTTCAATCCGCCTTTATGGCTGTTTACGATTCCATACACTGCCGCCAGTCCCATCCCGGTACCTTTGCCCTCTCCCTTTGTGGTGAAAAAGGGTTCAAAAATATGTTTCATGGCATCAGGACTGATTCCAGTGCCGGTGTCCTTCACTGAGAGGCAAACATAGGTGCCCGGGCTAAGTTTGTTGTCACTTATGATATCCGCCGCGTCGGCCCCAAGCTCCAGGTTCTTTGTTTCAATTGTCAGTTTGCCCCCGTTTTCCATTGCATCGCGGGCATTGAGCGTCAGATTGAGAACAGCATTCTGAAGTTGTGACGGGCCACCCCATATAAATGGTTTTTCGGCTCGCAGGTCCATATTAAACTCGACATTCTTTACACTTCGAGACACAAGCGAAGTAACCTCATTTGCAATTTTGTTGATATCAACCGTTTGAGATTTATACACGCCCTTTCTTGCAAATGCCAGCAGCTGCCTTGTCAAATCACCGGAACGTCTTCCCGAGACATCAATTTGCTTGACAAAGTTCCATGAGGCAGAGTCTTTTTCCAGTGAATTTAAAAGCAGTTCACAATATCCCATTATGATTGTCAGTTGATTGTTAAAATCATGGGCAACACCTCCTGCCAGCTGCCCGATAGCTTCCATTTTTTCAGCCTGACGGAGGCGTTCGTTTGCAGCCCGCAGTTCTTCTGTGCGCTTCTGCACCATCTCCTCAAGCTGATTTTGATACTCCTTCAATTTGTTTTCTGCTGTAAGTCGAAAGGCGATTTCGGACCGCAGCTTTCTTGTAAGGGACCCCACCATGCCGGTTAAGATGGCGATTGCCATCTGCATAGAGACCCCCATAAACGTTCCCACGTCTACGCCTTTTCCAAAGTAATGAAGCACTATACCGGTCCAGACTGTATTGAGTACAACCATCAGGACACCGGCCAGCTGGCCCCACCTCCAGGCTACTATGATATTAAAAAGGAAACTGCACAGACCTATTGCAGTGGAACTGTGTGTCTTATAGTAAGTAAAAAAGAGCAACCCTGCATAAACAAGCGACAAACCGGTAATCACCAGAAATCTAAACAGGAGTTTTTTGGCTGGCAGTGTCTTCATAATGAAACCTTCGAGATCTTTCTTTATAGGCTCACAGGATAACCCTTAAAAGGCCACATAAAATAATACTTTGGCAGCCCAAATAAGAGCAGAACCGGTTTTTGGGCTGGAACTGTTTCCTGAATAGCCACTAAGATATCAGTTCCGACCCGAATTAATCTGTCGGGGGAACACTCATCAATGCCCCGCCCTGTAGTCCCCAGGGACTATAGTTTTATCAATCAAAACAATTGATAGTGTAACAGTATGCATTAAATTATATACTATCTGAAAGGGTTTTTCCATGGCAAATATCTTTGATTATTATGACTATCGGAAATATCTCAGAGACTCTTATGAGGAGCTCCATGCGAAAAACCCCAACTTTTCATACAGGTTTATTCAGGAAAAAACCGGAATCGATCCGGGTTTTCTTGTAAAAGTCTTCAATGGACAGAAAAACATCACCGAGAATTCAATCCCAAGATTCTCAAAATTACTGAAACTAAACAGCCGTCAGACAGAGTATTTTACCAACCTCGTTTTTTTCGGCAGAGCTAAATCAGACATTCAGATTAAAACCTGCTTTGAAAAACTGCTCTCTTTCAAAGAACCTGGATATTTCAGGGTTGAAGCAGAAGCGTATGAGTTTTACACAAGATGGTATTACACTGCAATCCGCGAGTTGATAGGAGTTTATCCTTTTACAGGCAATTACGAGGAGCTTGCAGCTCTTCTGGTACCGTCAATAAAAGTGTCTGAAGCAAAAAAAGCAGTTGAGCTCCTGGTAAGGCTGGGGTTTATAAAGAAGAACAGGGATGGAAGATATGTTCAGGCGAACAGATTCATCACAACCGGCGAAGAATGCAGGGCAATTGCAGTCAGAATTTTTCAGAAAGACACAATTAAACTTGCAAATGAGGCATTAGAGCGGATTTCCAAAGAGATGCGTGACATCTCCACTACAACTGTAACACTTTCACCTGAAGGTTTCACCAGGCTCAAAGAGAAGCTCTCAGAGTTCAGACGAGAAGTGCTAAAAATTGCCAACGAAGAAGAAAACGCGACCGGTGTTTATCACGTCAACTTTCAGTTGTTCCCGATAAGTAAGAACTGGCAGGAGCACGTCGAATGAGACTACTCAGGGGGAGTATTCTACTGATCACAACAGCGCTCCTTTTTCGATGCTCACCTGATTTTGCAGGCGGCCCCGGTTCCGGTTCAGAAACAACTAATGGAATTACAGTCGCAGTCGTTTATCCCGACGGTACCCCCGGTGCCGGAGCATTGGTTCGTTTGCGTCAGGCAAAATACCTTTATGATGATGCCGTTACCTCTAAAAAAATAGACACCGTCACAAACAGCTCGGGAACAATACTTTTCAGCGGCCTTGAATCAGGGGAATACACTATTGAGATCAATGATACAAGAGGCTGGGCGGTTCTTATTTCCTGTAAAGTGGAACCGGACGACCCGGATTCTGTTCTACCTGTCAATACATTAAGAAGAACGTCCTCTTTTTCCGGTGTTGTCGACTGGGATACACAACAGGCATCTGTATCTGTTATGGTATACGGATTGGAACGTACAGCAGAAGTGGACCCGGTAACCGGAGAGTTTACTCTTGCAGATATGCCTGAGGGAGCGTATATGCTCCGGCTGTCCTCAAATGAAAATCCGGAAATCAGAACAGATATCAGAGGTATCATAGTTTCAGATTCTTTACAGCAGAAACCTTTATCGATCGATTTATCATGGCCTCTGATTCAGAAAATTGTTCTGAACACGACAGAAAATGGCGCTGATGTTCATGAAACAGTTACAGACTTTCCCGCAGTCATAAGGCTCTCATCTTCAAATTTTGATTTCAGCAGGGTGACAGAGAGCAATCCGGCGATCCGCTTTTTAAATCAACATGGGGACACTCTTCCATACCAGATAGAGTTGTGGGATTCCCCGGGCGCAACAGCCTTATTGTGGGTAAAGATCGACACGGTAAAGGGCAATGACCTCACCACTATAACGATTCTGGCCGGCAAAAGTGACATTACCGGTAAATCGGACGGGGCGGCGGTTTTTGACACCGGTAATGGATTTCAGGCCGTATGGCACCTCCAGAGCGGTGGTAAAGGGCCTGTTTTTGATGCAACCGTGAATTCTTTTGATGGTACCCCCCAGGGCACAGGCTTATCGGGTGTCGAGTGTATTATCGGCAAAGGATTGAGATTTGCCGATTCCGCCTATATTAAAATCCCTAATTCCGCTGAAGGAGCACTGAGTTACCCGGAAGAGGGGACGTTTACGCTTTCTGCATGGGTCTATACTGATAAAATTGATACGCTGTATCAGGAAATCATATCTAAAAGTAACTTTCAGTATGGACTTCAGATGAACAGATACTCCCAGTGGAATCTCTACGTATACAAAAACCTGACTGGCTGGACCTGCACTGATGATTCCGCTGCCGCAGGTTCATGGTATTATCTCTCAGGAGTGCGTTCAGGAAAGAACCAGTTTCTATATGTAAATGGGGTTCTTGCAGATTCAAATCCGGTTATAAAAGTAGATTCTATCAGGATAGATTATTCCCACAATGTCATGATCGGGAGGCGCAGCGATATTGCCGACAGGTATTTCTCAGGTATGATGGATGAAGTGCGCATTTCAGACAGAGCCCGAAGCGCATCATGGATAAAGCTCTGTTACCAGAACCAGCGCAAAGACCAGAAATTCGTAATAATTAAGTAGTTTTTTAGTTAAAGAAACAAGGGATCAGTGTAGACCTCTTGTTCTATATAATATATCTGGAGAATCTATTTTTTCCTGAATTAGCTCAAAAAGTAGTTAAATTATATAATATCAGTATACCTATGCCTATCAGTCCCGGAGGAAAGAAAAGAATGAGAACTAAATCCTGCATAATACTTACTGCAGTCATCGCGACAGTTCTGACAGCAGTGCAGCCGCTTTACGCTCAGCGTATGATGGAGAAACTTGACCGCGGATTAGTTGCAGTAAAGACTGCAAGCGGATACTTTGTAAGCTGGAGACTTTTTGGAACCGATCCCTCGGATATCGGCTTCAATGTCTATAAAGGAACTACGAAACTTAATTCAACAGTAATCACCAATGCCACAAGTTATCAGGACAACAGCGGCGGGACCGGCGCATATACAATCAGACCGGTTGCAGGTGGCTCTGAACAGGCCGCCAGCCCTTCCGCGCGAGTTTTGTCGACAAATTACCTGAGTATCCCCATTTCTGCTCCCGCAAGCGGATACAGCGCCGGTGATGCATCGGCAGCGGATCTTGATGGTGATGGTGAATACGAGATCGTTCTTAAATGGGAACATACTCCTAAAGACAATTCCCACGAGGGAGTAACTCAAACCACAATATTGGATGCATACAAGCTGGATGGTACCCGGATGTGGAGAATAGATCTGGGGAAGAATATCAGAGAAGGAGCGCACTACACTCAATTCATGGTCTATGATCTGGACAGTGATGGTAAAGCCGAGATGGCCTGTAAAACCGCCCCGGGAACAAAGGACGGCAAAGGCAGTTTTCTGCAGACCGGACCAGCTGCAAATGACAATGACGCCGCGGATTACAGAACAGGTGGGTCATGGTCAGGGTTTGTCATTACGGGTCCTGAATACCTGACAATTTTCAATGGCCAAACCGGTGCCGAGTTGATTACTGTAAATTATGTGCCAGACCGAAACCCCACCGACGGTTGGGGAAAAACCGGTGATAACACAAACCGGCTTGACAGGTTTCTGGCATGCGTAGCATATCTTGATGGAGAAAAACCGAGTCTGGTGATGTGCCGGGGATATTACGGCAGAACGGTTCTGGCGGCCTGGGACTGGAGAAATAATAAACTGACCCAGAGATGGGTCTTTGATTCAAACGCCAGCGGAAACGGGAATGCAGCCGGGCAGGGAAATCACAATCTCAGTGTCGGTGATGTAGATAATGACGGGAAAGATGAAATTGTTTATGGAGCATGTACAATCGATGATAACGGAAAGCTGAAGGGATCCACACGTGTGGGACACGGTGATGCCGGACACCTTTCCGATATAGATCCAGACAGACCGGGACTCGAATACTTCTCCTGCCATGAAGGCGGTGCTTGTGTTGATCTCCGTGACCCTTCTGGAAGCTCGATAATATGGAGCAAACCTGGTAATGGTGATGTTGGGCGAGGATGTGCGGCGGATTTGACTGCAGCGCACAAGGGTATGGAGTGCTGGGGGTCCGGAGGTCTGGGACTTTATACCTGCAAGGGTGCTTCTGCCGGAGCCATTCCATCTATCATTAATCATGTGATATGGTGGGATGGAGATCTGCTCAGGGAACTTCTGGACGGAAACAATATCAGCAAATATCCCAGCGGGAGTCTCCTCACAGCAGACGGATGTGCATCTAACAACGGGTCAAAATCAAATCCATGCCTGCAGGTTGATATTTTCGGTGACTGGCGGGAAGAGGTGATCTTTAGAACCACAAACAGTTCAGAATTACGTATCTACACCACTACTATTCCCACCACTCACCGTATCTATACGCTCATGCACGATCCCCAGTACCGTCTTAGCATTGTATGGCAGAACGTAGCCTATAATCAGCCCCCACATACCGGTTTTTTTCTGGGCGATGGCATGTCTGCCGCTCCCAGACCCAATATCACCCTGGCTGGCGGAACCCGCTTCTCATTGAGCTCTTCGGTTGTTGAGGGTCAGGGGTCCATATCCCCGGCAAGCGGAAGTTTTGAGGAAAATTCCAGTGTGACTGTAACCGCTGCGGGAGCAGAGGGTTTTATTTTTGACCATTGGGGTGGAGACCTCTCCGGAAATACCAACCCTGCTACAATAACCATGAATAAGGATAAAACCATCTCCGCTTTCTTTGCTGTTGATATCCGTCCCTATTATTCAATAGATGTACAGGCGACCCCGGGCGGTAAATTAACCCAGAGCCCTGAAGGGAAAAGGCTGCCGGAAGGCTCTCAGGTGAGCTGGACAGTTGTTCCTGACGACGGCTGGAAGTTTGTTGGATGGTCAGGGGATCACACCGGAGACAATGCGCAACACACTGTTACTTCTCTTAACAGCAACCTTAAACTGACTGCCACGTTCATGCCGGTAAACCCGAAATTTTATGAGGCCGAATACGGTACCATAATAAGCGGGGTGAAAGAAGCTGCAAACGCCGGTTTCTCCGGGACAGGCTACGCTAACGTCAATAACGAAATCGGTTCATCCGTTGAAATTCTGGTCTACTCAGCAGATGCAGGCCAGAAGAGCATACTACTTACATTCGCCAATGGAACATCATCGGCCCGGACTTTCTCGGTAGCTGTCAACGGCACACAGGTACTCAGCTCATTAAGCTTTGATCCAACCGGTGCCTGGACAACCTGGGGAGAAAAAGCGATTTCCCTTGATCTGCTTAAGGGCCACAACACCATAAAATTTACCTCCACAACCGCTGACGGCGGACCGAATCTGGATAAGCTCGAGATCGTTTCATTGACAAGAGCCATAAATGCAGTCGCGGTTCTCAAAGAGGGTGTCAGTTTCTGCGGCAACTCTATAAAAATAAACAGCCTTTCATCACGATCAACTGTAACTGTCAATATTTTCTCACTTGCCGGCCGGAAGATTTTCAGTAAAGAAATTGCTCTTACAAACGGAACCGGTACAATTTCTCTTCCAGAACTCAAAAACGGCAGTTACCTCCTGAAAGCAAGTATTAACGGTACAGTGCATACAAAGAAAATCAGCCGGGTCAAATAGGTCCCCCCCCTATCCCGGCAGGTCAAAGAAGCCGTTTCTCTGAGAAATCAGAAAAACGGCTTTTTTTGTACCCGGTGGCTCTGAGCTAAATGCCGGAAATCGGCTGTGAAAAGCAACTTTCTGCCGGCTGCAGGTCCCGATCCGGATGCATAAGTCAGGTTATATCTGGCTTCTAACCCTCTTCGCGTATTATTTTGGTTAATATTTTGATTGTTAAATATTATAACTATGATAATTATCAAGTTTTTTCTGTTAATCGCCATATCTCTTTTATCCTTTTGCTCCCACTCAAAAGGTCTTCATCGGACTTCAGGAAGCTCTGATTCTGCTGATTCCTGTTTTGCCTTTTCAGTTTTTTCACAAACCCGGCCCTTGGACCTGGCCTTTCCAGCAATTTGCG
>Ga0123335_1005617_pt1 | contig 15174 bp, 15 predicted proteins | sample BiotimSIPDNA_2_FD_89707 | JGI IMG/M metagenome (GOLD analysis project Ga0123335, IMG submission 89707) | Anaerobic biogas reactor microbial communites from Washington, USA - Biogas_R2 time_0 SIP DNA | ecosystem: Engineered > Bioreactor > Anaerobic > Unclassified | place: Washington, USA... | reverse complement strand
TCCTTCAATCCTATGGATCTTTCAAACATTTCCACGAAGTTGAATACAGGTTCCATCTCGGCCTCTCTTTCTATCTGAATTATATCACCTGTATGCTTATTTCACGGAAAGAAGTAAAGAACCCTTTCCGTATTTATCTTGATTTTAATATATAGTTATTGTATTATAGTACCTAAGTTTGGACGGGGCAAAAGATTTGAAAAAGATATATTTATATTTCAAGAACAATACACGGGCATTAGTTTCATGGAGCCTCTTACTTATATGGATGATTATTATATTTATCTTATCAGCACAGACTGCAGATGAATCATCCTCAACTAGCGGATCTTTACTTTCTTTTATTCTAAAACTCACCTATCCAGGATACAAGCTTATGGATCCCTCAGAACAGTTCGTTGTATTAGAAACATATCAGCATATAATACGCAAATCTGCACACTTCATGGTATTTGGAGTATTAGGGATATTAGCTGTTAATGCATATAAGTCCATACATATTCGTAATAATAGCTTAGTCATAATATTGTCTTTAGCGACATGTGTCGGTTATGCTGTGCTTGATGAGATACATCAGATATTCGTTCCTGGCAGATCATGCGAAATAATGGATATTGTTTTAGACAGCTGTGGATCCTTCATATTCATAGCCTTGACTATCTTCATTTTTTATCTTTTTGAAAACAAAAAAAGCAAACTTGTTGAGAAACCTTAATTTTTATTTACCAAATTTATTAAACGGATTAGTTCATATTTTTACGTATAAAAAAAGAACTGCCTTATCACAAACTTAGCAGTTCTAATTTTATGCTTACTTATTCAAGATAATCCCTTAATTTTTTGCTTCTGCTGGGATGTCTCAATTTTCTTAAGGCTTTTGCTTCAATCTGTCTGATACGTTCTCTTGTAACATTGAACTCCTTGCCGACTTCTTCAAGTGTCCTTGCTCTGCCGTCATCAAGTCCGAATCTGAGCTTAAGGACTTTCTTCTCTCTTGGCGTAAGAGTATCCAGTACAGACATCAGCTGTTCTTTTAGCAGAGTGAATGCTGCAGCATCAGCTGGTGCAAGCGCATCTTCATCTGGAATAAAATCACCAAGATGGCTGTCCTCCTCTTCACCAATCGGCGTTTCCAAAGATACAGGATCCTGATTGATTTTCATAATCTCACGCACTTTGTCTTCTGTCATATTCATTTCTTTTGCAATTTCTTCAGGGGTAGGGTCTCTTCCCAATTCATGCACAAGCTGACGTGATACCCTTGTGTATTTGTTTATTGTCTCTACCATGTGGACAGGTATCCTTATGGTTCTTGCTTGGTCAGCAATAGATCTTGTTATAGCCTGACGTATCCACCATGTAGCATATGTGCTGAATTTGTACCCTTTTGTATAGTCAAACTTATCAACAGCTTTAATTAGACCCAGATTCCCTTCCTGGATAAGATCAAGAAACTGAAGTCCTCTTCCGACATACCTTTTTGCTATACTGACTACAAGCCTTAAGTTTGCTTCTGCAAGCTTTCTTTTGCATTCATCATCCCCCTGCTCCATTCCTTTTGCAAGTTCGATTTCTTCATCAACAGTCAGTAATGGAACTTTTCCTATCTCTTTTAAGTACATTCTTACAGGGTCATCCACTGATACTCCGTCTGGAACGCTGATTTCGATATCTTCAGTCTCATAATCAACTTCAGATATGTCTTTCTCATCATCTACGACATCTATTCCTGCTTCTTCGAACATCTCAAATAATTTGTCCATCTGATCAGCATTTACTTCCATATCATCAAAGCTGTCTGTTATCTCCTGAGATATCAATGATCCTTTGGATTTCCCTTTCTCCATCAGGTCCTGCATTACTTTATCAAATCTGACAATTCCGCTTTCTTCTTCCACTGGTTGTTGTATTGCTTTTTCTTTTTTCATTAAATTTCCTTTCTCGTCCATTATTACCTCCAAATTATGCGTTTATCTTGTATTTTGCCAACAGAGCGGTATTCCTTCTCAGCTCTTCTTTTATATTATCTTTTTCCGACTCGCTTAGTCCCTCCAACTCTAATGCCTGGCTTAACACCACATTGTTATTTACTATTATGTCATGCCGATATTTAGTGATATAGTCGCTTAAAGCTTTTGTTGCATCAGATATCGTATGATATTCAGCAGCTTCTTTAATAAAAAGAGCTCTCTGCTCATCATCAAGCATAGCAGCAATTTTCGCTTCATCAGGACTTTCCATCGAGTTATACCTTTTTATAATCTCAAGCAGAAGATCCCTGCTGAAGTCATTATGGGTCATGTTTGTTGTAAGCAACTCTTTTTCAATTTCATCTTTAAATGATGGATTGTTGCATAAGAGTACCAGTATGGCATAAAAAAGTTTATCCAGTTTGCCTTCTGTAAACCTGTCTCTTAACACAGGAGCTATTTTCTCAGTTTTTGGTACCTGCATCTGCAAGGCATCTGTATCACTTCTATCTCTTGTCCTGTTCTGGACTTCTTTTAAAAGCGCATCATAACTTGTATTGAACCTTGCAGATATATTCTTTATATATACATCCCGTTCAACTGGGCTTTGTACTTGTCCGATTGCTGATGCGACACCCTTTAAAAATGCAATCTGCCCTTCAGAAGTCAACAGATCGCATGTCTGTTTAAGTAAATGTGCTTTGTATTCCACAAGCATAAAAGAATTTTTCAGAGCATTTCTAAATTCTTCTTTTCCCATCAGTTTAATAAAATCATCAGGATCTTTTATTGGTTTACCGAATTTATCCTGACCTGGAAGTATAAGGACTTTTACTGTACAACCCATATTTGCCAGTATATCCAATCCTCTTAAAGAAGCATTCTGTCCCGCGGCATCGTTGTCATATGCTATTACAGCCTGACCGAATACTCTTTTTATCATTTTTGCCTGATTATCTGTAAGCGCAGTTCCTAGGGATGCTATAGTATTCGTAAAACCTGCCTGATGAAGACTAATACAATCTATATAACCTTCTACGACAATGACAAAATTCTCTTTGCTGTTTTTTGCAAAATTCATTGCAAAGAGGCTTTTATTCTTCTTGTAAACACAGGTTTCTGGTGAATTCATGTATTTTACATCAGCCTCATCCAAAGCTCTGCCTCCAAAACCTATTACCCTGTTTCTGATATCTATAATGGGAAACATGATACGGTTTCTGAATTTGTCAATAACGCCATGTTTCGAAACAGAACCTAAACCAGATTCCACTATTTCATCATCACTGAACCCTTTTGACCTTAGGTATTCTGTTAATGCGGACCATTCCTTTAATGCATATCCAATTCCGAATGATGTGATGGTTTCGCTCTTCATCTTTCTTTTTGCAAGATATTCCCTCGCGTGCTGATTCTTTTGAGATTTCATGTTTTCAAAAAAGAATCTGGCAGAAAGACTATTCATCTCATATGTCCTTTTTTCCTTTTTAAGGACTGCTTCATCCACATAACTGTTTTTTTCAGGTATCAGTATGTTTGCCCTTTCTGCTAACAGCCTTACTGCTTCTGAGTAATCCAGATTCTCAATATCTTTTACAAAATTTATTACATTTCCACCTTTGTTGCAACCGAAACAGTAATATATCTGCTTTGCTGGCACGACTGAGAAAGATGGGGTTTTTTCCTTATGAAATGGACATATTCCGAAATAGTCCTTACCTTTTCTGTCTATTTTTACATATCTTGAAACTGTATCTACAATATCATTTTTAGATATTATCTCTTCTATTAATGGTTCGGGATAAATATATCGATCAGGCATTTCTCCTCCTAATATATTATTCGACATATACCTTATATTTCCTTTTTTTATTTTGTCTATTCAATAATACTGAATTACATAATATTCTGTCAATATACAGGAGGTATAAATCATGTCAACCTATACGCTTAAACGCAGCTGCAGGCTTATCGATGAAAGAAAACATATGCTGGATATTGAGTATTTTCTTATAGAAGAATTTTCCATAAAAAAACCATGCATAACTTATGGCATAAAAGTTGAAACAAGCGAGAATGGCAAAATTACTGATACATGCTCAGTTAGTGATGTATCTCAGAAAAAAGATGAGGCATTATATATACTTGAAAAAATGGCAGATTACGAGGTAACCGCCATTACTGCAAAAGATGTAATTGAAGATATAGTTTTTTAGTTTTTCTTTCGTGTTTTTACTGGACGAAGTACAGATACTGCCTTGTGATTCCAGTCAAGGTACTTTTTTATGACATTCAGCACATCTTCTTTTGTGACTTCCTCAGTCTTTTTGATTGCTTCTTCTCTAGTAATCGGTCTACCTCTTAATAAAAGATTTCGTCCGTTTGACATCATTCTGGAATCTGTTGTTTCCATTCCCAAAAGCATGGAACATTTTATCTGGTCACGGGTTCTTGTAATCTCATCATCGTCTAAGCCATTTTCAGATATGTCTTCTACAATTTCCTGTATACTTTGCATCATATTATCAAACCGTTCAGGATTACAGCCTGCATAAATGTTAAGTATGCCTCCGCTCTGGTAGAATTCATTGGATGATCCTATGTTGTATACTAATGCCTTTTCTTCTCTTACTATCTGAAAAAGTCTTGAGGACATGCTCTGTCCTAATGCTCCTGAAAGCACAGCAAAAGGATATCTTTCCTCTGAATCATGTAAAGCTCCTTCGAAAGCCATGGAAAGATATGCTTGTTCGATTTTCTTTGTTTTAACTACATTAACCGGTTTAAATTGGGCTAGAGGACCATTATTGGCTTTTTTACATTCCCCGCTTCTGTAATCCTTGAAATATTCTAAAAGCATATCGAGCATTGTTTGCTGGTCAAAAGATCCAGATACAGAAATTACTGTATTTGATGAAACATAAAAATCTTCCATGTAGTTTTTAATACTTTCAGCTGTAAAACTCATTACTGTATCTACTGAGCCAAGAATAGGATAAGACAGAGGATTGCCTTTCCACATTTCTTCTTCCAGCCGGTCATGAACGAAATCTTCTGGTGAATCCTCATACATAGCGATTTCTTCAATAACGACTTTTTTTTCGTTTTCTATCATTGAAGGTTCAAAACTGGAGTTTAGCAGCATGTCTGCCATGAGTTCTAAGGCAGTGCTGACATTTTCTGATGTAGTTTTTATATAAAAACAGGTCATGTCTTTGCCTGTATATGCATTTAGCATTCCGCCTATCTGATCGGATATTATTGCAATATCTTTTGCACTTTTACTATTCGTACCTTTAAAAGCCATATGTTCTATGAAGTGTGATATTCCCTTGTTTTCTGCACTCTCATAGTTGCTTCCAGCTTTGACAAATATGCCTATGCTGATAATATCATTTGCTGGCATATGTTCAAAAATTACTCTTGTTCCGTTTATTAATTTTCTAATCTCAATCATTTGTTATTAAAAAAGCCCGGTGTTACCCGGGCGTTTGCTTTACTTGGATAACAAGGCTTTTCTCGAAAGGTTTACCCTTCCCTGCCTGTCAATCTCAACCACTTTGACATCTATCTTGTCGCCTACTGATAACACATCACTTACTTTGTTAACGCGTTCGTTTGCAAGCTGTGATATATGCACAAGACCTTCTTTTCCAGGAACCAGTTCAACAAATGCTCCGAATTCCATAAGCCTTGTAACTGTTGCATCTTTAAATATCATACCTGGTTCAAGATCATTTACTATACCGTTGATCATTGCAACAGCTTTATCTCCAGACTCCTGATCTACAGTCAGAATATATACTGTACCATCATCATTAATGTCAATTTTTACTCCTGTCATGTCAATTATCTTATTAATGACTTTTCCGCCTGTTCCAATAACATCCTTTATCTTTTCAGGATTAATTGTCATAGTAATAATCTTTGGAGCATATGGTGACAGTTCTGGTCTTGGTTTGTCTATAACTTTCAGCATTACTTCATCGAGTATGTATATTCTTCCTTTTTTGGTAATTTCAAATGCTCTCTTTATAATCTGAGGAGTTAATCCGTCAACTTTGATGTCCACCTGTATAGCTGTAATGCCATTGTGGGTCCCTGCTACTTTAAAGTCCATATCTCCAAAGAAATCTTCAATACCCTGAATATCCATCATCATCTCGAAATTCGAGGGATCCTCATCATCAGTAACTAATCCGCAGGAAATACCAGCTACAGGTGCAAGAATCGGCACACCGGCATCCATTAATGCTAATGTGCTTCCGCAGACTGAACCCTGGCTGGTTGAACCATTAGACATCAATACATCAGAAACCACCCTTATAGCATATGGGAAATCTTCTTCTGAAGGGATGACTCCCTCAAGAGCTTTCTGAGCAAGAGCTCCATGACCGATTTCTCTTCTGCCTGGTCCTCTTGAAGTCTTTGCTTCTCCTACTGAGTAAGATGGGAAGTTGTAGTGATGTATATATCTGTCTTCTGTCTCTGCTTCATCTAAAATTTCTAATGGCAGAACCTCTCTCATTCCCCCAAGAGTAACGCTTGTAAGAACCTGAGTCTGTCCTCTTTGGAACATAGCAGAACCGTGAGTTCTTGGAAGCACTCCGACTTCGCTGAACAGAGGACGTATTTCATCAAGAGCTCTTCCGTCAACTCTCTTCTTTTCATGAAGAAGGTAATGTCTTACCACTTTCTTTTCCAGTTTATATAAAGAATCAGCAATATATCCGGGATTGTCTGCATATTTCTCACCAATCTGTTCATTTACCTTAGCGGTCAATTCCGCTATTTTGGTATCCCTTACGGTTTTGTCAACAGCAAGAACTGCTTCTTTCATCTGTTCATGAGCTATGGTTTCAATTTCCGCATATACTTCAGCAGGGACGGCAGATGACTCATATGAGAACTTCTCTTTTCCGATTTCTGCTGCAATTTTCTCAATCTGCTCACAGACCGATTTAATTTCATTGTGTCCAACCATTAAAGCATTGTACATTACATCATCAGGAACCTGCTTTGCTTCTGCTTCTATCATGCATATCTTTTCTTTTGTTCCTGCAAGAGTTACATACATGTCTGATACTGCTCTTTGCGTTGCATCAGGATTCAATACGACTTTGCCATCAACGAGACCGACTGCGACTGCAGCTACAGGTCCGTTAAATGGAATATCTGAGATGCATGTGGCTATTGAAGCTCCAAGCATTGCTGCAAGCTGAGGCTGATTATCCTGTTCTACTGAAAGCGCTGTACAGATTATTACAACATCATTTCTCAGGTCATGAGGGAAAAGCGGTCTCATTGGTCTGTCGATTACTCTTGAAACCAGGATAGCAGCATCAGAAGGTTTTCCTTCTCTTCTATTGCGGCTTCCGGGAATACGTCCTATGGAATACATCTTTTCCTCATAATCAATACTCAGAGGGAAGAAATCAATTCCAGGCTTTGGTTCTTTTGACGCAGTTATTGTTGAAAGAACTACTGTGTCACCATACCTTACAAGGCATGATCCGTTAGCAAGCTGGGCATACTTGCCTGTTTCTATAATTACTTCTTTGCCCGCATAGTTAATTACATGTTTTTTGTGATTTTCGTGCATTGTTATCTCCTTTTATTCTTTTCCCGGAGATATTCCACTTGAAAACAGATATTAAAACCCGCCATATTTCGGACTTTAATCTCGGTTTTTAAGGAAATACCACCGGATATATGCAAAACGGCGAAAATTCGCCGTATTTGTCTTACTTTCTGAGCCCTAATTCCTTAACTACTGTACGATATCTCTCAATATCTTCTTTCATCAGGTAATTGAGCAATCCTCTTCTTTGTCCTACCATCTTCAATAATCCCCTTCTGGAATGGTGATCCTTCTTGTGAGACTTAAGATGCTCGTTCAAATGGTTAATTCTTTCGGTCAGAATTGCTATCTGCACTTCGGGTGATCCGGTGTCCCCTTCATGCAATTGGAATTTCTGTATAATTCCCTGTTTTGTTTCCTTGTCCATTTCTTTTCTCCTTTAATAATTATCGCCATAAGCAATGTATGAGGTCGGAGTTTTCCAGACACATAGCCTAAGGTTCTCTGGGTATATTAACATTTTATATGCATCATGTCAAATATTCTTTTTAGTAATAATATTTTATATATATAGAGACTAATAGAAAATGATACTTTTTTGAATGTATTCTTTAAAGAGATACCTAGATAAATTTCCTATAAAAAAAAAGAGCTTTCGCCCAAAAGAGCTTGCTCTTTTTTAAATCTCACTTATCTGCAACATATGGCAGCAAAGCGATTTGTCTGGCTCTTTTAATAGCAATAGTCAAATCTCTCTGATGTCTTGAACAGGTGCCTGTAACTCTTCTTGGGAGTATTTTTCCTCTTTCAGAGATATATCTCTTAAGCTTGTTAATGTCTTTGTAATCTATAGAGTCATCTTTATCAGCACAAAACTGGCAAACCTTCTTTTTAGGCTTCCTGAATTTGAAATCTTTCCTATCTTCTTTATCCATGCGATCCATAATATGTCCGCTCCTTTCATTTTATCTTGCTAGAACGGCAAAGCATCATCTTCGGAGATGTCAATATGAGTGAAATCCATATCTTCTCCTGCATTGTTTCCGGTGCTGTTGCTTCCGCTCGAGTCTTTTTTGCCTTCTGCAAAATACGTTTCTTCAAGTATTACATCAGTGGCATATCTTTTTTTGCCTTCCTGATCTTCCCAAGTGCGATTCTGCAGTCTTCCTATGACGACAACCTGTATACCCTTCCTGAAATAGCTGTTCACAAATTCAGCCTGTTTTGACCATGCGGTTACATTAAAGAAATCCGCTTGTATCTGGGCTTCTTTTGCCGCAAACCTTCTGTTTACTGCTATAGAGAATGATGCAACCGGTGTCCCGGTTCCTGTTGTTCTGAATTCAGGGTCTTTTGTAAGCCGTCCCATTAATATGACTTTATTCATATCTTCCTCCTATAACTTGATTGTCTGGCCTTTTAAGATGCCTTCTGTAATCCTGTACAGTCTTTCAAGTTCGGAAATGAAGTCCGGTTTTGCTTGGAATGTCACTAAAACAAAATAGCCGTCTGTTTTATAATCGATTGGATAAGCAAGTCTTTTTCTTCCCCACTCATCAACTTTATCAACTACACAGCCTGCATCAGCCATCTGCTGAACTAACTTTTCAACTACGTTTTTCTGGGCTTCTTCTTCCAATGTACAGTCAACAATGAATATTGTTTCGTATTGGTTCATCTGGTTTACCTCCTTCTGGTCTAATCGGCCCCGTTTTTTCAGGGGCAAGGAATCAATGCGGTAGTATTGTACTACACCAATATTTGTTAATCAAGGATTATTTTACATAAATGCCTCCTTTCCGATAGGAAAAAAGACAATATCACAGTTTACAGTATTAATTAACAGACAAATCTTCTGGTTATATCTGGAACAAAGCTTTTTATCGCTCTAAAAGTTCCTTTCATGGAATATTCCTCCATACAGGCAGGAATTAAAACAGATTCTCCTAATCCGGCTGATACTCCTTCCACATCTATACTTCCCTCAAGTACTGTATAAGTGTGGAATGAAGAGTTTAATGTGTCACAACTATAAAGGCCTTGTGCATTGACAAGCTCAACTGCAAAATATTTATTGTATACAAGATAGTGAGTTCCTTTGAAATTTACAGCTTTGTTGATCTGCATCTCAGTTTCATTAAAATTTATAACATCGAGCGCTTTATCTATGTGAAGAGGTCTTTTCATTCCATCAGCTCCAATTCTGTCATAATCATATACCCTGTATGTGGTATTGGAATTCTGCTGAACCTCCATTATGATAATTCCTTCTCCAATTGCATGGACCAAACCTGCAGGTATATTGAGCCAGTCACCTTTTTTCACATTAACATAGTTTAAAGTGCTTTCAATATCATTTTCATGAACTGCTTTAGTGAATTCTTCTTTAGTTATGCCTTTTTTCAGGCCGTATACAAGTTTAGCATCCGGCCTGGCATCAATAATATACCACATCTCATTTTTCCCAAGAGCACCATTTTCATTTTCGAAAGCATATATATCATTCGGATGCACTTGTACTGATAAGGCAGAACATGCATCAATAAGCTTTATAAGTAATGGAAATTGCTGCATATTGTTATTACCGCATAATTCCTTAGGGTACCATTTGAAAATGTTTTCCAATGTACTGCCAGATAAATCACCATTGGAGATAACACTCATACCATCTTTGTTAGCAGATATTTCCCAGCTTTCCGCAGTAATCGGGTATATAAGCTTTTTATTTAATTTTAACAGATTGTTACCGCCCCATATGTAGTCTTTATACACTGGTTGGAATTTTAAAGGATAAAGCATCTCCACCTCCATTTATTCAAGATTGAATTATATCATTAATTCCTGTTGACAAACAATATGCGCTTTGTTAAAATTACCCGTGCGATGCACATGGCGAAGTAGCTCAGCTGGCTAGAGCAACCGGTTCATACCCGGTAGGTCGTTGGTTCGAATCTGACCTTCGCTACCATCGCTTTTTTATACGGCCCATTGGTCAAGCGGTCAAGACATCGCCCTCTCACGGCGGTAACAGGGGTTCGAGTCCCCTATGGGTCACCACTATAACAACAGGCAATGCCTGTTTTTTTATTCAGATTAGTAATTAATATAAAAAAACCAGTAATATTATCTTTAAGCATGTATAATACTCTTTGATGATACTGGAGGTGCTTATGGTTTTTAAATTAAGTAAAGATGAACTCACTGTCGATAAAGAAGCAATTATACAAAAACTCAGAATATCTGAAGATGACATGGATGAATTTAATGAAATCTTTGAAAAATGCATGAGCATTGCATGCCCCAAATACCTTTTTGCAAAAAAAGAGATAACTGCAATAGACGATAATTCAGTACAGATTGAAGAAATAACGATAAAAAGCAAAATTGCATCTAAAAACATGAGAAATACCGGATATGCATATCCTTATGTAGTGACATGCGGTCATGAGATATATGAATATGCCCACAGCATTTCTGATCCATTTGTAAGCTATTGGATAGACCACATTATGGAACAGCTTTTGTATATAGCAATTAAACATATGAACCATGACATGAAAAGCATCTACAATCTTACCAAAACAGCAAGTGTGAATCCAGGTTCCACAGTAGACTGGCCTATATCCGGACAAGCACAGCTTTTTTCTATGCTAGAGGATGAAATAAAGGATACAGGTATAACCCTGACTCCTTCATTTCTCATGCTACCTAATAAATCAGCATCAGGCGTGGTATTCGCGACAGAGGAAGACTATATGAACTGTCAGTACTGCAAAAGAAAAAACTGTCCCAATAGAAGAAAAGAATATATCCAGACAGCAGACGACTAATAGAAAATTAATGCTTGACATTGATATGTCAATAATGTAAAATCCATATTGCTGTTTTGACGGCCCTTTGGTCAAGTGGTTAAGACATCGCCCTTTCACGGCGGTAACAGGGGTTCGAGTCCCCTAAGGGTCACCAAGCTGGCCTGGTAGTTCAGCTGGTTAGAATGCCAGCCTGTCACGCTGGAGGTCGTGGGTTCGAGCCCCATCCAGGTCGCCAGTTTAAAACAGTACGGAGAGGTTCCCGAGTGGCCAAAGGGGGCAGACTGTAAATCTGTTATCTACGATTTCGATGGTTCGAATCCATCTCTCTCCACCAGAAGAACACCATACGGTGTTCTTTTTTTCTCTTCACTATTCACTCTTCGTTCTTCTCTCTTCTCTCGTCTCCCTCCACGGCTTTTCAGTGAAGAGATAAGAGAAAAAAGAGTAGGAAAATGATGTAAAATATGTTCTAATTTACCCTGGCATGGTATAATTACGAAATCTGAATTATGCATCGGAGAATACCATGATACAAGTCAATCATGTAAGCAATATTGGCATACTGAAGCCTATGAATGCGGTTAATAACGGGCCTTATGGCGAGAAAGGGCGGCATGGGAATTATGACCTATTTAAAGAGCTTAAAATTCCATATATTCGAAATCATGATGCAAGCCTGACTGAGGAATACGGCTCGCAGCATCTAGTGGATGTCCATTGCATATTTACTGATTTTTCACGTTCTGCTGATGATGAATGCGCATACGATTTTACACTTACGGATATATACATGCAAAATGCACTTGAAATGGGAGCAGAAGTTTTTTACAGACTAGGCTCCAGTATCGAGCACTGGGCAAAAAAGTATGGCACAATTATGCCGTCTGATTTTTTAAAATGGGCGAAAGTCTGCGAACATATCATTCTTCATTACAATGAAGGTTGGGCAAATGGTTACAAGATGGACATTAAATACTGGGAAATTTGGAATGAGCCTGATTTAGATGAAGATGATTCGCTAAACAAACGCACCTGGGGCGGTACAAAACTTAATTTCTTTGAATTTTATCATGTTGTGGCAACCTATTTAAAAAATAAATTTCCAAAAATAAAAATAGGTGGTCCTGCTTTAGCATACAGAGAAGATTGGGCAGAAGAATTCTTGCATCAGCTAAAAGCTCCGCTGGATTTCTTTTCGTGGCACATTTATAGCATCAGCCCGGAGGATATGGTTGCTAAAGCTATCAGAATCCGCAATATGCTGGATAAATACGGTTTTATAGAAACAGAGAGCATACTGGATGAGTATAATTATATGGAAGGCTGGCATAAAGTACCTTTCAGAAACAGTATTTCTGTTATTAAAGGATTAAAAGGTGCGGCTTATACTATTGCGGTTTTCTGCTCTTGTCAGAACAGCAATATAGTAGATATGCTGATGTATTATGACGCACGAGTGAGAAAGGAATATAACGGGCTTTTTGACAGTGACTACCTTGAACCTTTAAAAACATATTATGCATTTATGGCATATTCTGAAATTTACTCATGTGATAATCAAATAGACTGCATTTCTGATGAGGAAAACATTTATGCTCTTGCTGCAATAAAAGACAATTTGATAAGAATGATTATCTCAGCTTATAACATGGATGCCACAAAAGAAATCAATATTGAATTGTCGAAGACTGGCAGGTTTCAGGTCTATATTATAGACAATATCCGCAATCTTGAAAAAATATTTGAGTTGCATGGTAATGCATTTACTATTACAATAAATCCTAATGAAATATTGTTTATAAAAGAAATCTGAAAGGATGCTTATTATGTCAAAAGCAATGGAAGTAATTGATATTACCCCTGAGTTATTGGATACAGTTATAAATACATTTAATACTGAAGAGGAAAAAGAAGTAACTCGCAAGATCGTTAAATGTTTTATTGAGCATGGATTGCCTGTTAAGGTAAAACAATATTATCAGCCATGTATGAAAGGGACTTATCGTATATTATTCTATATTAAGAAAAATGCTGAAACCGTTATAATTAACAACAAGGGTATGGGACATGATGGTGCAAGTATTCAAGTGCGCATTGACGAAAGAAGTACCTTAGAAAGACTAGATAATTTTAGTGAAAATATTAGAAAACAGATTTTAGAGGCTGCTAATTGCGGTAATTGCTCATCCAAGTGTGAGGGTAAGAAATATACTTTTACTTATCAAAGCAAAGAATATACAAAGTGTCGGTTTATTTGCAACAACTTTTGTTTTCAAAATATGGAAAGCAATGATATCAACGATCTCTTAACCATCATAAAGAATGAGATTTTATACAGTCAGACTAACACAAATAATCATAATCTAAATTAAGTATTGCATCTTTTTCGTTCAGCAATTACAGAAGAAACTATATGTGTTCTTTTCTCATTCCTGTATTTGTGTTATTATTATCCCATAAATACTAGGACAGGTAATAATATGGGAATTTTAAGCAGGATATTTGAAGCAGATATCGATTATGACAATATAAAATCTGTTACTGTTTTGGAAACAACGCAGCTTTACAGCAACAGATCCAATATCGGTTATTCCTTTGGTTCGGAAAAAAGATCCGGAAGAGCTATAACCATGCAGTCAATCGAACCAGCAGGTTCTGAATATTCATTTAATATTAAATTTAAAGATGGCAGTGCAAAAATCATTAAAGCTGAGAGCGGTACAGCCATATGCGATAAGTTACTTCAGATAAGTAACGATTCTAAAGCAAATGAAAAACCCAAGGAGGCGATAGTACAAAAAGACTTTCAAAAAAACAAGAACCAATTGCCTGTTCTTGGCAAAAACCAGCTTCCAAACGGATTGTATGTTATTGGAAAAGATATTCCTGCAGGTACTTATGATTTTAAATGGATATGGGGATCCGGTTCGTTAAGCAGAATTGTAAAAGAGGAAACAGATGAAAAATCTTCCTACTATTTCGAGTATATGGGGATTGAAGAGAAATATCAGACAAGATTATGTATCAATGTAAAATGTGACGCAGAAGACCAGATCAAGATAGATGGTAATATTATTGTTGAGATATCCAAATCAAAACCTGTTGTGATTGATTTATAGTCTTCCCTTTTTACTATTCTTTATAACTATTAATTGAATTATAGAAAGGCGAGATATCAGGCTTGCCGTACAGCTTAACATATTCAGATCCTAAATAGCATGCGAAACTGGATATATACTCAAATCCAAGCGTGTGATATTTATCTATATCCTCTCTTATCATAACTTCATCAGGTACGAATTTCTTTTCCGGTTTTTTCCAGTCTGAGAACATGGAATTATCCAGCCAGTATTCAAGTACCTTTGAATTGCGTTTTCCAAATACTGAAAACAGTTTTGGAATATTCAAAGCTTCGTCGATGCCTGTTATTAACTGATCTTCAGTACTTAAAGTATATTTCTCCATCGGAGCATATTCAAAGAACACTCCGCTAATCGGTTTAATCTTTTCAGGTGGTTCTATGCAGTCAAAATATGCAAGATATGCCATCTTTGCATCAGGATTGTTTTTCTGTATCTGCTTCAGTATCGTATTTACATATACCATCTGCTGGTCAGACATGGAAAGGTCTTTACACTTTTCACACATACATTTCTTGTTTTTCACATCATCCATCCAGAAATAGTATCTGTCAGTGCTTTTATACAGTTTTGATACTAATTCAACTGCTGCTTTACTTACAATTGAAAGTGCTTCAGAATTTGACACACAAAAATTCTTATCACTGTTACGCTTCCCTGTTTCATCAATC
>Ga0123335_1005613_pt1 | contig 15184 bp, 11 predicted proteins | sample BiotimSIPDNA_2_FD_89707 | JGI IMG/M metagenome (GOLD analysis project Ga0123335, IMG submission 89707) | Anaerobic biogas reactor microbial communites from Washington, USA - Biogas_R2 time_0 SIP DNA | ecosystem: Engineered > Bioreactor > Anaerobic > Unclassified | place: Washington, USA... | reverse complement strand
GGTTTTGTTGGAAGCCGAATTGCGAGGATTGTGTTGGGACCGAGCGATAGCCGAGCTTTCACTTGACTTGGCGTCCGTTCGAGGATGGTTTTCCTTGGCTTTGGTCAAAACAGGGCCGGAAGCGTCGGAGTCAAGCGCTGATTGCCGAGGGGCTTTGCGTTCGATATTGGTGGTTTGCCCGCCTTCGTCGATAAGCCCGGCGTTGACGAAGCTGTTTACTTCGCCGGGACTCTTTGCCCCGATCAGACGCTTATTCGCCCAACCCGCTTGCGTGTGGTCGAAGCGGATCAACTGGGGAATCGACCCTCCTCCGGTAAGCCGGGAAGCCAATTGCCGTTGCCGGTCGAAATCCACATAGATGAAAACGACGCGGTTTAATCCGCCGCCCTTCTCGACCTCTGGGAGGATTGATTTTTGCATGATTTGACAGGCCGCGCACCAGTTTGCGCCGACCAAGACGACCAAAGGCCGCTGGGTGGCTAGGCTTTGCCGGCAAGCCTGATCGAAATCCTGTGGATCGGCCCCGAGAGCTAGGACTTGCACCATCGCTGTCAAGATGATAGCGGTCATACTTTACCACATGGGCAAAAGAAACGGTGTGCCGCTGCGAGGAACAAACAGCGGCACACTTTGGTGGAAAATGCACGTTAGTGGAGATTATCGGCTGGCAAAGACATATTGCTTTAGCGTTATATTACGTGCGCGTTATGCGTGTCTTTCCCACCCACCGGTCGGTTCCGATCCGCAGATCCCGCGATTCGCCGGGCCGCCATAACATGGAATGAAAATGACGGTTACGCAGACCTGATCGACATTTATGGAGCCGGGTAGCAGAAGCCACGCGCCGCCATCGGAATACACGTTTGAGAATCGCGGAGGCAGTGCTCAGCCGATATTCGCCGGCCCGCACTCGATTTGCCGAGAGGCGCGCATCACGGAATCACGGCTCAGCGACCGAATCGGGTGATCTTCGCCTAAAAGCCGGAGCATCTTTTTGACCAACGTCGGCCGGATGATGTAGTAACAGCGCAAGGGGCCGGAGATGTGGCAGTCGATCAATCCGGCATTTCGCAAGGCGGCCATGTGCTGAGAAAGATGCGGCTGCATGATCGAGACCAACGACCACGGATTGGAGGTGGTGAATCGGCTTTCCGGAACAAAACATACAGAAAAGCGATGATGGCAGGCGACGTAAACAGATCCGGGTTGACTCAACATAAGCTAATTGTTATATAAGGATATACGCAACATCGAGAAGGGCGTTCGTCATTTCCGTCGCAGACAGTCAATCATTTCCCGTTCCGTGTCGGAATGGGTCGATGGAATAGACCGAATTGTCAGGCGTAAGAAGTGTTGTTTTGAATTGAATTTAGAACGAAAAGGAGATTGCGATGTCAGACGTCAACGAGTTCATTCACTCCCAGCAGCAATGGGAGTACCTCCGCTTGGAGGCCCCGGCCGCCGAGTCGCTTAACGACAAAATGAAGGATGTCGGGAGAGAAGCTTGGGAGTTAGTCAGCGTGGTTTACAGCCATGAGGCGGATGTGTGGCACGGTTTCCTTAAACGTCCCAAGGCGTCTTCCGAATAATCGTCCGATTCCTGACGGAAGGGCGTGAGGCAATGGCGAAGAAAGGCGGCCGAGGCGGTTTATTTTGGAATCAACGAAACCCGGAAGGTGTTGGATATTAAGGAAGCCGCCAGCGGAAGGGAAGTTGAAGATGCCTACCGTCGTATCTCACTCAGGTTTCATCCTGACAAGCACCCTCCGGAAGACAGGATGGAGACCGACCCGCCATTCCGGCTAGCCATGACCGCCAATGAAAGTAGGTCCGATGCACCCAAGAGTCACACAACATGCCCATCGGCTGGCAAAACAAACGCCAATCGCTCGATCGGCGCGCACTGCCCGCGGCCGGCCGAGCGTCGGGAAAAAATCCGAAGGCCGCTTCATATTCGCCGGCCTCGAGCGGGTCGATCTCGAAAACCCGCTTGATGAGCAATTTGTGGTTCCTTGAATTGGGCTTATCCCCTGCCGTCTTTTCCGTACATCGCCAGGATGTTTTCCGGCGGGACATCGGGTTGGAATAGGTGGGCGGGGGCAAGGATGTAGCCGCCGGCGCGGCCGAGAACCTCGCAGTAGCGATCCGCCGCGGCGCGAACTTGCTCCGGCGTGCCGTGCGGCAGAACCTCTTGCATGTCCAGCCCGCCGTGGAAGACGATTCGGCCGGCGAATTGTTCGGCCAGCCGTTCCGGCGACATCTCCGGTCCGGCCGGCTGGATCGGATCGAGTATATCGACGCCCAGCGCGATCAGTTCCGGGATGAAGGGCGCAATCCGTCCGCAACTGTGGTAGAGTACTTTCGCCCCCAGCGAATGAATGCGGTCGGCCATCTCTTTGATGTAGGGGGCGACGAACTCGCGGAACATCGGCAGCGAGATCAACGGCCCGCCCTGTCCCCCAAGGTCGCTGATCAGCAGGAACAGGTCGATCCGCCCGGCGGCGGCCTCGGCCGCCCGGGCATAGTCCTCCAAATAGAAGTCGGTGAATTTCCGGCTGAGGAAGTGCGCCCAGTCGGGCCGCTCGACCATGTCGATGAACATCCGCTCCCAGCCGCGAACCAGCGAGGGACGCTGCCACACGTCGGCAAAACCGTAAAGCAAAGCGTAATCGTCCAGCCGCCGGCACTGCTCGGCCAGCGAGGAGCGGTCGATCGCATCGGGCGTAGGCCAATCGAAGTTCCGCAACTCGTCGAACGTCTCGGCGCCGGCCAGCGCGCCGCGGACGTCCTCGCGCATTGGTCCCCAGTCGGTTTGGCGATAGACGTAACGCTCGCCCCAGAAGTTTTGGAATACGCCGCCGCCGATTTCGCGTTCGGGCGGATCGGCGGCCTTCAGGTGGCGGACGTCTATGCCCAACTCGTCCAGCAAACGATCGCGGTCGTCGTGGCCGACGTGGGCCATCAACCGATTCCAGGTGCATTCCTCGGCCCAAAAATCGCGCGGCACACGGTCGGGCCGCCGATGCTCGATCGCTGTCAGAACTCGTTCTCGCGAGGTCATATTCCTTTCAACCCGCAGCTAAACTGGTCCTGCAAGGAAGTCCGTAACAGAAACTAACATACTGACCACAAGAATCGTGCAGTAAAATATTATGCTTCAACTTTCCAATCCTCGACAATTAAGTTCGGCACTCTCTTAAATTCCCTAGTATTGTGAGTCACCAAGATTAAATCGTTCACAACAGCAATCGAGGCAATTAGCAAGTCGTGGGCGCCAATCAGCGAGTTTGAACGTCCATTGAGATAGACGATGCAGGGATTTGTATCCAGAAGGTATTTCATGTCATCCATTCGCGCTGCTGAAGGGGGAGATCCTGTGGTTCTTCCAATCCTAACCCTGCGCATGAACCGTAAGTTCGCCGGATGAAATCGTGCCAATCCGGACGATTGGAGGCATCACGCGGAGCAGATTTCGATAGCGGTTGAATCGTCACCATTACGCGAGTATTAGCGTCGCCGAGACCGAGTGGAACTCGCAACTCCAGGATACCGTCTCCCCCTACTTCGGACTCTAATTGAATGGATTTCATGGCAGTTCTCATTTACTTGTTCACAACATGAATTGTATCACCAACGGATAGAAGCGGATAGCATCTACCACTGCTCAACGTACTTCGTCCAGAGCATATCGCCAAGGATCCAGTATGCCTCGGTCGCTTTGCGGCAGGCGGCGGCAGTCATTTCGGTGAGGAACGCGCGGGCCTTGGCCGGATCGGCTTCGAGCAGCTTGGCGGCCGTTTCGTCGATCGTTTTCTGATTTTCGAGGAAGCCTCGCTGCAATGGCTCGCGGACTTCGGCCACGTCTTTTCTCATATCGCCCCAGCGTTGGGCGGCCAGAGTCGCCGCGCGGTTGAACGCCCACCACGCCGAGCGGCGGCTGAAACCGGTCGTGCGGCCGTCGGTTTGGTAATCCTCGGGCAGATCGGCCGCCCCGGCATAGATCGGCGCGTATGCGGTCATCGCCGGATTGCCGTAGCCGAACCAGACGATTCCGCCGACCGGGTCGGGCAGCCAGCCGCGCGATTGTGTCACCGTGGCGTACATGCAATACCAGCGGGCCATCGGCCGCTCGCCGCGCCACCCCCAACCCCCGTTGATCTTCAACATTTTGTTCATGTCGTAGGGCATGAACGGATTGGCCAGCGGGCTTTTCACCGTTCGGCCGGTCTCTTCGTCGGTCACGGTCAGGTGCTGGGTCATGTCGAACTCGGTTCCCTCGTACGTGTCGCGGAAGATTTTCATGATCCGCTCGGGCGTGACGGGCTTCTCCGGCTTCACCGAGAAGGGGAAATTGTTGCTGTTGGCGTGCAGTTTCAGCGACGGGGCCAATAGATCAAACACCCGCCACTCGCGCCGCGTGGTGGCGAACTCGACACGGCTCTCCGGACTATAAGCGTCGTAAAAGCGGAACGGCTCGCCGCCGTGCGGATCCCAGAAACCGAGCCGCTCGGCGATGGCGTAGACGCTGCCCGAAGCCATGAAATTTTCGGTGTCGAAGAGGTTGATCTCGCCGATCCGCGCGCCGTTGGCGCAGACCGAGACGTGATCGTCGGGCACGCGTCGGGCAACCCAGGCCGCGCCGATCTCGTCCTTGCCCGGCCCGACGATCTCCATCAGCCATACTTCTTTTGCGTCGGCGATGGTGAGGGCCTCGCCCAAGTCGCACCAGCCGTATTTCTCGAGCAGCTCGCCGCCGATGCGTATGGCCTCCCGGGCGGTCTTCGCCCGCTCGAGCATCAGCCTGGTCAGCATGTCGCAGTCGATCAGGCATTTATCGCTTTGCAATTCGGGCCGGCCCTCGAAGGTCGATTCGCCGATGGCCAATTGATGCTCGTTCATAATGCCGTAGACGGCACAGATGTAGCCGTATGTTTCCGCGACTTGCGGAATCTTGCCGGTCGGCCGTCGGCCGTAGCGCGGCATCGGACCGCTGTCGTCGTCGATCCGCCTGCTGAGCAAGACTTCGTCGCTCGGGCCGTGCTTCATCGGCGGCACGACGAACACCGTCGATCCGTCGCGATGGCTGTCGCATGTGTGCGAGGTCATCACCGAACCGTCGGCCGAAGCCTTCCGCCCGACCATTATCGAAGTGCAGGCGCGGGCCTCGTAGGCCGAAAAGACTGCGGTGATCGCCAATGTCACAACAATTCCGCGAACTCGTCGAAGTCGCATGACGCCGCTCCTTGGAGTTTGGAGAGTGAATAATCGGGTGAACTGACCGATAAATAGTATACAGGAAGGCAACTGCCCGTGAAAGGATGCAATGTGCCAGGGCGCAACCGATGTGTGCGCACCCTACCCCTGCGAGCGTTCGATGCCGAAGGGGAGTTTCAACTGCGGGTCATGCACGCAGCCGGGGTTCAATTCCTTGAACAACAGGCTTGGCTGGATGTCGGTGTTGTTTTGGTACTTGTCGCTGCAATACTCGCGGACCTCGCCGCGGATGTCGTGGTAGAAGATTTGGCAGATGGCCACGCCCGGATAAACCCGGACCGGCTGCACGGCGAACATTTCCAGCGTCCAGAAGCCGCGAAAGCCCACGTCGCCGAACCCCGCGGTGACGTGGACGAACAGCCCCAGCCGGCCGACCGACGAGCGGCCCTCGATCATCGGCACGAGGTTGTGCGTTTCGGTCCGTTCGACCGTGCGGCCGAGATAAAGTTGGTTCGGTTGCAGCACTAGACCCTCTGGCGGAATGGCGATGCGGCGCACCCGATTGGCCTTGCGCATATCGAGCACAAGCTCTTCGTAGACCATCAACTCGTCGTGCAAAGCGAGGTTGTAGCTGTTTGGATTCAACTTCGACTCGTCGAACGGGTCGATGTGGATGTTGCCGCCCAACTGTCGTTTGATTTCCAGACCGGATAGAATCATGGCTAATTCGCGCTGCTTTTTGATGTTCCGCTGTTGTTGGTTCGATAACCTTAATCATTCTGATGCGATATACTACAAATTACTTGTTGCCAACGTCTATTTTCGGACAATCCGACTCCAGCGGACACTCGCCGCAGCTCGGCTTCCGCGCCGTGCAGACGCGGCGGCCGTGTTGGATCAGCCGATGGCTCAAGGCGATCCATTCCTTCTCGGGAAACAACGCCATCAAATCGCGTTCGATTTTTTCGGGCGCTTTTTCGGCCGAAAGCCCCATCCTCCGCGAGAGCCGGGCGACGTGCGTATCGACGACCACGCCGGTCGCAATGCCGAAGGCCGTGCCGAGGATCACGTTCGCCGTCTTTCGCCCTATGCCCGGCAGGGCGACGAGTTGCTCGATGTCTTTCGGCACCCGGCCGCCGTAATCCTCGACCAGCGCTTGGCAGCAGTTTTTGATGCTTTTCGCCTTGTTGCGAAAGAAGCCGGTGCTTTTAACGTCGTTTTCCAGTTGGGCGAGCGGCGCCCGGGCGTAATCGGCGGCCGTCGGATACCGGCGAAACAAATCTTTCGTGACCACGTTCACCCGCTCGTCGGTACACTGCGCCGAGAGGATCGTCGCCACCAGCAATTCGAGCGGCGAGCGAAAATCGAGCGAACAGGTCGCGTCGGGATAATGTTTATCCAGGAGTCGGGCGATTCGGGCGGCGTGCCTTTTGGCGGCGGAGTCGGGCATGGTCGTTCCTCGGTCGAGATGTCCGATTCTGCCCCCCACGCCGCGATCTGTCAAGTAGCCGATGCCCGCCCGCCGAAACGATTGGAAACGAACGTCTCGAAGATCAACAAAATCAACAGGGCCGCAAGCAGCGTTCCCCAAAGGCTTCTTCCCTCGCGGAGCCGGACGAAGATCGCAGTGAGATCGTCAGCGTCCTCGGCAATGAGCAGCGGAGCGCCGCCGAGCAGTTCTTCGAGTTCCCCCGCTGCGATCTTCGTCGGATCGGCCTCGGCCGGATCGAAATTCACCGCGTAGGCCGTTCGCAGCCGATGCTCGGCGTCGTGAACCCGCAATTCGTAAATGCCGACCTCGTGCGTGTTCGGGTAACGAAAGCGGCCGGACGCTTGCAATCGCAATGTTTCGCCGTCGGGCGGAATCAATTCAATCTCGATCGGCCCCGCGCCGGCGGCGAATCCATGCTCCAAGGGCTGGCCGGCGATCAAGTTCGTCCTCATCGGGTCGGCGCCGCTCAGATGCGTCGTGAGCTGCACCAGCAGCGGCATGAATATCGGCCGCAGCGGCAGATTCGTCCAACTCGCCGTCGCGGCGACGCCGAGCATCAGCACGCGGCCGCCGCCATCGACGCGCTCGACGAGCAGCGGTTCGCCGTCGTCGAGCCGTGTCAACACGCGGGCCGTCGCACGGTCGGCCGCCATCCGCTCGTGTCGGTAGACCAGCACCGATTCGTACAACGACGGCGGCGCGGCGAGATTCCTCAAGGCCGCATGGGTTCCGTCGAGAAAACCGACGTGCCAGCTATCGCGCCCCTCGATTTCGGCGGCATCGCGGGCATCGCCGAGCGGCGCCGGTAGCAACCGCCCGCCGCTGAGTTGGTTCATCCGGTTGTACGCCTCGGCATCGACGTTGTCGCCGGCTATCCAGACGAGGTTGCCGCCGCCGGCCGCGTAATCGGCGAGCCGTGCGGCCGTTTCGGCGTCCAGGGCCGGCAGATTCACGCAAAACACGACCTTGAACCGATCGAGCGGCGCGTCGGCTAAATCTCCGGCCGTAAACGTATCGAGGCGAAATCCGCCGGGGCCGGCCGCCAACGCCTGCTCGATATAATATGCGTCGTCGAGATAGGGGATTTCGTGCCGCCGCGATTTGACCACGGCCACGGGAATACCCCCGCCGGCATCGATGGCGAAGAACCGCCGGTCGTCGTATTTCGAGCCGTCTTCGCCGATCAGCCGCACTTCGCCGCGGTGCAAGCCCGCCCGTTGCAAGGAAAGCCTGAACTCGTGTTTGGCGCGTCCGCGGGGCGGAAGTTCCAACGGCGGACTCACCGCTTGCTTCACGCCCTCGACGACTAGCTCGACGAGTCGCTGCTGCTCGATCGACGATGCGTTCGAAAGTGTGACGGCGACCTTCAGCGGCAGCCCGACCATGACGGCGGGCGTTTCGATCTCGACCTGCTCGACCGCCGCGTTCGGTTTTGGTTCCCGATTGCAATCGACGACGATTACGGGTACGGGGGATGGGGGGAGAGGTTCGGGGGACGGGGATTGAGCGGCTGATGGCGCGTCGGCCGTGGCGTCTTGAATCGCCGGATTGACTTGATGGGTGCCACTGCCGGCTTGTCCCAGTAGTGTCCGGAAATTGATCCATGATTGAAAGCATTTAGCCCCCCGTGAATACACGGGGGGCAGCGTTGCGGCTACTCCATGCCGTTCCCGCGGTTTGTTCACCGTGCCCCCGGTGTACTCACCGGGGTCTAAATATAACGATATTACGTTGCCAATTCCCGGACACCACTGGGGCAAGCCGGCAGTGGCACCCAACGTGTCAACTGAGTTTGATCGAAACACTGCCCCCCGATCCCCTGCCCGCACTCCCCCGTCCTCCGCCCAAGATACCCGCTGCATGTCGGTCAGAATAAAAATCTGTTTATTCGGCGCGTCGCAATCGTCGAGCAATTTTCTTGCTTGCCGCAGCATCAGGGCGAGATTCGCCCGTTCGTAGCTCGGTCGGCATTGCCGGAGAATCTGGCGAATGGATTGCTGAGTGCCATCCATCTTTCCGGCATTTGGAAAGGGCGGGCCGCATGTCGGGATCAATGCGACTCGATCGCCGTCGTCGAGCTGGTCGAGGATTTGGGTCGCCGCCGCCGCGGCCGTGTCGAGCCGGACGCGGTCGCGGTCGATCGCGCCCATGCTGGCCGAATTGTCGAGGACGATCACCACGGCCGTGCCGGCATTGCCCCAGAGCGAGCCGAAACTGGTGAGTACCGGCCGCGCCAAGGCGGCGGCGAGCAGGAACAGGAGCGCCGCGCGGAGCAGCATCAACAGCAAGTCTTGGATGCGTTTGCGCCGCCGAGTTTTTTGCACGCTCGCCTTGATGAACCGCAGCGTCGGAAAGGGGGCCTGCTTCACCCGCCGCCGGTCGACCAAATGCAGCACCACCGGTATCGCGGCCGCCAAGGCGGCCAATAGAAACAGCGGCGCGGCGAACGTCATGGGCGGCCTCGTTTGGCAACGTAACGCGACAAGAGAAAATCGTACGGAGTCGAGGTGTCGGCCGATACGAAGTCGATGCCGGCATCCGCGCACGCCCGGCGGAAGGTTTCCACGAAGTCCTTGACCGCGGCGACGTATTCATCGCGGACGTAAACCGGATCGGCCTGAATCCGCTCGTCGGTTTCCAGATCGTAAAAAGCGGTCGTTTCGCGGAAGGGAAACTCAAGCTCGGCCCGGTCGAGAACGTGGAACACGATCAGCTCGTGGCGGCGGTGGCGAAAATGATGCAGCGCGCGGATGATCTCATCAGCCTCGCCGTAGAGATCGCTGATTAGCACGATCAGCCCCCGCCGCTTCGAACGATCGGCGATTCGGTGCAAGGTTTCGGCAATGTCGGTTTCGCCGGAAGGCTCGACGGCTTCGAGCCGCTCCATCATTTCGTTGAAGTGTCGCGGCGAGCTTCGGGCGGGCATGTCGAGCCGCACCCGCGCGTCGAACGTGGTCAGGCCGACCGCGTCCTGCTGGCGGGTCATCAGATATGCCAGCACGGCGGTCAGATAGCAGCCGTATTGCAGCTTGGTAAGTTGGCCGCCGAAACCGTAGCCCATCGAACCGCTCGCGTCCAAGAGAATTTGGACCCGCATGTTCGTTTCTTCTTCGTACTGCTTGACATAGAGCCGATCGGTGCGGCCGAGCATCCGATAGTCGAGCCGGCGCGGATCGTCGCCGGCCGTATATTCACGATGTTCGGCGAATTCGGCGCTGAACCCTTTGTAGGGGCTTGAATGCAACCCGCTGATAAAGCCCTCGACGACGCCCCGGGCGACGAGGGTAAGATTCTTCACGCGGGCCAACGCCCGAGGTTCGAGAAATCGATAGCCGGTTTGCATGATACCCCGATTTTACCCGATGGGTCGGCCGCCATCCATTGGCGGCTCGATCGAGCCGTTTTTCCTCCGCTCGGTTGACATTCTTGCAGTTCGTAGTTAGCTTGGGTAAGTAGTAGGGGTTCGCGCTGACTTTACCGGAAATACGTATGGCCGCCAAGAAAAAAACTGATTTTACCGAGATTCTGATCCGCCGAGGCATTGTAAGCCCCGAGCAATTGGCCGAAGCCCAGCAGATGGTGGCCGAACAGGGGATGAACCTGTCCGACGCCCTCATCCGTTTGGGCTATACAACCGGCGAGGAAGTGATGCGGGCGATGGCCGAGCAGCACGGCCTCGATTACGTCAACCTGAGCGAAGTTACAATCCCCCCATCAGTAGTGGAGCTGGTCCCCGAATCGGTCGCCCGGGAAAACATCGCCATCCCCCTGGCCGAGTCAGACGGTACGCTGACCGTAATCGTCAGCGACCCGATGGATTACGACACATTCGACAAGCTGCGATTCATTCTAAATCGCCAAATCGAGATTGCCCTGTCCCCTCGCGAGGCGATCCTCGAAGCCATCAACCGCCATTACGGCCAGACGGTCGGCGAAAGCGCCGACTCGATGTTGCAGGAGTTCACCGACACGGCCATCGACTTCACCGAGACGATGGCGGAGGCGGAAGGGGGCGAGGAAGAAGTCGACGAAAGCAGCGCCCCGATCGTTAGATTGGTGCAGCTTGTCATCACCGAAGCGGTTCAGCTTCGGGCCTCGGACATCCACATCGAGCCGTTCGAGGACCGCATCCGCGTCCGCTATCGGATCGACGGCGTGCTGGTCGAGCGAGACAGCCCCCCCAAACGGCTGTTGGGCGCCATACTCTCACGCATCAAAATCCTCTCGAAACTCGACATCGCCGAACGCCGCCGAACCCAAGACGGTCGAATTAAGGTCACGGTCGGGGAAAAAGACCTCGACCTCCGCGTCAGCGTGATACCGACCAGCCACGGACAATCGGTCGTAATGCGCATCCTCGACAAGGACAGCATCAAGGTCGGCCTCCGCCAGTTGGGTTTCTCGGAAGAAGACTACCGGAAAGTCAGCGGGCTGATCCAGCGCCCCAACGGGATCATTCTGGTCACCGGCCCCACGGGTTCGGGCAAGACCACCTCGCTCTACGCCGCCTTGAACGAACTGAACACGCCGGACCGCAAGATCATCACCGCCGAGGACCCGGTTGAATACTACCTGGCGGGTATAAACCAAGTCGAGATTAAACACAGCATCGGCCTGGATTTCGCGCGGGTCATCAGGGCGATGTTGCGGCAGGCCCCCAACGTCATTCTTGTCGGGGAAATGCGCGATCTTGAAACCGCACAAATGGGAATACAAGCATCTTTGACTGGACACTTGGTATTCAGTACACTACATACGAACGATGCGCCCAGTGCTATTACACGTTTGATCGACATGGGTGTGCCCTCATATCTGGTCTCCAGCAGCGTCGTGGCCATTATGGCTCAGCGGCTTGTGCGCGTGGTATGCCAGAAATGCAAGCATCCATATACACCAAGCGAGTCATTGTTGGACGCGGCTGGAATTACGCCGGAAATGGCCGCCAACGCCACCTTCGCAAAGGGGGCCGGCTGCGGAAATTGTAGCGGAAAAGGGTTTCGCGGGCGTCTCGGCATCTTCGAGTTGATGCTTATGTCACCCAAGATCAGAGAGCTTACCTTCAATTCGTCGCCAACCGAAGAGATCAGACGCATGGCGATCGGGGAGGGTATGAAAACCCTCTATTGGGACGGAATAGATAAAGTCCTCCGTGGTGTCACCACACTAGAGGAGGTGTTGCGTGTAGCCAAGCAATCAGAGTAATTTTTTTGCGAAAAACTGGTTCCGCCGGAACTTGACGTAAATAATCATACTGAGCGAAGGCCCCGAACATCCGGCGTTTCAGATGATTATTGTTTAAATAGTTTGTAATATTCGGTCGGCACAATCGGATATTGGCGAGGGAAGAGGCCTCTTCGCCCCTGGAATGTCGGCCGGCAACCTCTGAAAACCGGGGAAGATTCCGAGCATGGCAAGCGTTTTAATTGACAAACTGCTGCAAACGGTCATCAACCGCAACGCCAGCGACTTGCATATTGCGGTCGGCCAACCGCCCGTGGTCCGCGTCGACGGCCATCTGGTTCCACTGGAAACGAAGGTGCTGGACCCGGAAGACACGATGTCCTTGATGAAGTCGATCACGCCCGAACGCTGCCAGCAGGAATTGCAGGAGGTGGGCGGATCGGACTTCGGTTTTGCCTTCGGCGACAAGGGGCGTTTCCGCGTCTCGATCTTCAAAGAGCGGGGCCATGTGGCGATGGCTCTGCGGTTGATTCCCGCTCGGCTGATGGATTTCAAAGAGTTGGGCGCGCCGCCCGTGCTGGCCGAACTTTGTTCCCGCCCCCGCGGTTTGATTTTGGTGACCGGGCCGACCGGTTCTGGCAAGACCACGACCCTGGCCACCATGATCGACTACATCAACCAGATTCACGACCACCACATCATCACGGTCGAGGATCCGATCGAGTTTTACCACACGCACAAGAAATCGACGATCAATCAGCGCGAGATCGGTGTGGACGTGCCCTCGTTCGCCGAGGCGGTGCGGCGTTCGTTGCGGCAAGACCCGGACGTGATCCTGGTCGGCGAAATGCGCGACTTGGAAACGATCGAGACGGCGATCACGGCGGCCGAGACGGGGCACATCGTTTTCGCCACGCTGCACACGACCGGCGCCCAAGGCACGATCAACCGCATCATCGACGTGTTCCCGGTCAGCCAGCAGGAGCAAATTCGCACGCAATTGTCGGTGGCCATCATCGGCGTGCTTTCGCAGACGTTGCTGCCGCGGATCGGCGGCGGCCGTGTGGCGGCCTACGAGATGCTGGTCATCACGCCCGCCATCGCCAACCTCATCCGCGAAAACAAAACCTTCCGCATCACTTCGGCGATTCAAACGGGGCAAAAACTGGGCATGCAACTGCTCGACGACCACATGTTCAAACTCTGGCGGCAGGGACTGGTCGAAAAAAGCGACATCCTCCTCAAGGCACACCAAATCGAGGAACTGCAAAACAAAATCGCCCGGGTCGAACGAGGCATGTTCGAGGATGAAAGCGAAGCTCGCGAACGCGGAGGCAACGAATAAATCATGGCAATTCGTCGCATCGGCCAAATCCTGGTAGACCTGGGCTTCATCTCCGATGAGCAGTTGGAGGTTCTACTCGAAGAGCAGCAGCAGCGCCCCGGCGAGCTGCTCGGCCAAATCGCCATCAGCCTCGGCCTAATCACCGACGACCAACTGGCGCAAGGCCTGGCCGAGCAGATGGGCATGCAGGTGGTCAGCCTCAGCGACGTGGTGATCCCGCCCGAAGTGCTCACGCAAATCACCGAGCCGATGGCCCAGCTCTACCGCATCGTTCCCTTGAACTTCGAGGACAACACGCTGACGATCGCCATGTGCGATCCGCAGAAGCTGTCGATCATCGACGAATTGCGGAGTTTTCTGGGCTACGACATCAAACCGATGGTGGCCACCGAGAGCGAGATACTCAAGGCGCTCGACCGATATTACACGGCCGCCACCGAAAGCGTCGAGACGATCATCGCCGACCTGGAGGAAGACGCGGAGTTGGCGGCGGCGGCCGAAAAGATGGAAAAGAGCGCCGTGCTCGACCTGGCCGGGGCCGAGGCCCTGGCCGACAGCGCGCCGGTGCGAAAGCTGTTGAACATGGTCCTCTTGCTGGCGATTCGCGAGCACGCCAGCGACTTGCATTTCGAGCCGTTCGAGAACGAGTTCAAAATCCGCATCCGTTCCGACGGGGTGCTGTACGAGATGGTGCCGCCGCCGCGCCACTTGGCCTTCGCCATCACCACGCGCGTGAAGGTCATGGCCGACTTGGACATCGCCGAGCGGCGCGTGCCGCAGGACGGCCGCATCCGGCTGACCGTGGGCGGGCATCCGGTCGACCTCCGCATCAGCGTCCTGCCCACCATGTTCGGCGAGAGCGTCGTGATGCGAATCCTCGACCGGTCCGTGGTCATGCTCGATCTGGAAGCGGTGGGCATGCCCGACGGTATCCTCGCCTCATTCCGCGAGATCATCCGCCGGCCGAACGGCATCGTGTTGGTGACCGGCCCGACCGGCTGCGGCAAAACGACCACGCTTTACGGCGCGCTGAACGAATTGAACGTGATCGAGGACAAGATCATCACCACGGAAGACCCGGTGGAGTACGACATCGACGGGATCGTGCAGATGCCGATCGACGCCAGCATCGGCAACACGTTCGCCCAATGTTTGCGGTCGATTTTGCGACAAGACCCCGACAAAATCCTGGTGGGCGAGATCCGCGACTTGGAAACGGCCGAGATCGCCGTCCAGGCTTCGTTGACCGGCCACATGGTGTTCAGCACCCTGCACACCAACGACGCGCCGAACACGGTCACCCGTCTGCGCGACATGGGCGTGCCCCCGTTCCTGCTGACCGCCACGCTCGAAGCGGTGCTGGCACAGCGGTTGGTGCGAAAAATCTGCAAGGACTGCCGCGAGCAGACCACGCCCTCCGCGGAACTGCTGGCACAACTCGAACTGACCCCGGACGACGTGCTGGACAAGAAATTCTATCACGGGCGCGGTTGCGCGGCCTGCAACAACACCGGCTTCCGCGGCCGCACCGGATTGTACGAGTTCATGCCCATGAACGACGAACTACGCGACTTGATCAACCACGGGGCATCCACGCAGTTGATCCGCGACAAGGCGCTGCACACCGGAATGGTTCCGCTGCGCGAGTCCGGTTTGGAAAAAGTCTTCAACGGCGTCACCACCATTGAGGAAGTGGTGCGCGAAACGGTTTCCGATTCGTAGGGGAGAGGGGAGAGGGGAGAGGGGAGAGGAAAGAGGGGAGAGGAAAGAGGGTTGTATGATGAAAATTTCCCTGGTTCCCAAGCTTTGCTTGGGAACCCGCTGGCCCGACGCTCCGAGGCTGTGAAAAAATTGTAGGGTGCGTGAAACGCACCACAACCGGTAGTGCATGGTGCGTTTCACGCACCCTACATATTGTGTTCTCAATGAATTGAAATCAATTTTTTCACAGC
>Ga0123335_1005610_pt1 | contig 15186 bp, 11 predicted proteins | sample BiotimSIPDNA_2_FD_89707 | JGI IMG/M metagenome (GOLD analysis project Ga0123335, IMG submission 89707) | Anaerobic biogas reactor microbial communites from Washington, USA - Biogas_R2 time_0 SIP DNA | ecosystem: Engineered > Bioreactor > Anaerobic > Unclassified | place: Washington, USA... | reverse complement strand
TTGCAGCCGTGCGGGTGCGAATAGGTAATGGCGAAAACGGCAAAACCCTTTTTTACGAGAAACTGCATCATGCCAGGTTTTTCGATGTTGCCGTCTTCGGGCAGGTCAAAAGTCCAGGGGTGGCAGAAGCCGCGGCAGGCATTGTCGCCGGCGCCATGTACAAGCAGAACCGGAGTCTTATTGCGAGAACGGCTCCAGTTCGGGGCAAAATGCAGCAGAAAGTTGCGTGAATGTGGCTTGTTGGTATTGAAAGCCTTTTGAATGATGCGATGATTCTGACGACTTTTGAGATGAAAATTTTCGGTTACGAAATGTGGGTCGTCGTCTTCGAGCAGTTCGATGCGTTCCCAGGGGTTTGAATCACGCCCGCTCAGGTCGCTGACGACCTTAACTTCAGCATTTGCCGGCAGCTGGCCGACAAAGGCGAGAAGCAACAGGCAGCAGAAAAGGGTTTTTATAAAATCAGATGTCAGAAAACAGGTTCTGCGCATTATTTTCACTACTCTATACACCTTGCCTTGACAGGAATTATATTCTTATCAATCTACTGGTGATCGGCTGCTCTGCGAGATAATAGCTAATGAATACGGGTCAGAACAGACAAAGCCTGCCAGATCACTCCTGCATGAATAATTCTACCCGAAAATTTTCATATTTCCAAGGGGCCTGTCTCAGTTTTTTGTATATTTTTTTTGCAGAGCGGTACATCGAGCCAGTTCTCATGCTTCTCGTTCTCGCGAGTGGTCTGGCAGCATTGAATCTGGTGTTATGCGTCATTGCGAGGAGGGCGTCAGCCCGACGCGGCAATCTCATCGACAGAGAGATTGCTTCGTCGCTACGCTCCTCGCAATGACCGTTTTGAGCTTGCAATTCAACCTTCGGCATACTGCTTACCCGGGCTCTCGGCATAAGCGGAGACTCAAAGATTCAATTCTTGAACTTTTATGCGACAGTGGATTAGTAATTCAAAAGTTACTTTTGTGAGTTATGGTAGTATGATGATGATATGAACGACGAAAAGAACAACGGGCAGTGCGAAATACCGCCGGAACTCGGGCAGAAACTGCAGGATATCAAAGATCGCTGCATGCCGCCGCCGCGTATCAGCCACAACGCCTTCTATATCATCCTGTTTTTGGCATCTTTATTCGTTTATTCCTCGCATTCGCTGGTAACCGACGGCGTTGACTGGGATAACATGCGTTACAGTCACGGTTTGTTGCCACTGAATGTTCTGATGATGCGTAACGCAATTTTACCCGGGGTATTGCCTTTTCTGGTGGGTGTGTTTTATCTGCTGTCGTTCAAATTCAAGTCACTGCGCTCACCGGTCTTTCTGGCCTGGCTCACACTGGTGCTTTTTGGCCTGGCCGCAGCCTATATCTGGACATCAGCGCTGTTTTCGTTTTGTCTGCTCAACAGGTAATACTTCCCTGAAAGTTCAACAAAGAAGGTTTTGTTCCAGATATTTTATTAAATTTCTTGCCAAAGAGCTAAAACAGGCGTAAAAGTGCTGCATGCTCGCTAATTACTGGCAGATGCCTTTCAGGAACAAACCATGCAGCAGTTTCTTATCGCAATCGCTCTGATAACGACCGGCGGAATTCTGGCGTTCATCACCAGAAAAACCCGGGATGTCAGCACCATAGTCGGTGCCGGATCGGCCATAATCGGCTCACTTATTGCAGTTGTACCTGTAGTCAGAGTCCTTTTCAATTCGGTTGAACTGCCTCTGCTGCTGCTCAATCTGCCTCTGGGTCAGGCTACTCTCAGACTCGATGCCGTCTCGGCGTTCTTCAGCCTGCCGGTATTGCTTTTGCTGGCTGTAGTCGCTTTGTTTGCCGGCATAGAAGCCGCGCACGACAAGCATGCCCATGATGGTTGGCTGTTTTTCAACTTTCTAGGGGCAGCGATGCTGCTTCTGCTAGTTGCTGCCAACGCCGTACTGTTTCTGGTTGCCTGGGAAATGATGTCGGTAGCTGCGTTCTTTCTCATTGCCTGGCGTGACGAAATTGCCTCGGCCCGCAACGCCGCCTGGAAATTCCTGGTAGCCAGCCATATCGGTACAGCTGCATTGATGCTGTTGTTCGCCATGCTTGGCGCGCATGCCGGCAGCTATGAATTCGCGCAGTTCTCTGGCGCCCATTTCACCGATGGAATGGCATCTGTCGCATTTTTTCTTGCCCTTTTCGGATTTGGCGTCAAGTTTGGTCTGTTGCCGCTGCATGTCTGGCTGCCAGAGGCCCACGCCTTCGCAGACGCGCCGGTATCTGCCGTGCTTTCTGGAGCCATGATCAAAATGGGGTTTTATGGCCTGCTGCGAATACTTATGCTGCTGCCTAATATTTCGGCTTCGTGGGGCTGGGTGATGGTCGCCGGCGGTCTGCTGACCGGAATCTTCGCGATGGCTATGGCCCTGGCCCAGTCAGACCTCAAAAAAGTCGTTGCCTACAGCAGCGTTGAAAACGCCGGTATAATTACGATGGCCATTGGCTGCTCAATTCTGGCAATAGTCTGGAAACAGCCTTTCATTGCCGGCGCCGCCATGGCTGGTGCTCTGCTGCATATACTCAATCATGCCGTCTGCAAGGGCATGATATTTCTGGCTTCTGGCGTGGTTTATCACACCATAGGCACCCGCAAACTCGAAGTAATGGGTGGAATCGCCCGCAGCATGCCGTTCACGGCCACATGCTTTGCCATCGGAGCCACGGCCATTGCCGGTCTGCCGCCTTTTAACAGCTTTATCAGCGAATTCATAATTTTCGTCGCCGGTCTGCAGGTTGCAACATTGCAAGAGCCTGCAGCGCTGCTGCTGGCTTTTTTGATAATGAGCGGCCTTGCTTTGATTGGCGGACTGGCTGTCGCCACTTACGCGAGGACCTTCGGGCTGGTATTTCTGGGAGCCCCCCGCCAGGAAAAACGCCATGAAATAAGCGATATCGCGCCCTCTCTGCGCCTGCCATTCATGATTCTGCTCGGTTTTATTCTTGTACTGACCGTTACCTCGCCCTGGCTGGTGGAAATACTGCTTCGGGTCGCCGCAACGCTGATGGCTGGTCATCAAGGGTTTGCCCTGGCTGATCTGCAGGGTGAACTTCTGCATAAACCGCTGATAATAGTTGTACAGTTTTCGGTCGCGCTGCTGGCACTGGTTATAGCAGGATGGCAGCTTCGCAGCAGATTTTTCAGCACCGGTGACCGCAGTGACCGCCCAACCTGGGACTGCGGTTATGCCGCTCCCGATGCGCGCATGCAGTATACCTCGTCTTCTTTTGCCCAGACGATAGTCGATATTTTTTCGCCTGTGGTCAGGCCTTACAAACATGGCGAAAAGGTAACCGGACTGTTTCCGCAACATGCCAGCTTCAGAAGTGATGCGCCTGACTCGCTGCTTCGTTATCTGTTTTCGCCGCTGTTCGGGCTGGTAGACCGTATTCTCCTGCCTCTTCGCGGCCTGCAGCACGGCCGCCTGCATCTTTACATCTGTTATGTAGCAATAACTCTGCTTGCATTACTGCTCTGGAAGGTGGTGGCAATATGATCAACCATTCATCTATTCTTATCTGTCTGGCAATGATAGTTCTTTCGCCGCTGCTGCCGGGCATTATCAACAAGACCAAAGCTTTTTTCGGCGGGCGCCAGGGCCCACCGGTGCTGCAGCTTTATTTCGACATCGCCAAACTGCTGCGAAAAACCTCGGTTTACAGCGAAACGACGACAGCAATAACCCGCATCGCGCCGTTCGTCATACTCTTCTCGACATTGGCAGCCGCCCTGCTGGTGCCGGTTGCCTTTCGCAGTGCCAGCATTTCGTTCTCCGGCGACATTATTCTGCTTGCCTATCTGCTGGGCATCGGGCGCTTTTTCATGGTGCTCGCCGCTCTCGATACCGGTTCGGCCTTCGAGGGAATGGGCGCCGCCCGCGAGGTGCTTTACAGTGCACTGGCCGAGCCAGCACTGTTTTGTGGACTGCTGGTGCTGATCAATGAGACTTCGCAAACCAGTCTGTCGGCAATCTACGAAAAGCTGACGGCAGAGTGCTGGTGGCAAAACCCGATGACCTTTCTGCTCATCGCGGTCAGCTGGACGATCGTGCTGCTCGTTGAAAACGCCCGCATTCCAATCGACGACCCGAATACCCATCTCGAACTGACCATGATTCATGAGGTCATGATTCTTGACTACAGCAGCAAAGACCTCGCTATCATTGAATTTGCCGGGGCCGTCAAGCTGGCAGTCTTCAGCAGCCTGCTGGTCGGCCTCATCTTCAGCGGAAACGAACTGAGCCTGCCGTTACAGTTGCTGGCCTTTACGGCGGCAATGACGCTGGTCGCCATGATTGTCGGGGTCGTCGAGTCGACGATTGCCAGGTTTCGCCTGCTGCATGTTCCCAAGTTCATCGTCGGGTCTGGAGCGCTGGCAATTATCGCGCTCATTCTCAAGCTTTCAGGAAATTAATCTATGAACGGAATAGCCACACTTCTTGCAATTACCTGTCTGTTACTGCTTGGCTCAAGCCGAATTCTCGTTTCAATACGCATGGTCGCGTTTCAGGGTGTTCTGCTTGGCCTGCTGCCGCTTTTTGTGTCTGGAACCGGCCATATCGGTGTATCCGCGCTGATTCTTACCGTCACCAATATCGGCCTCAAAAGCATTCTATTGCCATGGCTGCTGACCCGGGCACTGTTCGCATCAGGTGCACGCCGCGAAATCGAACCGTTCATCGGTTTTGGCACTTCGATTCTGTCTGGCGTCTTTCTGCTCGCCGTTTCAGGCTATATTGTCAACCGCCTGCAGAGCACGGCCGCGATCAGTTCTTCGATCACGCTTATTGCCGGTTTTTTCATGGTCTTTTCCGGACTGTTTCTACTGATTACCAGACGCAAAGCGCTGACCCAGACTCTTGGCTTTCTGGTTCTGGAAAATGGTGTTTTTACGACCGGTCTCAGCCTCGGCAGTGAATTTTCGGTATATGTCGAGCTTGGCATTCTGCTCGACGTTTTCGTCGGGATCTTCCTGATGGGTATAATGCTGTTCCACATCGACCGCGAATTCGATCATCTCGATGTCGACCGCTTCAACGAACTTTCCGATCTGGCTGTCGATGTCGTCAGTAATGAGGAGGCCAGCGAATGATTACCGCTTACGCCCTCATCATTCTGCCGGTAATTACCGGTGTCATATCGTTGTTTATCAGCTCAGAGCGTGTACGCCGCAATCTTCTGATGATCGTTGCCTTCATCCACCTGTTCATGAGCATACTGCTCTGTAACGGCTCTGCCGGCGAACTAAACGGCGTCTGGCTTGGGCTCGACGCACTCAGCCGGTTGTTTCTGGTTATTACCAGCCTGCTATTCACCGGTTCGGCAATTTATTCGATGGTTTACCTCGACAAGCACCCGCATTTCAACGGCCCGGCCATTGCCGGTCTGCGCATGCCGGGAAACAGCAACGCCATTTTTGCCGCCTGTATGCAGCTGTTTCTGGCGGCTATGAGTCTGTCGATTTTGAGCATGCATTTCGGTCTGCAGTGGATAGGCATCGAAGCAACAACTCTGGCGAGCACACCGCTGATATATTATCACCGCAACCGGCGCTCACTCGAAGCCGCCTGGAAATACATGATTCTCTGCTCCGTCGGCATCGCGCTGGCCCTGATGGGTGTGTTCTTTCTGGCAATGACCACCTCGTCGCATGTTCAGCAGTTCACACCGGCCGGTCTATCACTGTTTTCAGGTTACCTCAAGGTTGAATGGCTCAAAGTAGCATTTATTTTCTTTCTGGTCGGCTATGGCACCAAGATGGGGCTGGCGCCGATGCACACCTGGCTGCCTGACGCCCACAGCGAAGCCCCTTCGCCGGTGTCAGCCATGCTCTCGGGTGCGCTGCTCAATTGCGCTTTTCTTGGTATTCTACGAATATACCAGGTTTGTGTAGCCGTGCCCGGTGCCGCAGTATTCGCCAATGAACTGCTGATCATCTTTGGCCTGCTGTCTCTCGCCGTGTCGGGCATCTTTATTCTGCATCAGCCTGATTACAAGAGAATGCTTGCCTATTCGAGCGTAGAACACATGGGAATTCTGGCTCTCGGGGTCGGCCTTGGCGGTTCGGCCATAGCAGCTGCCATGTTGCATGCCGCTGGTCACTCACTGGTCAAGGCATCGTTGTTTCTGCTTTCTGGAAATGTCCTCGCGGTTTATGCCAGTAAGAAGGTCGAAGACGTAAAAGCTCTGCTCAAAGCCATGCCGCTCACTGGCGCGCTGTGGCTCGCCGGCTTTTTTGCGATCACCGGCACACCACCATTCACCACCTTCAACAGTGAATTCGCCATTGTAAGAGTTGCTCTGCAGTCAGGCAGCTGGAAAGTTGCCACCTTGTATCTGCTTTTTCTGCTGCTGGTTTTCATCGGTATGCTGACGATATTCATGCACATGTGTTTTGGCAAAAAAGGCGAGCAGGAAGTCGATGGCACTGCCGGTGAATCATTCTGGCAGATATTACCGCCTGTGGTCTTTTTGACGACGGCTCTGCTGCTTGGTTTGTATCTGCCCGATTTTGTGCGCAACACCATCGATGGTGCCGCACTGCTGCTGGGAGGTAAAGCCCTGTGAAAAAGCATGCAAAGATAAAAAATACCGCTGCAGTTAAGTTTGCCGAAATACAGATTGTCGACAACCAGCAGTTCAGAAAAGATCTTGCCAGTCTGATAGCAGGTAACGGCCGGCTATCTGCCCTGTTCTTGATGCCGCGTGACGGGCAGAATCTTATGCTGGCTGCTGTCAGCGACGATTCTGATGCAACCATTCAACTGTTTGCGACGCCCTGTCAGAAAGAGTTCGCCTCGCTGACTCCAGATATTCCGCAGGCACACTGGTTCGAACGCGAAATCGCCGAGCTGCACGGTGTCGAATTTCCGGGACATCCATGGCTCAAGCCGATAAGATTCGTCGCGAAAGATGGCGGCAAATCAGAGGTTATACCCGGAGTGACCAGTTATTTTGAAGTGAGTGGCGAAGAGATTCATGAGGTTGCGGTTGGCCCGGTTCATGCAGGTGTCATCGAGCCCGGGCACTTTCGCTTTCAATGCCACGGCGAAAAGGTATTGCATCTCGAAATAGAACTCGGGTACCAGCATCGCGGTATCGAACGCGCCCTTATGCGCAATCAGCCGCATCAGAACCTTCGCCTGATTGAGGTTGCAGCTGGCGACAGCACGATAGCCCATACCACTGCCCATGCCATGTTGCTCGAATCACTGCAAGATCTTAAGATCGACAGTAATGCTGAACTGGTCAGAGGTATTGCTCTCGAACTCGAGCGCATGGCCAACCATACCGGTGATCTCGGCGCACTCGCCGGGGATGTCGGCTTTTTACCGACTTCTTCTTACTGCGGCCGCATTCGTGGCGATATTCTCAACACTACCGCCGTTCTCTGCGGCAATCGTTTTGGCCGCGGCCTGATCCGGCCAGGTGGTGTCGGCCATGCTGTCGATAAAGCGCTGGTTTCGACACTGCTTGAACGTCTCGCTCTGATCGAAGCCGACCTTAAATCAGCAATAGGCTTGATCTGGAACACTCCGTCGGTTATTTCGCGCTTTGAAGAGACAGGCTGTGTCAGCAGGGAAGATGCCCTTGCTATTGGTATGGTTGGCCCAGCCGGCCGCGCCAGCGGCCTGTCGGTCGATGTCAGGTGCTCGCACCCCTTTGGTGCTTATAAGCAGCACAAGCCAGAACTACCAGTTGGCAGAAGTGGCGACGTGTTCTGGCGTGCCCGCATTCGCTGGCTCGAACTCAAGGAGTCGATACGGCTGATAAGGGCCATGCTTGCAGAAATCGACAATGCTATGGCAGCTCCGACTTGTTCTGCGCCGGCAGCAGCCGATTCGATCGCTGTTGCCTTGACTGAGGGCTGGCGGGGTGAGGTTTGTCATGTCGCTGTTACCGACAATTCAGGTGGTCTGGCAGCTTACAAGATCGTCGATCCATCGTTTCATAACTGGTATGGTCTTGCGCTGGCGCTGCGAAACCAGGAAATTTCGGACTTTCCGCTGTGCAACAAGAGCTTCAACCTCTCTTATTGCGGGCACGATCTATAGAGGTAGTTACCATGTTTCATATTCTCAAAGCCAGATTACATCAACAGTATCGCACATACCCGTTTCCCGAAAAAGCTCCCGTTCTCTCACCACGCTATGTCGGTCGACCGCAGATCAAAACCAGCGGCTGTGTTGCCAACTGTGCTGCCTGTGCCAAAGTCTGTCCTTCTGGCGCTATTTCACGCAGCAGCGAAGGCCGCCCGGTCATCGACCTTGGGCGCTGCCTGTTCTGCCGCTCCTGTGAAACCGTCTGTCCATCAGGTCTCATCCGCTTTTCAACTGAGTTCTCGATGCCGGCTTCCAGTCGCGAAGATCTCATTGTCAACAGCGAAAGCTACAATACCGCACGCGCGCTGCCAGAAGAATTCAGAAAACTTTTCGGGCGTTCGCTCAAGCTCAGACAGGTGAGCGCTGGAGGCTGTAACGCCTGCGAAGCCGACTGCAACGTATTGACAACGCCCGCATTCGATCTGGCGCGATTTGGCATACAGTTCGTCGCCTCGCCACGACATGCCGACGGTCTGCTGGTTACCGGTCCGGTAACTCAGAACATGAAACTGGCACTGCTGAAAACCTATGATGCATTACCGTCGCCAAAAATAGTAATAGCTACTGGCGCCTGCGCCATATCAGGCGGGATTTTTCGAGACAATGCCGAGGTAAACAATGGAATCGGTGACATTATTCCGGTAGACCTCTATATTCCAGGCTGCCCGCCCAACCCCTGGACTATCCTCGACGGCATGCTCCGCCTCATGGGCCGCATCTGAGGTTTTTTTGTAATTCTGTCGGGGAGCTGGTACAATGTCGAGCAGGGGGTAATCATGCTTGTAAATTATCGTGGCAGATTCGTTTCTGCGCTTCTTTTATCGCTGTTTCTGGCAACTTTTTCTGCAACGCTCGATGCTCAGACTGACTCCGGGCAGATTTTTGGTCCGCCGCTTCCGGTTGCTTCGCAGTCAGAATCGCCGGCAGAAACATCACTGTCAAGTATTGTGGTCAAGGCTGAAACTCTCAAGGAAGATTTTGCCGCGCTTGAAAAGAAGATCGCCGATTTAAAGAATCTGGAAAAACCTTCAGCAGAACTGACGGGAATCAGAACCCGCATTGCCGACATTAAAACCAGGCTTAACGAGACCAAGGGCGCTGGCAGCTATGGATTTGAACAGATTTCCCAGTTGCGTAGCGATGCCCGTGCCATACTCGAAGCTATCAGTCGCGAATCACAACTTGCCAGCGAAAAGCTGGAAAAGGCGGCAGCACTCAAACAGAGCTGGAAAGCCCAGGAAGCAAGCTGGGCAGAAAGCAAAGTAGCGCTGGCTGATAATACCAGCGGCTCGGTAAAGACAATTTTTAATGAAGCTGAAAGGCACATACGTCAGGCTCTTAAAAGTATGACTGATCTCGAGACACCGTTAGTCGGCTTCCAGCAGCAGGTGCTTGAAATGCAGCGTGAAGCTCAGGCACTGGGCAGCGAACTCGATGAACTTCTGGTTGTGATGCGCAAAGATCTGTTTCGCAAGTCACGTCCGGCGATGCTCACACCGACCTTTTTCCGGCAGTTTAATTCATCGGTCTGGGAAGAATTCTGGCTTGGCCTGGCAACACTGGAACTGCCAAAGGCAGGCTTTTATTCAACCTACGGCTGGATATTTGTATTGCAGCTGATCATATTTGCCGTTGCCGTATATTTTTTCAAAACTATAAAGAACCGCAAACTCGAACAGCTCAAACTCGATTTTATTCTTCAGCGCTACATTTCAGCCAGTGTGTTGCTCGGAATTCTGCTGCCCATCCCACTGTTTGACGACAAGCCTCGCCTGGTAAGCCTTGTCTTCGCCGGTATCGTAGCAATCAGCGGGGCCCGACTGGTGGCCGGTATTATCGAAAGACCCTGGCGCCGGCGACTGATTTATATGATCGTCGCTCTCTACCTGCTGGTGCAGTTTTTTAATTTCATCTCACTGCCGATAACCCTGATGAGAACTTTTATTGCAGCAGTAGGTCTGGCTGGCGCCATGTTTTGCCGTTGGCGGGCCATGGTCAACAAAGATGACAACACCACACTGCTTTACAATAGCGGCGTAAAAATCGGTGGAGCAACAATGCTGCTGGTTTTTCTCACGCAGGTCGCCGGCTATGTCGCGCTGTCGAATCATCTTTTCGATGTTCTGATCAAGACTGTTTTTCTCGGACTGATTGCGTGGATGATCGATCTGGTCGCGCATGGTGCCATCGAAATGTTGTTTGAGAGCGAAATCATAAGAAAAAGCAAGCTCGTCGATAAACATTACAAGCTGTTTATAAAGCGTTCAGAATTGATTGTTGATGTTCTTGTCGTGTTTATGGCCGTTTCGAATATGCTCTATGTATGGGGACTTTTTGACAATGCTTCGCATGCCGCTGTCGCGATTCTCGCACTGGGCTTCAGTTTTCAGGGTTTGAAAATAACGATAGGACTTCTGGTTTCAGCGGTCGTAGCTCTTTATATCGCTCTGTTCGCTTCCTGGATGATTCAGACTATTCTTAACGAAGAAGTCTATCCGCGTAAAAAGGTTGACCGCGGCGTTGGCATATCGATCAATCGCCTGATTTCTTATGCTTTTGTCGTTGTCGGTATCTCGATGGCTTTTTCGACACTGGGCATTGGCATGCAGAACCTGACGGTGATCATCGGTGCTCTCGGTGTTGGTATCGGTTTTGGTTTGCAGAACATTGTAAATAACTTCGCCAGTGGTCTGATTCTGCTTTTTGAAAGGTCGATCAAAGTCGGCGATGTCGTGCAGGTCAACGGTGAATGGGGTTTGATCAAGAATCTCGGTTTGCGCGCTACAGTTGTCGAGACCTTCGACCGCTCTGAAATGATAGTGCCAAACAGCGATCTAGTTTCTGCAACTGTGACCAACTGGACATTGACAGACCGCCAGGTGCGCCTGATCGTGCCAGTGCGCGTTGCTTACGGCTCTGATGTAGATCTGGTAACCAGGATTCTCAATCAGATCGCTCAGGACAATCCGGTTATCATGAAATTTCCGGCCCCCTCTGTTTTGTTTCTCAATTTTGGCGCCAGTTCGCTCGACTTCGAATTACGTTGCTGGGTCGCTGACATTGATAACCGGTTGACCATCAAAAACGAAATCAATCGCGAAATAGACCGCCTGTTCCGTGAACATAACATCGAAATTCCTTTCTCACAGCACGATCTGCACATTCGCAGTATCGACGTGCCGGCAAAAGCTGCTTTGTCAGAAGTGAAAAATTCTGCGACAGTTCTGCCGACAACCGCGCCCGGGAGCTAGTTCGATGTCGATGCAGTTTCAGGAGAATTGCTGAATGACTGCGCTGATGTGGTTCCGCCGCGATCTGCGGGTGAGCGATAACCGTGCTTTGTATCAGGCTACTGCTGCCGGCGGCGGCGTTGTTGCGGTCGCTCTTATTACTCCATTGCAATGGCAGAAGCAGAACGAATCACCGGCAAAGCTCAGTTTCTGGCTGGCCTGCCTGCAGGAACTGGCCGGGCGTCTGGCAGAACTTGGCATAAAACTGCATGTCGAAGAGGTGCCTGATAATGCCGATATACCCGAGTTCATGCAGCAATTTGCCCGCGCCCGCAAATGTGATGCGCTGTATTTTAATCGAGAATACGAGTATTACGAGCAGCAACGCGACGAAACTGTAAAAAGAGTCATGCAGGCCCAGAAGATCAGAACTTTCGATTTTGCTGATCGCCTGCTTATTGAGCCGGGACGTCTGCTCACCGGTTCTGGCGGATATTACACAGTATTCACGCCATTCAAAAAATCCTGGCTCGGCCTGCTGTCGAGGGCAGATCTTGAGCCGCTCCCACTGCCGGCGCCGGTAGCCGCGGCATTGCCGACACCTGAACTGCCTGTTGCCGAAATCAGCAGTAGGCTTGGCCTGCCTGGTTGGCCCAGTGACCTGTGGCCGGCCGGAGAGACAGCTGCGCAAAAGCGGCTTGCTGAATTTGCCGGCGGCGCCCTTGATACATACCATGAATTGCGCGATTTGCCGGCAGTTGACGGCACCAGTCGTCTCTCGCCCTGGCTGGCCTGCGGGGCGATTTCGCCCCGTCAATGTCTGGTGGTGGTCATACGCGACAATAAAAAAATGCCGGCAGCGGGCAGCGGTGGCGAAGCCTGGCTGAACGAGCTGGTCTGGCGTGATTTTTATACGCATGTTGTTGTCGGGTTTCCGCGTGTGAGTTGTTCACAGCCGTTTCAAAAGAAGACGGCCGGTTTGCAGTGGCGCTATGACGAATGTGACCTGAAGGCCTGGCAGAGCGGCCTGACCGGCTACCCGATCGTCGATGCCGCGATGCGGCAGCTCAAGCAGACGGGCTGGATGCACAACCGTCTGCGCATGGTTGCGGCAATGTTTTTGAGCAAGCATCTGCTGATCGACTGGCGGCTTGGTGAAAAGTATTTTATGCAGAACCTGCTCGATGGCGATCTCGCGGCCAATAACGGTGGCTGGCAGTGGTCGGCTTCGACCGGCACAGATGCGGTGCCATATTTCAGGATCTTCAATCCATTCACTCAGAGTCAGCGTTTTGATGCAGACGGCGGCTTTATCAGGCGTTACTGTCCTGAACTTGAGCCGGTCAGCGCAGTGGCGCTGCATGACCCGAAGAAACTGGCTGCTGAAATTGCAAAGAAAAAAATCAGCTATCCGGCACCGGTTGTCGATCATAAGTTAGCAAGAGAACGCGCGTTGGCAGCATTCAAGAATTTGTAACAGGATTGCACTGGAGGAACAGATGCTCGAACGATTGTTTAAACTCAAAGAAAACCAGACCGACATCAGAACCGAGATTCTGGCCGGTATAACCACCTTTTTGACCATGGCCTACATACTGGCGGTCAATCCGATGATTCTCGAAAATGCCGGAATGCCCTTCGCTGGCGTACTGACAGCGACCATACTGGTGGCTGCCTTATCGAGTATCCTGATGGGGCTTGTCGCCAATCTGCCATTTGCGTTGGCGCCTGGTATGGGCATCAACGCGTTTTTCACCTTCAGTATGGTAATCGGTATGAAGATGCCGTGGCAGACAGCGTTGGGAGCTGTTTTTATTTCTGGTATCATCTTTCTGCTGATGACCGTTTTTAAACTGCGCGAAGCCATTGTACGCGCGATTCCTCATTGTGTCCGACTCGGTGTTGCCGCCGGTATTGGGCTGTTTCTCTGCCTGCTGGCGCTGAAATCGGCCGGATTCATCGTTGCCAACCCGGCCACACTTGTTGGCTTCGGTGGATTCAACGCACAGATCGCCATTTTTCTAACAGGTCTGGCTTTTACCATTTTGCTGGAACACCGCAAAATTCATGGCAGTCTGCTGCTCGGCATAATTTTTACGACGATTCTTTCGTTGGCGCATGGGCGACTGTGGTCGGGCGAAGCTTTTGTCAAGATTCCTGAAGCCTTTACCGGCACACCGGATTTTACATCGGTATTTTTACATCTCGATATCATGGGTGCGTTGAACATCGGTATCGCCGGTGCCGTGTTTACATTGCTTTTTACCGATCTGTTCGACTCGATTTCAACTTTCCTTGGTGTCGCTTCAGTCGCCAACATGGTCGATGAGAACGGCGAACCGCGCAACTTTCAGAAGGCGCTCTTCGTCGATGCCATCTCGACCACTCTTTCGGGACTGGTTGGCAGCAGTTCCGGCACAACCTATGTCGAAAGCGCTGCCGGTGTCGAGCAGGGTGGCCGTACCGGTCTAACTGCACTGGTCACCGGTTTTTTGTTTCTGCCGTTTCTCTGGTTTTCGCCGATGTTACAGATGATTCCAGCCTGCGCTGTCGCGCCGGCTCTGCTGCTGGTCGGCTTTTTCATGCTGCGCGCGATCTCGGGGATCGACTGGAAAGATTACGAAACCGGTCTACCGGCTTTTATTGCGCTGATATTGATTCCGTTTACCTTTTCAATCAGCCAGGGTATCAGCTGGAGCCTGATTCTGTTCGTGCTGCTGCGTGTTTTCAGCGGCAAAATCAGACAGGTCGAACTCATGCAGTGGATAGTAGCCGCCTTCGCCGCCCTTGCCCTTTATCTGTCGTGATTAACTGATCACTCGATTCGTCAGCCATCTTCATTGAAATGATGTTAATATCGGGCTCTCGGCGGAATCTCATTCGCTACAACTCTCACCAGACGTGAGTATTGTTGTATAGCTATAGCTCTGCGTCAAAGTTGCCTGGCTCGAAGTTTCCGCGCCTGAGAAACCCGCCTGTGCCCTTCCTGTTGTTGTGTTTCAACAACAGGCATTTAAACTCCAGTTGCATTTGAGTCAGATGGACTGCACCTATTTTTTGCACCAGTAGACTATGGCGGGGGGGACGTTGCCCCAGACTACCGGGCTGACTTTTACTTCGGAAAAGTGCTGTTTGAGCTTGCTGCGGAACCTGATGCCGGAAGGCAGAACCAGGCCGTGCAGGTAGGCGAAGGTTGAAAAGACGCCACCTTTGCGTAAGCCTGCCTGAGTCTCGTAGAGGATTTCGTCCTGCAGGCTTTCTGGAAACGCTGCCCAGGGCAGGCCGCTGATCACCGCGTCGGCGTGTTTGACGCCGAACTGGCGCAGGTATTTCCTGACCTCGGCGGCAGAATCCTGAAAAATCGGGATTTCGGGAACCTGAGCACAGGCGATACGGTTCATGTGCTCGTTGAGTTCGAGGCCGAAAAATATGGTGCGGTTCGGGTGCAGGTGTTTGAGGATCTGACACGTGAAGGCGCCGGTGCCGGGACCGTATTCAACAATGACGCGAGCACGTTCGAAGTTGATCTGCTCGATCATACGGCTTGCCAGCTTGCTCGAACTCGGCGCGATCGCCCCGATTGTGCGGGGTTCGCGCACGAACTGTTTAACAAAGTGCCAGCTGCTCACAGACTCAACCACCTGTAAAAATTTATTTTACGATTATAAACCTCTTTACCCGAAATGCCAATTCTCTTTCGTTTTTGTCTGGCGGTGGTGTGTTAGAATGGCGGGAATGAATCGGGAGGTTGAGTATGCTGCCTTTTGTCAGAAAAGGGATCGCGGAATCTAAGGCCGGCAACCCGCA
>Ga0123335_1005602_pt1 | contig 15195 bp, 14 predicted proteins | sample BiotimSIPDNA_2_FD_89707 | JGI IMG/M metagenome (GOLD analysis project Ga0123335, IMG submission 89707) | Anaerobic biogas reactor microbial communites from Washington, USA - Biogas_R2 time_0 SIP DNA | ecosystem: Engineered > Bioreactor > Anaerobic > Unclassified | place: Washington, USA... | reverse complement strand
CCGAGCTGCCCCAGGATTTGCCTGAGCAGATCACCGTGGAAAAAGTGACGGCATAGGGTGCAAATTCGCGCAGAGAAGGGCAGGCGCGCGGAATCGAAACTGTCGATTTGAGCGGAATGATACCGGTGCCGGTCTTTGTTTCGTCGGCGATGTTCGATATCACGAGAAAGTCGGTGCCCAGTTCCTGAAACTGCCGCAGCGCCTCCTCTTTGACGATTTCGCCAATCGATACCATCGCAATGACCGAAGCGATGCCGATCGAAATGCCCAGCAAAGCCAGAAAGGTTCTTTGCAGAGACGACAGCAGGCTTCGGGTTGCCTCGCGAAAATAGAGATACAACTTCATGAAACCGCCTCGGATTCGCTTTTAATCAGGCCGTCGCAGATGTTGAATCTCTTCGGGCACTGAGCCGCTATTCTCGGGTCATGCGTGATCATGACGATGGTTATGCCGTCTTCTTTGTTGAGGCGCAGAAACAGGTCCATGATTTCCTGACCGACTTTTGTGTCGAGGGCGCCGGTGGGCTCGTCGGCGAGTATGATCGAAGGGTTGCCGGCCAGGGCTCTGGCAATTGCCACCCGCTGCTGCTGGCCACCGGAAAGCTCCATCGGATTGTAGTCGGCCCGATCGCCCATTCCGACTTTTTCGAGAAAAGTTCGCGCTGTCGCATCGCTTTTTCCGATCGACTCGCCGCGGTAGAGAAGCGGCATGGCGACATTTTCCGCTGCCGACAGGCGTGGCAACAGATTGAACTGCTGAAAGACAAAGCCGATCTTTTTGTTTCTTATACTCGATAATTCGTCGTCATCGAGGTTTATGACTTCTCTGCCTTCGAAATAATAGGCTCCGGCGGTGGGTTCGTCGAGAAGGCCGATAATGTTCATCAGCGTGCTTTTGCCGCCGCCGGAAGTGCCGGTAATCGCCGTCATTTCGCCCTTGTGAATACTGAGATCGATGCCCTTGAGAATCGGCAGGTCGAGAACGCCGACCCGAAAGGTTTTTTTTATGCCCTTCAGCTCGATCACCGGCGTGGCCTGCGGTTCGGCGGTCATTGCATCACCTCGTCGGGAAACAGGGCGATTTCATCATCGAGAGCCAGGCCTGAAAGTATCTCAACCTGCTCAAGAGTGGTTATCCCAGCTGTTATCGGAACCTTTTCGAAGGTGAGCGTCTGTGGGTTCTTTCTATATACCTGCGCGTAGCCATAACCCGATTCGACCGCCGAAATCGGCACTACCAGAGCGGCGGGGTTATCGTAAACAGTCACGTTGAGAATAGCTGACATGCCCATTCTTATCTTGCTCTGCTGTTCGGGCGAAAGTTCATCGACCGTTACCGTCACGTCAAACACTGGCGGTTTGCCGCCCGATGACCGCCCGGAAGCGCTGCCAAGAGCCTGGCATGCGATTGCAGAAATCCAGCCGTCGAGAATGATGCCTGGAAAGGCATCGCTGGTGACCTGGACCAGCTGGTTCAGAGAAAGCTTCGAGATGCTGACTTCGTCTACCTTGGTGCGAATGGTCAAACCAGAAAGATCGCCGATTACAACAAGCGTTTCGCCCTGCTGAACTTTGGTTCCGACTTCAATTGACTTGAGTTCCTGCTGTCTTTGCTCTTCTGAAGCCGGAAGCAGAATGATGCCATCTTCCTCGGCAGTCATCGTGGCTTTTGCCAGCTGTGCTTCGAGTTCATCGAGCTCAGCCTGGGCGTTCTGCAGTTCCATGCTTGCGATCAGCAACTGGTCGCGGCTGCCGAGCGCCAGCAGACTTTTAACCTCATCTTCGGCTGCCTGCGCGTTTATCTTCTGATTCTCGAACGCTTCCTGTGCTGATTCAAGCTCGACCTTTGGAATAATACCCTTGTCGAACAAAATCGTCGCTTCATCGAGTTTTCTTTTCAGGCTGTCAAGAATCGCATTCTGCCTTGCCTGATTCAGCCTGGCCTGGCTTACCCGCGGGCCACCTGCCCATTCTTTTATCTGAGTATGATCCTTTTGCGCTCTGATCAAGTTGGAACGCGCCTGACGAACCTTGATGCCGATTTCGCTGGTGTCGAGCTCCAGCAGCGGTTCGCCAGCCTTGATCAGCTGCCCTTCAATATAATGTTTTTCGATGACTTTACCACCGAATGGGCTGAGATAAACCTTCTGACTGAGTGGTTCTATCTGTCCGACAAACGAAAGATTCGCAGAAACCGGTGAATTCGCGACTTTTATCGTGGCGATCGAGCCATTGTCTACTGCATATTCACGTGTGTCTTCTGTCGTCGCAAGAATTGTCCCGAGATTGCCGGCAGCGAATGCCTGCCATGCGGCGCCGGCGAGTATCAGACACAGCACAAAAAACATCCATATTTTTCTTACCGCGCTGGTCTGCGCCATTGCCGCCTTGAGTTCTGCGTTTGTCTCTTCGGTTTTGAGATACGCCTTTCTCAGCTTGTCGCCGAGCTCTTCTTCTGCCTGGCGAAGTCTTCTGATTTCTTCGAGATCTTTTTCCATGCCTGAAAGAAGGCGGCGGTTGGTGATGCTGACTGCGGCCTGAGAGGCTAGTGACGAGACCAGCACTTCGTGGCGCTCAGAAAAATCCGTCACTTTGCCGGTTCCCGCGCTTTTAGAGTTCAGCAGCTGTAGAATACCGATGATATCGTCATTGTGATCGCGCATCGGTATGACCAGCATAGATTGCGAGCGATAGCCGGAAACCGTGTCGTAATGTTTGACGCCGGAAAAATTGAAGCCCTGCGCTGAATAAACATCGGAAATCTTGACCGGCTCGCCGGTTAAGGCAACATAAGACGAAACGTTGGCATTGTTGGGAGCGCCGTTAACATAGAGCGGAACCGGTTCGGGAATAGGCGCATCGGGATTGTCTACGGCGTTGATCTTCGTTCTGGTTGTTTCATTCTGCATGATGCAGAAACGCAGAGATCTGAGTTCGGAGTCGAGAATATACAGAGTTCCTGCGTCGGCATTGGTCATCGACCTGGCGGCATTCACGATCATTTCGAGAAGAGAGCCAAGCTGATGTTCGTGCGAAAGTGCAAGACCGATCTGTGCCAGATTCTGCAGGTCCTGTACGGCGTTTGAATTTGAGCTGTTTTCCTCTTTCATCAGCCTCTATTCTGGAAGCAGACCAAGATTGATCTCATAAGCGGCGACAATCGGCCCGGAATAAGAGGCGTATGGGTTATTTTCTGCAATCTGCTGTGCAGAAAGTCTGTTTGCGACAAGCTTCAGTTTTCTGTCCATCGCGGCCTCCGGCACGGTCACGTGCAGGCCATTTATCGGTGTTTCGTCGATCTTCTCAGACAAGACAAAGGCTTTGGCATATTGTTCCTGCAAGCCGTTTACGGCCAAAAAATCTGTGCCAGCCGACAGGAAAAGGAGTCCGACCACAATTACCAGCGCCAGCAGTATAAACTTCAGCAACTTTTTCATAACTTTGATTCCTGGATAGAGCCTGACGTAGAGCCTGATGTTACCTTGGATAGTTTAATAATATGCAATATCTGATTACGCTGTATTATACAATCAGATTGTATGCAATGGTGAACATAAGCAAAACTCAATTCATGGCTGGTTCGTTCATTTAAGGGTAATGTTTAAGAAAGTCGCAGGTTCCGGTCGGGTAGCCGGTAATCAATAGACGGCTTACTCCCGGCATCGATTTGACGCAGACTCCTGAAAAGCTCCAGAAGAACGTTGCCGCCAATATCAGCAGAATGCAGGTGCCGCTCGCTGACAATCATTTGTCTGCCTTCTGCTGATGTTACAGTGATTGGTGATATTACTTATTTTGTTGCGCTATTCTTTGCCGTAGTAGAGAAAATCGAGATCTTCTTTGGTAAGCATTCTGGCAAGCTTGAGCGAACCGACGGTCCGGCGCAGCTGCGCGACAGTGATCGGGCCGATTACCAGAAAGTCGGTTCGTTTGTGGGCAAGCGCGTAGGCGTTGACCATCTGATCGACAGTATATGCAGTATTGTGCTTTTTGTTGAACTCTTCGGTAAAGCTGACAATCCGGTTGTAGCGCTCTTCGTTGGCGCAGGTGAAAATAGAGTGGTAGACGTTTTTCCAGTAGGGATCGCCTTGAGCATACTTCGTGCGGGCGACTTTTCGAGCGTTTTCCCAGCAGGGTTCAGGCCGGTCGAGAATGCTGACGCCACCGAGTGGTGAATAAGGCATCATCTTGATGCCTTTCAAAAAGTTTTCATCCTGCATGTCTTCATGGGTAACCTGCACGCCACCAGCATGAATGGCCCTTTCCGACATCTCAAAAAGTGAAAAATACGGACTGTTGAAGACTGGTCTGGCCAGATTCGACTGCTGTTTTGCCAGCGTCATTGATCTTGTGATTCTGTGCGGCTTCCAGTTAGACCAGCCGAGAAACATGTAGTTCTCGCGGATATTCTGCGAACTGAGGGCTTCCATGATCGTTTTAACCGAGTTCTGACTGCGTTTTACCGGCTCGAAATTGATAAAATCGCCGTCGTCTCTGTGCATCAGGTAAACAGTGGGGTTGCCAATCAGGTTTTTGCGCGTGTGTCCGAGCTCTTCGCCAACTCTCTCGATGATCTGTTCTTTACTGCCGAACAGGCGGCTGGCGTATGTGCCGGTTGGCACATTGGGCAGAGCGGCATAGCCTTCGGCCATTATGTTTTTCGCTTTGAGCATTTCCAGCAGGCAATATGAATTTTCGCCTTCCGGCACTTTTTTAGCCCAATACAGATCGAATGGGAAGCCGCCTTTCGAGAGCGTATAAATCTTTTTGCCGGGATTTTTCTGCCGGTATGACTGCATCCACTTGCCAAGCTTGTATTCGATATCGCCGACATAGATCGGAGAAGTATCGAAAAGGTTGATGCCGAGGCGGGCGGCTTCGTCGAGTACCGCATTGATGCTTTCTTCTGTGATTTTGCGCGAGTTCGGGCCATACCAGTCTTCCTGGGCGAGGTGATCGGTACCCATGATCAGTCTGGAAAATTTGACGCGTTCGTTTCTTTCGTTACGGACTTCGATGTATTCCATCGCGTCTGCTGACAGATCGCGGGCGAACAGAACCGTCGAATTGAATAAGCTGGTAAATAATAGAACGGTAATCAGCAGAAAGGCCGGAAATCTCTTCATATAAACCTCTTTTGGACTTGAGTAACTGGCGTTGTCAGAATCAGATCAGCGGACGCAGAAATTTCATTTTGCCGAAGCGCTCGAGTTTTTTCATGACTTCGGCCTCGGTATGAGCCTCGGGGCCAAAGATTACAGTGATGCGGCCGTCGGCTTCTTTGCGGATTTTGTATTCAAGACATCTGGCAAAGTCTTTTTCCATGCGCAATGCGAGGCGCTTAGCCAGGGGCTGATAATTGATGACGGTGACGACTTCTGAATTGATGACCATGCTGAGCGGGTCGAGGTTGTAGGTGCCGACAACCGCGATCTGACGGTCGAAAACGAAAGCCTTGGTGTGAATGCATGGCATGCCCTTGGGGTAAACCAGAATACGGGCAGTGGGCATTGTCGCAAGAAGCCTTTTCCAGTCAGTCAGGAAATAGGCCACCGTTGATGGGTGGTTGGTTGATTCGCCACTGTTGGTGCAGAGAAAGATCTTTACTCCGCGGGCAGAGGCGCGGCGAAGGGCTGCTTCCGCCGCCTCATCGAGCACGACGTAGGCGTTCTGAATGAGAATTTCTTCGCGACAGGCATCGATCATGCGAATCAGGTTTTCACCGATATCGCGGCGGGTGCCGAGCAGCGAGTGGCGGTCGAGAATGCGCACCGGCATTGGTCTTTCGCCCCGGAAAGGCTTGTATGCGTTAAAAGAAGACAATTTCTTGAACCCTGACAACTGCTGGCAGAGTTCCTGCGCGGTCTTGTCGAGGCTGCGCGGAAAGTTGAGCTTTTTCAGGTCGGGCACGCCCATTCCCTGCAGGTAGCGGTTCATCAGGTGATAGGCGAGATCGAGTTTGGCGCTCTGTGACACAAAGTTGATTTTGTCTTTACGAACGATGCGGGTTTTCAGGTTTCTCCATTCTTCGTCGAAAGCCTTCTGCAGCTGGCTGACCACGCCGGGCCCTTCCATCAGCACGTCGAGATCCTGAAAAACGTTGGTGAATTCGCCGAGCTGCACGAAGTAGTCGCGCCCGATGTTACGCCCGCCGGTAAGGCAGACGCGGCTGTCGGCGATAATGATTTTGTCGTGGTTCGAGGCGAAGACCTTGCGCAGGTCGCCAATTGCCGGCAGCAGCTGGCGCCCGATCGGGTTGTATATCTTGATCTCGACATTGGGCTCGCGGGCGAGTTCTTCGAGCTCATCGTAGTCTTTGAGCTTCTTGGCGCTGCGCATGAAGCGGTCATCGACCATCAGACGAATCGTCACGCCCTGGCGTGCCTTTTTGCGCAGCAGCCCGAGAAACGAAAAACCGAAAATATCCTGATCGACGATAAAATAGGTGATGGTCAGGGTCTTTTTTGCGCTCTCGATCAAATGCCAGCGCGCATACCAGGCTTCTTCGTTGCCGCTGAGCAGCCGAACCCGTGCTGCGTCACCCTGAGGTGTCGAAGGGAAAGAAGCGAATACTTCGCTCAAACTTGCCTGTCCGACAACAGGCGCCGACCATGCCGGCATAACTGCCAGAACACACAACATAAGCAGGACGGCAGAAATCGGACGAAAAAGTCGATGGTCAAAATGTTTCATGAGCGTTTCTCCCTGCGCGATAAAGCAAAATACTGAACCGGTAAAAGTATACTGTACTGCCGAATATTTAAAAACCTTAAAATTATTATCTCATGCCGGCAGGCAAGTTTGTTTGCCAGTTGGGCTTTAACTATGTAAAATGTGAACGAACAGATTTGATCCGCCAACTTATTTTATTCATGACGGAAGGAAAAGAAAATGACTGTACACGAAGGAACAAAAAGGGTTTTCAACCAGATAGCCGACAAATACAAACTGCCGAACCCGGCCCAGATAATCAGGAACGACGATCATATCGTCTGGAAAAAAGACGTTACCATCTGTATCACCAATATTCTCAAGGCTGTCGAAGCCGAAGGTGCAACTCAGGAGCTTCTCAAAGAAGCAAAAAACATGTATAACGGCCCGATTTTTGCCATCAACGCCCAGGAAGGCAAATATCTCATCAAAGCTGACCCAGACCCGAAAAAAGCGGTAGAAGAGCTTGGCAAATTTGATTTCTGCTTCAAGTTGAGCCCTTATCATGTAATCAACACATACCTTGCCATTCTTGTTGCCCAGATAACCGCTCAGGATCTTAACGCACTGCTTAAAAAAGGCGAAGAGCACATGGAAGCCTTCATTGCCGCCGCTTTGCGCGACAACCCGAACTGGAAAAAAGACAGTCTCACCAGCGATAAACCGCTGCTTATCATTCCAATTGGGGCTGCCGGCTGCGGAAAATCAACGTTTTACCAGGAACTCGGCAATGTCGTTAACGCTTCCTGCGACAATATCCGCTACATGCTCTTCAAGGACTTCGGCCCATGTTTCGCGCCCTGGGAAAGCACGCTGGCATGGTTCGTCGTCAACCGTCTGACCGATGTCTATCTCAGCCGCGGCTACAATGTGTTCTACAACGGTGTAAACACCGACCTCGAATACAGATCGCCGATCACCATGGAAAACCCTGACCCGCTCTATGCCGGCATTCCATACAATATGAAGCTGGTATATTTCGAACCTACTGTAAGCCTTACAGCTGATGAAGTCAGTCAGCTCAAGGGCATCAATCTCTGGGCAAACCCTCTGGATAAGGTTGACCGGTCTGGTTTAAGTCAGAATGTCTGCAAAATTCTCGACCTCATTCAGAGAAACACTGAGCGAACCATGGAGCGCACAAAGGCGATCCGCGAAGGAAAAGCCGAACAGGACCCGTTCGACATTCTTTACCCGGTGCCGCCGGCGATTGTTAAAATGTTCATGGAACAGTCATTTTCGAAGCCGGAAGGCCCGAAAGTGGTTGTTGTGCCGCGCAAAGAGATTCCAGATGCAGCTGAGCGCGCCGCGTTCTATCGCGAGTATGCCGAGAAGGCACTCAAACAGTAAGAACTGCTGATCGAACTTGCAGTAAAAAGCCCTGAACTTGAGGTTCAGGGCTTTTTTAATACTGAAAAGAGTTTTTATTTTTTGTTATCCTGTTTGCGCTTTTTTCTGATCAACCGCATTTTTTGGCGAATCTGCTCGATGGCTTCTCTGATTTGATCGGTGGTGCCTTCCCAGGTCAGGATTAATGCTCTGCCTTCCTGGACATTGGAGAAACCTTCGAGCAGCTGCATTACCTTGTCAAAATCAGCAAAACGCAGCGTGAACATGGCTTTCATGCCTTCGACCGCCTGTTGATAAAGTTCGGCTTTATCGCTGTCGGTTGCCTGAAATTCATAGCGCCCGCGAACTGTTTTGCCAAGGCAGGTCCAGCGTGCGAATGCTTCGCGGCAATGCCGCAGAACCGGGCAGAACGTGGACATCTGATAGGCGGCCGGAACATCGAGAGCCCGCGAAACGAAGAGAGTACCGGGAGTCAGGCCTTTGAACAGAGGATTGTGCGCGTTCATTGCCGGTTGCTTTCCGTCGAGAACCTCGAGTGCCCTTTTGACATGATGCAGATCGATTCCAATCAATATCTGCCGGTCATTAACGAAACAACCTGATAACCTTATATGCTTGCGGCCGCAGCGCATATTCCAGCTGTAAACGGTGCGGTTGCCAAAGCTGGTTTCGGTTCTTTTCGGATATTTCTGGGCAAAAATGGCATGCAGATTTTCTTTGGGCAGGTCACTTTTGAATTTCAGCAGAACTACGCCGAAATCACCTTCATACTGTGTGGCATACATGGTGGCGCTGAGAAATTCGCCCATAAGCTGCATGCCGACTTTGTAGCAGAGCTGGGCAAAAACACTTTTGCCTCTCTGCTTCTCAGATGCTGACTTGTGAAATTCTTTTACCAGAGGCATCTGCATGATGGCTTCCATATCAGTATGGCCATACCAGACGGCTTTGGCATCAATATCGGCCGGAACAACCGGTCCTGCGATCAGCGAAGACCCGGCCATAACAAACAGACAAAGGACCAGAAAAATCGAACGTTTCATATTTCCTCCTGAAGCTCCATTGCGTTTATAAACAACTGTTCTCTGTAGTTAAAAGAATACCATGATTCAACTGTACATTGCCAGACTCATTCATATCTGGCATTAGACCTGATCATATTGACGCCAGCTTCGACGAGTTCGACCATTTTCAGTTGAGAAAGCTGGTCAAAGCGATGCCATTCACAACGATCAGTGGTTCCAGATGTTTCATGTCTGAGCTCACCGCCAGTTACAGTGGCATTGTAGATGATTCGGATGCCCTGAAAATCTTCATGATCGCGACTGACCACCAGATTGTCGATGCCGGCAACGCGATCAGGTCTGATAATCAGGCCGGTTTCTTCTTCGACCTCGCGCACCACTGAATTGTCCGGACTTTCGCCAAATTCGAGTCCGCCGCCAGGCAGCGTCCAGACTCCTTCCCATTCAGGAAGCTCTTTGGAAATCCGGCAGAGCAGTATTCTTTCATCGTCATGGATCAGGGCGTAAGCTGAAATTCGTAGTCTTTGCGTCTTCATGTCATGATTTTTCCTTTGTGGCAATGCCTGTGCAACATTGAAAATTCAGGCAAAACAAGGTCAGATGAGTTCGAGCTGATATTGCTGATTGCCCATGCCGAGCTTTTCGGTGTAATCGAGAAGTTCGCGGCCGCGTCGGAAAACGGTTTTGCCGGCGGCTGCATCGATTTTATCCAGGCAGGCCTTGTCGATGGCTACGGGGTCGGTTGAGGCGAAGATGCCGATGTCGGGCAGCAGCGGCGTCATTTTGCGTCCTTCGCAGTCGCAGCCGGCAGTCAGATTCATGGCAAAATTGAGGTAAATATTCTGCTTGCCGATCTGGGCCGCATAGGCGTATTCGGCGAGTCTGGCGGTGAAGCTTCCCAACATGAGAAAGCGCAGATAATTCGTATGAATAGCATGATGAGGGCAGGCTGCGGTGCAGGCGGCACAACCGACGCATTTTTGCCTGTCGATTCGTGGCCACCAGGTCTGCAGATTTATCGCATCGACGGCGCAGACCTGCCGGCAGGCCCCGCATTTTCGGCAGAGGAAAGGTATTATAAAGGGTTTTGCCGACTGGTGCTGCGCCATTTTGCCGCCGCGCGAGGCAAAGCCCATCGCCAGCTGCTTGAGGGCGCCGCCGAAGCCGGCCAGAGTATGCCCTTTGAAGTGCGCCAGCACGATAAACTGCTCGTAGGGCTGGAACCCCGAAGCGAGATAGCATTTCTTGAACTGGCTGCCTTCTATCTCCTGAATATAGTAATCCTGCCCGACTTCGCCGTCAGCAATTTCGACCGGCAGCTGGGTGAAGCCGTGCTCGCGCGCGGTTATCAGATGGTTGGTGCGGTTGTTTCTGCGCCCGCCATACAGTACGTTGCTTTCGATGTAGCAGGATTCGACCTGCTTTGCCTGGAGAAAATCAATAATGCCGGCATAGTTTTCGGGCCCGAGGAACGTCTGGTTGCCCTTTTCGCCAAAATGCACCTTGAGGGGAACCTTGGAGCGCAGTCTCAGGCCTTCTTGCGTGACAATGTGCCCGAGCAGTTTTGCTGCGGTCGCGCTGACTTCAGAGGCATCATGCCGCTGGCTGAGAGGACTGAAATATACTTTTGCCATGCCGCAGGATACCATCAGCGATTCATTCCGGCAACTGATCGTTCTGGGCTGCCATCAGCTCAAGATACAGATTCTCGACCTTTTTTCTGGCCCATTCGTGCTTTCGTAAAAAAATCAGGCTTGATTTGATGCTGGGATGGCTGAAAAAGCAGTTCAATTCGACTTTGCGATTCAGATCTTTCCAGCTGTAATGTTCGCGCAGAACTGTCAGTATCTTCTCGAGCGTGACTCCATGCAGCAGGTTATTCGGCTGCTTATTTGCTTCCTTATCTTTTCCGGCAGTTGTTTTTTCAGACATTGGCTTTCCTGGTGTATCTGTCAGACTTCTCTAACAATTTCGGTCACGTTCAATATTCTACACGGTTTTGTATCGGTTTGTCATTTGTCTCAAGCCTGATCGCATTGATTAAGACTTCGGCGTCACTGCTTCCAGCAGCAGCAGGTGCAGACAATCCTGAGCCAGGCCGGCGTGGCGTAAGCCGAAGGCAGGCCCAAAGACAGCATCGGCAAGTGCATGAATACGGTCTTTGAAGTCAGTCAGTGATTCGGCTGCTGCGCTTCCGCTCAATAAGGGAAACTGCCAGGCGAGGTCATTGCCGGAATCGCGCAGCGGGCCCTGCCAGCCGTATGCGGTCGGGTCGGCGATAAGATCGGTTTCGAGTTCTCCGGTAAGAGCAAACAGGTCGAAAGATGCGCCAAAAGGTTCGAACGCTGGCCAGACATCTGCGAGCAGATCGAGTGTTGCCTGTCGATCGCCTTCATTTTCGCCCGGAAAGCCGGTCATCAGGAACGAATGCACTGCCAGGCCGGCGGCTGCTGCATCGAGTAAAACGCGGCGCGCCTGCGCACTATCGACGCCCTTGTGAAACTGCCTGAGAATTCGGTCAGACCCGCTTTCGACCCCGATGAACAATTTGCGGCAGCCGGCCGCGCGCGCTCGAACAAAGCCGTCGCGGGTATGTCCTGCGTCAAGTCGGGCGTAGCCGATCCATGTCACCGGTTCAGGCAGTTCTGCGAAAAGATCGCTCAACTCGCGCAGTCTTGCGGGTGGCAGCGCTTCATCGACGATCATAAAGCGCCGGTGTCCGGCATTAAAGTGATTTTTGAGTTCAGTATTAACCAGTTCGAGTGGTTTGGGGCGATACAGCGGTCGACCGCTTGCGGCCCGGACCGGATGAATGCAGAAGGCGCAACGGCCCCATGGGCAGCCGCGCGCGGTTTCGACCGGAATCACCAGATGCGGAGTCAGATAGTCATGCAACGCAAAATCCGAAAAATCTGGTAGCGCCGAAGTTGTCATGTCATATAGCAGGTTGGGCCCGATGAATGGCTTGTCATCATCGTTCCAGCTCAGGCTGTTGGGCAGTTCTGACTGGGTGGCGCCGGCTGCCAGGGCGGCCATCAGGGGTTCGCCGTCACCGAGGCAGATGGCGTCGATTGTCGATCGCAACCAGGTTTGACCGGCCAGCAGGCTGCGTCGATAGGTAAGCGCATTGCCGCCAAAGACAACGCGCGATTTCGGCAAGGCAGATCTGAGAGTTGCCGCCAGCGCAAGTGCTGCTGGCAGTTGTGTGTCTGATATAACAGAAAAACAGATTATGTCAGGTTGCCATTCATTGATTGAGGCAATCTTATCGGCAAGATGATGAACGAATGGCAGCTTGTCAGCTTCGCTGATGGCGTTCTGCCAGGCCTGCGAATTCGCGGTTGCAGGCAGGCCGCCGCAGGTATCCCAGAACAGGCGCCCGCTGCCGTGCGGGTCGAAGCGCTCGTCAAAAATCTTTTGAGTCTGCTGGCAGGCTTGCAGATAGCTCTCGGCGTTGCGCAAAGATTGTGGGTCGCGCAGGCGTTTTTGCAGAAAATCTTCGATCCCATGTCGGCCGGCAGGTCTCAGTAAGCTTTGATATAAAGCTATGTTGAGATCGAAAACTCTGACGTCTGTTTCAGCTGACCGCAGGGCGCCGGCCAGCACAGCCGGTGCGAGCGGTGGTTGCCTGGGATCCCATTGTGGTGGAAAAATCAGTGCTGCGCGCATATAGATACTCGTGCCAGCGAATTGTCCTGCAGCAATCTTGACATCAGGCCGATGGACGTTCTGTTGCCGGGAAAGCGCGCGGCAGCATGAAGAGTATGATCCAGCCGACGAGCATCAATGCCAGCGCCAGGCCAAAGGCTGCCTGAAAGGCGACGATGTCGTTACCTGCATCTGGCGACAGCGAACGTACGATAAGCCCCATTACCCACATTCCCAGCCCGCCGCCGACAAAACCGGTGAAGTTATAGACACCGAGTGCGGTGCCAGCCATTCTTGCTGCAAAGCATTCTCTGGCGATTCCGAAACTGATCGAAAAGAAACCGCCACAGAAGCCCATAAAGGTGAGCAGAGGCGTCATATAAGGCGCCAGCGAATCGGTCGCGAAAACGATCGGAAACCAGCAGAGCAGATAACCAAACATGCCCGAGGTCAGTACAGCATGGCGGCGTTGCAGTGAGCGACCCGCCAGTATGCCTGAAAGCATGGCGCCAAACATCAGTCCGAGAGCCAGCCAGGTCAGTGCGTAACCGATTGAAGTGTCAGACATGGCATAGATTCGTTTCAGATATGGGCCGGCCCAGAGCCCCTGAAAGCTTATTATCGTGGTTTCGAAGGCAAAAAAGTAAAATGTCAGAGCCCAGAAACGTTTTGATTTAAACATTACGCGCAGTCCGCCAGATTGGGCACCTGCAGTTGTCTCTACCGATGCTGGTTTTTCCGGGGTGGGCGACGGTTCAGTCGGCTGTTCCGTTTCGGGTGGGGCGTCTTTAATGACCAGCCAGAGAAGTACTACCAGAACAAGAGTTATCAGACCGACGACTTCCATGGTGGCACGCCAGCCCCAGATGCTTTTGATTACAGCCAGCGGCCAGGTTGAACCGAGTGCGCCAAGATTGCCGACTGCCAGCAGCATGCCGGTCATGAAAGCGAAAGAGTCTTTGCCAAACCAGCAGCCAAGCACGCGCAGCGCTGGAACATAGACACAGCCGACTCCGGCACCAACCAGCCAGCGCGCAATGACTGCCGCATGATATGAATCGGCCTTGCCAAAGGCAAAGGCGCCAAGGCTGGCGACCAGCAAAAAGAGCGACATGGTTTTGCGCGCACCCCACCAGTCTGAGAGGATTCCGACAGGAATCTGCACCGAGGCATAGCCCAGCAGATACATCGACGAAAGAAACCCGAGTGCGGCCGGGTCGAGCCCGAGGTCGGTGGTCAGGTCGCCTGCCATAACCGCAGTGCAGAATCGGTGGAACATGACAAAAAAGTATGATCCCGCCAGAACCCAGAATATGACCCAGCGCCGTTGCATCATCACCTCGTCAGAAAATATGATTACAGGGTAGTAAGATTGTCCACAAAGATAAGGTTATGCAAGTCTTTTCTACAGACTCGTGCTAAAATTGATTATATAAGTATGTCATGGCAATGATTTGAAACAGATCCTGATCAAGCCTGCAGCGGTCAGTGGAAGTTCGGATACGCGCTGATAAATTGAGGAATATCTGATGAGCAACAGTTTTAGAACTCAACTGGAAAAAGAAAGAAGGTTTTCATGGATTCCTCTTTTTCTGCTTGTTTGTATGATAACTTATGTTTTGTCATACAACTATTTTCCTGCCCCACAGCGGTATGAGGGATACATTAGACTGGAACCGGCCTCAGAACGTGGCAAGCCTTACATTTCCTTTCATCTCGATGATAATAAGTCGGGCCATGGGTTTATGGTTCTGTTGAAAGATCCTGCTTTGTATGCCAGGATTGAAGACATGGTCGATACCAGAGTGCAGGTAAAAGCTTTTCTATATCACCATGAACCAGCTGATTTCGACAAGATTGAAATCCTCGAGATCAACAGTCTCGAGCAAAAGCAATAGTCCTCTGTCACATTTGAATTGTGGGGTAAAGTTGAGCTGAATGCGAAACAAGTTAAGCAGACAAAACAAGGGCGCAGGCGGGTTTCTCAGGCGCGGAAACTTCGAGCCAGGCAACGTTGACGCAGAGCCATAGCTATACAACAATACTCACGCCTGGTGAGAGTTGTAGCGAATGAGGGCAAGCCATCCGCATCTCTAACGGCTGAAGCCGTAAGAGCTGCCTAATTCCGCCGAGAGCCCGGCATAAACGGAGTCGCTCAGATTGAATTCTTGAACTCATGTGTGACAGAGGACCAGCTAGAGATAAAGAACTGAACGAAAATAAGAATTATATGCAGTGTCTTTTTGGGCATATTTGCGCTATATTACGGCAGTTTGAAAGTCTGGTCACAGTATGCGGGCACTGTTATGGAATCTTTGCTGTTTCTTTTTTTTGCGGCTTCAATTGCAGGTTTTATTGATACTCTAGCCGGTGGTGGCGGGCTGATAACCGTGCCTGCGTTGATTCTGACCGGAATTCCACCGCATGTGGCGCTCGGCACCAACAAGTTGCAGAGTTCTAT
>Ga0123335_1005601_pt1 | contig 15196 bp, 19 predicted proteins | sample BiotimSIPDNA_2_FD_89707 | JGI IMG/M metagenome (GOLD analysis project Ga0123335, IMG submission 89707) | Anaerobic biogas reactor microbial communites from Washington, USA - Biogas_R2 time_0 SIP DNA | ecosystem: Engineered > Bioreactor > Anaerobic > Unclassified | place: Washington, USA... | reverse complement strand
TCGCGGCGCCTGCACTATCGCCCATGTACTCCAGGTTTGCGGCCAACCCGACTGCACCGTCTGAGGTCAGAGCGGAGGCTCCGCGAACCGACTCGATGGAGCCGAGAAGGACGCTCAGTTCCGCCGCGCTTCCGCCCGACGCCTCGGACAGGAACTTCATAGCGCCAGTGAGACCCTCCGCCTTCAGTAGCGCCTCGCCGGATGCGTAACCCGCACTGCTCAGCGCAGCCGAGAGTTCTTTCGTCGGCTTCATTAGCACCGCGATAGTCGCCGCGAGAGAGGTAGTAGCGATCTCAGTGCGGAGGCCCTTCGCGGTCATGGTAGCGAGCGCAGCCCCAACCTCCTCGATCGGTATGCCTGCCATCGCCGCCGTGGACGCGATCTTGCCCATGTTGGCGGCGAGCTCCGGGATCGTGGTCTTGCCCTTCTGGACTGTCGCGAACATCACGTCGCTGTAGTGCGCGGCTTCGCTAGCCTCCGCGCCGTAGGCGTTGAGGACCGAGGTCAGCAGGTCCACGCTAGTGGACACGTCAGTGACTCCACCGACTGCCATCTTAGAGGCGTCGGCCACGAACTGGACCGCGTCGCCCGCAGCAATGCCTGCCGAAACCGAGTCGTAGAGGCCCTTCGTAAGTGCCTCGGTGGACTGTCCATACTCTGCGCTGAGTGAGAGCAACTCGGTCCGATACTCACCGAGCATGTCTCGTGCCTCGCCGCTCAGCGTCCCGACCTCAGCGATCTGCCTGCCATACTGCGCGGATGCGTTGCCGGCCATGCCGAGCGCCCCGACGATAGCGCCGCCGGCAACCGTAGCCTGCGTGCCGAGTCTGCCCATCTCTGGAGTGATTGTGCCGGCCAGCCCACCTAGCTTGCCGAGGCCCTGCTGCGCCGCAGTGCCCACGTTCTTCAGGACTGCCGATGCCTGGTCCCTTGCTTGGAGGAGTATCTCTACCGGGTAACTCTGCCCTGCCACGCGCTCACCTCCTCCGCGCCCGTCTCATCTCGCTCTGTGCCCGCTCAGCCGCCGTCCGCTCGTAGGCGTTGTGCATGGTCAGCAATGCCATCAGCGTGCCGTAGTCCACGTCATCGACCTCTGCCGGCGTCCAGCCAAACGCGCGGATCGCCATGTAGCGCACGAGGTCGTAGGACGGATCCCGGATGACGCGGCCCTGAGCGAGTTCGATGGCCTCTACTCGGAGCCCATTCCACTCACCTGCGCGGCCCCGGTCGCCAGGTCCGAGGCCGTCCGCCAGTTTGGGCTTACGGCCCCTAGGTAGCCCATCACGTCCATCGCCAGATCCCGAGAGAGAGACACGTCAGTGATGACCGCACGTTCCGCGATCCCTCTGCGGCGTGTCGGGTCCGTGACCTCCTCGCCCTCTGCGTCTAGCACCGGTCCCTCCACGTCCCACCGGCACTGCCGCAGAACCTCCTGCACAATCTGGCCGAAGGGCATCATGCCGTCCTTGGTGATGCCGCGCAATGACAGGTCGATGATCGAGGACGCCGCCGGCCCAGGAATAGCAGTGACCGCCAGGACCGTCTCACCGTCCTCATCGAGCTGGATGCGAACGTTCGGCTTCGCGACCTCACGAAGCGCCATGTGCTAGCCTCCTCTAGGCGATAGTGACCGACGCCACTGCATCGGACAGGAACCGGTAACTCAGAGTGCGCGACCATGTGACCATGCTGTCGCGGCTCTGGTACGAACGCGACGCCTTGCCAGTCCACCGCATACCAGTCTGCTCGATGGTAACCGTGGTTGGAGCGACTGCGTTGTTTGTGACCTTTGCCGTCACGACGATGTTGCTCGCCATCACGTCGGCCCGATCATCCACTGCCGGCGGGTCGATGAGTTCAACGTCCACCGTCACGTCCGTGATGCCGACGTAGCAGAGGTCGCGATGCTCACGCTTGCTGCCCGCCGCGCGCCCGCACACATCGTCCGAATACTGCGTGGCGTACGTGTAGTTGAATGTCACCGACTGGATGCCGAGGCAGTCGCCGTCGATGTCCACCGTTCCGGTGAAGTCCTCCCAATGCCATTGGTCAACGAGAGCGACCTCAGCGCCTGGGAGTGCCGCTGCCTTGTGCTTGCCAAGCCATGAGAAGTTCAGCGTCAGCGGCTGGTCCACACCGAGCGACACACTCACCGACGTAGGGCGCGCAGGGTCATGGACCTCGACGCCGAACCCAACGTCGCCACCGAGCGCGAGTGCCGCCGGCGTGTCGATGAGGTGCTTCAAGATCGGCGCCCCAGCCGGCGTGAGGATCGCCGTGATGTCGCCGGGGTAGTCAATGAGGCCCTCGGTCTTGATCTGAGTCGAGAGGCCGCCTGCGCCTCCGCGTGTCCGTTCCTGGTTCTCGATGGTCGCGCCATCGCCACCCGTTACGATACCGAGCGGCTTCCATGCCACGCCCTTCGTTACGTCCCACACAAACCATTGGTCAGCGCCGAAGACCTCGCCCGCCATGTCGCACCTCCTACACTACTGAGCATGTGATCGTCGGCGCAGACAGGAACCGATAACTCAGGGTGCCTGACCACACCACCAGACCATCTCGCGCCACGTAGCTGCGCGACGGCTTGCCCGTCCAGCGCAGCGCGTCTACTTCTAGCGTAAACGTCACCGGAACGCCTGCATTGCTAACGGCGACCAGTGACACCTCGACTGTATCGTCCATCACGTCATCGGAGAACGAGGCGCCCGGATCGAGGAGCACCTCCACGTCAACGCTGATGTCGGTCAGGCCGGCGCATACCAGGTCGCGGTGCTCCCGCTTGAATGTGGCGAGCCGACCGCACACATCGTCTGTGTATTGCGTCGCCCAGGTGAAGTTGTACTTGACCGACTGCACGCCGTAGCAGTCGCCCGCCACAGAGACCTTGCCAGTGAAGTCCTCCCAATGCCAGCCGTCGGTGATCGCCGCCGCAGCAGCCGGCGGGTCCGTCACGTTGTAGAGACCAAGCCATGACAGATCCAGCGACAGAGGCTGATCCACACCGAACGAGACTGTGCAACTCGTAGGCAGTGCCGGGTCGTGGAGGAGTACGCCGTCGCCAAGGTCGCCACCGAACGCGAGTTCATCTGGCGCGTTCTTTAGGATCAACGGCAGGACGGCAGCGCCCTCCGGGATGAGGATCGCGGTCACGCTCCCAGGGTAGTCAATCAGGCCCTCGGTCTTTATCTGTTGGTCCATCCCGCCGGCAGCGCCGCGAGTTCGCTCCTGGCTCTCGATCTCTGGCCCGTCGCCGCCGGTGATGTACCCCAGCGGGAGCCACGGACTGAGAGGCGGCCTGTTGCCTGCCGTATTCCACACTAGCCACTGACTCGCGCCGAAGGTCTCTCCGGCCATGTCGCACCTCCGTTACGTGCTGAATGTCCACGACTGGCGAAGCGTGGACCAGTAGACGCGAGTGCCTCTGTCGAGTTCGCCATACCCCGCCACATCGTCCGCGCCGCTCGGCACCTCAGCATACGCGACGCCCGGTATCCCGAACGGCTGGCCGCGCATCGCATCGAGTTGCGCGTAGAGTTTGTGCGCCTCGACTTCCGCGGTCTCCGTGTCATCCCACAGGCTGAGCACGTCTGTCCTCAGTGTATACCGGGCTTTCCGAGCGCCTGGCCCTCGCCCGATAGCCTGCTGCTCGATTGCGCGTTGCCGCTCTGACGCGGCGAAGATCATCGGCAACTCAGACTCGCGAATGGTGCTAGGCACTACGCCACGCCGAAAGATCGTCGCACCGTAGACGGGCGCGAACGATACCGAGAACGTCACTGCTGCGAGCGGCGCCGATGGCAACGCATCATGCCAGGATAGGGTAGCGGTCCCGCCGTCTACGCCGTACGCCGTTACGACCCGCCACTCGTCCTTCAGTGCGCCAGACGTGAACTCGCAGACCGCATACCGGTAGTGATCGGTCGTGACATCCCAAGTGCCAACCGGGAACGATACCGACAGCGTTGTCCCCGTCGCCACTGTGCCTGTGCGAGTCTCGCTCAGAGCTGCGACCGTATCGATGCGGTCCGTCCATGCACGCTCGATGGTCAGTAGCCGACTCATAGCGCCACCGCCCCGGCGCCTCCGCCGCTGCCAGCGCGATCCAGCTCGGCACGGACGGTACCCCAGAACTCTTCGAACGCCTCCGCGCCGTGATCCTCCCACGTCCTACCGACTGGGCGACGCACAGGGATTCGGACCTTCGCAGCGGCTCGAAACTCGCCCTCTGGTGTGCGCCACTTCATCAGCCCGCGCTTCGCCCGGATGACCACGAAGTCGCCCTCGCGTGTCGCGTTCCGCAGTGGTCCGCCCTCGTGAATGGCGATATAGAACGTGCTGGCCCCGATGTGAGCCTCCAGCCCGCCTGCGCCCTGGGTGATCCCGACAGACTGCAGGAGCCGTGGCGCGCCACCAGGACCGCGCCGCAGGATCGGCGTCTCTCCTGGACCGGAGACAGAGCCCGTCGCGTTCCGGCTCAGGTTCTTCTTGAGTGCCCTCTCCAGCGTGAGGCTGGACCGCTCCACGCCCCGCCGACACCAGCGTAGCCACTCCCCACTCGCTAGCGTCAGGAACCGCTGGAGGTTGTCGTAGCCGAGCACCGTCAGGACGTGATCTCGATGGCCCATGCCCTGTGCAGTCATGTCACTCATGGCCGCACCGTCCCGGTCCGGCTGAGATACATCCGCCAGTGATGCGCGCCCAACCGACCGCCCTCGGCCCGATCCATGACCACCACGTCGTAGCGTTCCGCGTTGACAAGTGTCTGCCACTCGCCGCGCCCTGCCTTCCGTGCGTAGACCGTCAGCCGGTCGCCGTCCTGTACGTCGAAGTAGAGTGGCGCGATGCCCCGATGCGTGACCGTCTGAGACCACTCTTGCGAGAGCGCCTGCGCTTCCATCGCCGACATGGCAACGACTCGGCACGGCATACCCGCCTCGATGGTGCGCCACGAGTCGCCCGAGCCAGACTCACGCCGCGTCACATCTGCCTGCGCGTTGAGGCCATCGTCAAACGGCATAGAGACCACCGCCCAGCGTGTATCGCTGGAGCAACTTCAGCGCGTCCTCCGGGATGGTGCCGACCGAGGCCTGCGTCTGGTACGTCACCGAGTAGCCGTCCCATGACTCCGACTTGATCTCGCTGCCGGCCTGAGAGCCGACACCTAGCGACCGGCACCATGCGGACGCGACCATCAGCGTCGCCATACGTATATCCGCAGGCACCTCGCTGTCCGCGCCCCAGGTGCCCGTGACGAGCAGGTGCGCCGGCGCGCCAGACCAGCTGCCATACGACGTCATCAGTGAGTGTGCCGGGTATCTGGACTCCGCAGGCGGCGGCGTGGCCGCATCGAGTGAGCCGGATGGGAGCGCGTAGAAGTCCGTGCCCTCGGTGAGTCCGCGCGTAGTCAATCCGTCGTAGAGCACCACCGTGTCAAGGTCGAGGAGCGACCCCGGCAGGTTGACGATCCGCTCGCCGTCCAGTGGGACGTGGCGCAGTTCAAACACTGGCTCCCACGTCTGGCCTGTGTAGTCATCGATCATGGCCGAGGCGTCAGCCAGGAGCGTCGCGACCCGCGCGTTGTCGCTCGGGTCAATCGCCGTAGGAAGGTACGCCTGCATGTCTGCGAGCGTCACATAGGCCACGGGTTACTCCTCGCCCTCCTCAGCGTCGGCGCCCTTCGTGTGTGGACCATCGGCACACTTGTCCTCGGCCTCGTCCGGGATCGGCTCGATGTAGTAGGCGCCGAGCAGGCGTAGTGCCTCTGCGATGTGCTCTGGCCTTATCTGCGACCCGGCCTTGTAGTTGTGCTTGCCGATCCGCACGTCGCGGCGCGCACGGAACTTCGGAGCCTCACGCTTCGTCGCCACCGCCGTCACCTCGTATCTCGTCAATGAGTCGGATGACCGTCTCACGCTTCATCCGGGTCGTGACCCTCGCACCGAGCGCCTTCGCGGTCTCGCGTAGCGAACGCATCGAGACGCCTTCATGCCATGCCTCTCCTCGCTCGACAGGTGCCGCCTGAGGCACTGGCTGAGCTGCCTCGCGTAACTCGGCCAGCCGCTCTAGCACGTCGCCGTTCGCGTCAGGATCGCCTGAGAGCGCCTCACACTCCGCCTCGGTAACCTCAGCCCAGGCGGACGCTGGAAGCGCCCTCAGACGCGCCTCGTCCTCAGCAGGGCAAACGTATCCGGGTTGCCGGACACGTCGCCCGAGTCCACACGGTATCAGCACAATCAGCGGCACGGTGCTAGCCTCCTAGTTGGCCGGGTCCCAAACTTCTGCGCCCAGCGTCCCGTCCTGGCATACGTAGACGATCCCGCCGTAGTAGCCGACCTCGCCTGTCGTTCCGCCAGGAGCGAGGACCGTCGGGTCACTTGCGAGTGTCCGCAGTATCAGCCGCCCGTTGCACGTCGCCGTGTCCGCAGCGGCATCTCCGAGTGTCACGTCCGCATGGACCGCCAGGTCGCCAACGATGGCCGCGTCCTGTGTGACCGCGAGGTCAGTCTGGAACTCGGTGTCGCCGGCCACATCCGCCGTGGTGCCGACCGTGGCGTTGCCGGCGACGGTCATCGCGCCACATAGCCGCGCGACAACCCACGTCGCTGCAACCGCATGTGTCGCGGTGCAGACGTAGATGAGCGAGTCGTCGATGTTGAACACTAGCTCGCCTTCGGTGCCGGGAGAAGCGACCATGCCGGCGTCGTCCACCTGGCGCAGCGTGGCCTGGCCGATAACGGTCACCGAGTAGGTCTCGTCGAGCCCGAACACCACGTCACCATCGACCGCGAGGCCACCGATGTTGCTGATCGCGTCTATGATCTCGCCCCGCGCGCCTGGCCTCAGAGCAGCCATAGGTCATCAGCTCCTCTCTAGTTCAGCGCGGCCCAGGTCGCGGCAGCAGGATCGGTCACGGTGCACACGTACACAGTATCATCGTCGAGGTTGTAGACGATCTCGCCCTCAGTGCCCGCGCTCGCAGCCATGCCAGCGTCGTTGACCTGGCGCGGCAGTAGCGCGCCCAGGCAGGTGATCGAGTTGCTCGCGTCCGTGCCGAGGGTCGTGTCGCCGTCCACATCGAGGTCGCCAGTAATGTCGGCATCGCCGCCAACGTCCAGGTCGGCCTGCAGTGTCGTGTTGCCCGTCACCGTCAACGTGCCGCCACATTCCAGCGCGCCAACGATTGCCGCAGCTCCGGCAATGTCGGCATTGGCCCAGGTCGCCGCGACCGCGTGTGTCGCGGTGCAGAAGTACACCTTGCTGTCATCGAGGTTGTAGACAACCTCACCGAGCGTGCCCGGCGTCGCGTTCATGCCGGCATCATCGACCTGCCGAAGCAGCAGGGTCGCGTTGCAGGTGATCGTCGCGGTCTCGTCCGCTCCGAGCACCGAGTCTCCATCGACCGAGAGGCCTCCGACGCAGTGGATCGCGTCGTATCGTAGCCCTCTCGTCCCTGGCCTCATCGCAGCCATGTTGTGCCCTCCTAGCTAGTGCCGGGTGACGGCCCCGCGAACGAGACCGCCACCCGAGTCAGCGTGCTACTAGACGGCCTGGTTGATGCCGATCACCACGGGCCAGTTGTTGGCCGCGCCGACCTCGACCTGCACGAAGTCGATGCGCTCGGCAGCGTAGACGGCCTTCTCCTCGATGCCCCACGGCGCGTCAACAAGCTTGACCTGCAGCGAGCGACGCTCGCCCCAGATGAAAGCCTTCGGGTTGACGAGCAGGGTCGTGGTGAAGGTGTTCAGAGCTGCAGCGTTGATGCCCGTGAGGGCAACGTCCTCGCGGACCTGGTTGTCAACAACAACCGGGTAACCCATCAGGCGAGGCACGGTGCCCTGGAGGATCGTAGCGAGACCGCCAGCAGCAGCCATCGTCTCAACCTGCGCGAGGGACGCCATATCCTCCTCGCCAAGCGACCCGACGATCCAGGCCGCGTTCGCCTTGTAGCGACCAAGCTGCCGGCGCAGAGCGCGGTAGGCGTCCGCGTTGATGACCGCCATGTTCTGCGTCGCGCCAGCCGTGACCGCAACATACCGCAGGCCAGTCGCGAGCAGACGCCGGTGCGCCGCACCGAGCGCGCCAGGCGTGTCATTGTCGAAGTGCGCAGGCGGCCCGGTCGTATCGTCGCCGTTGATGCAGATGTCGCTGCGGCCCTCGGCCATGCCCTCGACGATGTTCTGCGTGATCTTGGAGAGGATCGGGAATACCGCATCCTCCTCGGCCTCTGTCGAGAGCCGGACCAGCGTGCCGTGCTTCTGCGCATTGAGAACGATCTGGCCGGTCGTGTAGGTCGAGGCGAGTGGCGCACTAGCAGCGCCCCACGCGGTGCCGCTGGCGATCTGCGCGATCAGGAACGTCTGCACCGCGCCAGGAACGAACGGCAGGGTGTAGATCCCCGACTGCATCGGCCACACGTCGAACAGGGAGTGCGCGCCCGGCTGGAGCCGGATCGCGTCAATCGCGAGGCTCGACAGAGAGGTGTCCATCCACTCCAGACCGCCCGTGGCGGTCGTGGTGTCGAGGTTCTTCATGCCGGCACGCTTGGCGATGTCGGTGTAGCGATGGAACGCCTTCAACTGGCGCAGCTTGGAGAGCGTCATCGCATCCATGCCCTGCTGCTCCACGGCCTCCCAGTCCACGCCACAGATGAGCGCCCCGAGCATGTGCAGGTCATCCGACGCCTTCTGGAACTCGCGGTGCAGGTCAGTCTCGGCCTTGTGCCGAGTGATGTCGCGCGCCTTGGTCGGGTACTGCCGACCGCGCTCGGTCTCCAACTCGGCCTCGCGGGCGCGCCGCTCCAGCGGAGCGGACGCCTTCTCGCTGAACTCGCGCAGCGCCTTCGCCAACTCGGTGTCAGCGGTGACGGCCTCCTCGGCAGGCGCGTCGGTCGGGATGTCGAGCGCCTGGGAATACGCCTTGACCGCATCGACAGCGGCCTTCATCTTGCTCTCGATCTCGCTCGCCGGAGTATCCTCCGTGAGTTGCAACGCGGCGAGGGCTTCAGCCCTCAGCTCGCCCTTGGTCTTCTCAGCCATGTCAGTTACCTCCGATGCCCGCCCGCGCCAGTCGCGCTAGCAGGTGGGCGTTCCCATCCGGCAGTGCCGGCACGGGCACGTAGGCCGCGAGAGCGGCCAGCAGGGCCTGTTGCGGGTCTACCGGCTCCGGCTCTTCGTCCGGTTCCTCGGCGACATCCGCCTCGTCATCGTCCTCGACTTCCTCGGGTGCGTCCGCCACAGGAGTCGCCTCGGGAGGAGTGAACTCCGCGAGTGCTTTGGCTGCGGCCCGTAGCGCGTCCACGGCGTCCGGCGGGAGTATGCCGCCCTTCTCCGCGACTCGCTCGATAGCGCCCTTCAGTCGCCCATCCAGGAGGCTGCAGATGTGCTTCGCCTCCGCTGCTGCCTCACGTTGATGCCATAGCAGTTCCTCGCCCTCGCGCCACGGCGCCCACGCGAACTTCTCATCAACCGACCACTCCGGCGCGTGCTTTCCCAGGAGCGCGTAGCACTGCATCACGTCGGCCCATGCCTTCGCTTGAGCCGCGCCCTCCAGCGCCTTGCCCTCGCCGAACCGACCAGCAATCGAGACCGCCGCCAGTGCGACCAGCGGCCAGGATAGGATCGCCTCGCCGTCCTGCGACGCCTCGTAGACTGCCAGCCCGCCGCAGTAGTCTGCGTCCCGCAGATGCGCCGCCTTCGCGGCCCGCACGACCTGCGCCCCAGGCTGAGCCCCGAGCCATACCAGCGAACCCTCGACGGCCTCGCCCGGCGGTAGCCACGTCGCGGTCGCGCGCGTCCCGTCCGGTAGCACTCGGCCTGGCCAGTGCGAGCACACCCACGAGTCCTCGCCGCACACGTCACAGGTTCGCGCCTCAGCCTCGAACCCAATGGACACGGATCGCGCGACGCCCGACTCGACACGCTGCCGCAGGCCGGCGTTGTCATCGAGCACCGGGATCGCGAACCGCGCCATCAGTTGCTTGTCTGCGCCCTCGCCTTCGGTCCGCGCCGTGACCCATGTGCCCTCGGGCACACCGTCGCGGGAGTGACCAACCAGGAGAGGCTTGCCCGGCAACGTCGCTGCGAACTGGTCGAGTAGGTCTGGCGCAAACCGCTCGTAGTCGCGGTCAATCTTCGCGTGCGCCAGCACAACCTCGCGCACCAGCCAGTCAACGTCAGTCGAGAGACCGGCGGCGTGGAGTTCGTCCGGTGATACCGTCGCGGCCTTGCACTCGCTCGCGTGTGCCCGTCTCATGGCTAGACTCCTATCATCCACAGCTTGACCGGCGTGTCGGTCGCCTGGCTCGATGAGAACGCGATGGTGGCCTCGCCACCGACGCCGAACGTCACCGAGTACGGCACGTTGGCCTCTATCAGAACCTCTTCCGGCCCTGCGCCGATCTCCAGTATCAGGTCGGCCTCCGCCTCGACTACGAGAGCGCGCACCGCCGCCAGTGCCCCGAGCGAGACCGCCTCGGACGCGGCCATCGCCGTGACCTCATACTCGGTGATGAGGAACCCGTTGCCGTTCACCGTCGCCGTGCCCTGCACGCGCGACACGTTGGCGCCGTCGTCGTCGAATAGCTGGACCGTCTGCTGCACCTTCAGTTGACTCATGCCGCACCTCCGCTACCTCGGCTTCAAGACCGGTAGCTCGTCACACTCGCAGTTGATGATCTCCGCCGCGCTGCCCATCGGGTCGCCTGGATACATCAAGCTGTCCACGCCAACAGTGAATGGCTCATCCATGCCAACAACCTGGGCATGCGCCGCCTCGTGGCTCGCCCTCGTGTTGCGGAACGCAGCCGACCACTCGCGCGCGCCGACCTCTCCACCGTCCTGCCAACGGGCATACATGCCGCCCATCATCGCGCCGTGTGTCTCTGTGCGTGCGATGGTGCGTGCGCTGCTCTGGATATAGTTCGCCATAGTCTCGTTGATGCGGTCGGTCAGCATACGCATCGTCTCGCCGTTGTGGATGCCGTCGCTCACCGAGGACCGGACCCGCTCCCATACCGTCTCCTCGATGGCCGTGGCGAACCGCTGCGCCTGTGTGTCCATGATCGCCACCGCGTGCGGCGACTCGATGAGCACCGTCGGCTTCGTGATCTCCGCCACATCCTGTACCCACTCCGGCGCACCGCCGTCGCCTGCCCATACTGGCGCGGCCTCCTTCGCAGGGAACCATGACTTCATGACCTGGGCGAGCACCTCGTCCTCGCGCACCCACGCGGCCCAAACCATCGAGCCGATCATCTCGTCACCGAGGTCGCGCAGCTTCTCATGCCACTTGACCCGCGAGTATGGCTCCTCGGTCGGCTCCAGGTCGCGCTTCCACGACTCCAGGAGCGACACGACCTGCGCCTCGGTCTCTGGTATCCACTGCTCGATGAGACCGTCTGTAGAGTCGCGGCGCGCCTTGCGGAGTTGCCTCGGCCACTTGACCTCGGACGGCCAGCGGCGGATCGCCTTGCCGAGTGCGAGCGGCTCCAGATGCCTCGGCGCCTGCGCCTCACGTAGGAGCGAGACGGCCGTCGATGGACGCTCCGGACCGGAGACCGGAGACAGACCCATAGATGACCACCACACGTCGCCCCACGGCACGGGCTCCAGCCCCAACTTCCCTCGCATCTCGTTGATCGTCATGACGCCGTTCGCCACCAGCGGCTGGTAGCGTGCAACCAACTCCGCTTCCTGGCCGATGATGCTCTCGATGCTGTCAAGGTCGCGAGTGAACACCGGCGGATTGTCCGGCCACAGTTCGTTCCCGCGCTCGGTCAGTAGCCCGTCTAGCTGCGAGCAGAGCGTCAGAACCGTGTCCGTCCAGAACAGCTTCCGCTGGACTTGCTCAGACTCGCCCCAGCCAGAGGCGATGATGCCGGCCATAATCGGTGGGACGCCGTAGACTGCGAGGATCTCGTCACGCACGATCTCGCGACCGCGCACATACTCGATGTCGGCAAGCGTCCGCTGTATCTCGCGATACTCCAGGCCGTGCGGCAGGATGATCACTCGGTGCGACTTGTCTGTGCGACCGAGCGCCTCGCGCCACCAGCCAACGATCCGGCGCGCCTCAGCGCTAGGCACTGGTTGCTGCGTCGTGAGCACCGCGTCCGGCCGCGCCTGGTTCTTCAACATGGCATGGTTCAACTGCTGCGCCAGATAGTCGGAGTTCAGCGCCGTCGTTAGACTCTGCAACGGCGAGAGCGGCGCACTCGGGTCAGCCGGATTGAACCGCTTCCACCAGATGAGTTCGTCCGCATAGAACCGTCGGTCCGCTGCGCCGATGCCCCGGCCATACAGCCAGATGCGACCGCGCTCGGGATCGGTGCGGTCCGACTGGCGCAGCCACTGCGGCGCGAGCGGCCACAACTCTGCAGGCTGGCCGGATGCCGACCACTCGATCGCCGCGACGCACTCGCCGCGCAGGAGGTAGACCTGCACCAACCGAGTCCAGAGGTCCGCAGGCGACATGGCCTCGTTGACCGTATCCATCAACCGCTGCGCCGGATGGTCAGGCGCGTCAATCAGCGAGCCGTCAGGCTCACGCGTCTGGATCACCACAGGCAGCGATGCGACGGACCGCGACAGCACATCGACGCAGCGATACACCCACTGCGAGTTCGCGGATGCGGTCTCGTATCCGTCAGGCCGTTCCTCCAGCCCCGTCGCAGGTGTCTCCGCCGCCATGATAGACAGCGAATCGCCAGCCGACGATGCCTTCCCGTCGCCCGGCGCAGGTTGACCGTGTGTGGGCTTGCGGAAGAGGCGCATGGGCACCCCAACTTCACAGGACAGTGTAACACACGACTATGTGGACACAGGTTCACTGAGTGCGCTGCCGACCCGTTCGCCGACCCAGACAGCCTGTGCGAGCGCCAACACGATGTCATCATGCTCGCCCTCGCGCGCCTCGTAGGTCTCGTGCCCCGCCGCAGTCGGCTTGGCGCGGAAGCCCTCCAGTTCGGAGCGTAGAAGGCCGGCCAATGGCAGGGCCTGCGCGATGAGTAGCCGCCCGCGTTGCAGTGCTAGCTGCGTCACCGCCACGAGGTCACGCTTCGGAACGTTGTAGCTGGCCGTCATCGGATCGAACGTGACCTGAGCGCCGCCAGTGATGACGATCGGGTAGCGCTCCATGTCATCGAGTGCGAGCACCCGCGCCGCCGCCTTCGCGATCTGGTCGTCGCTGTCTGCCTTGCGGACGTAGGCGATGGCATCGTCGCGAGATGCCCACTCGTCACCGACCATCCGGCAGGAGTGCTCGCCCGGCAGGAGGCTCAGCGCGTGGAAGTCGCGATCCAGCGTGCCGGGCTCGAATAACTCCCGCACCGAGTTGCCCACGCCCGTCGCATCGAGCGCGAACAGCGAGTTGCCGTAGACCGGCGGACGAACCAGCAACGCGCACACCGCGTCGCGAATGTCCTCGTAGCGCGTGCCGATGGGATACCGCTCCAGGTGACGCACCGAGTATGTGGTCGCCTTGTGTGGCGCGGACTCGCTCTCCACGATCACGAGGGCGGTGTAGTCCTGGCTCTTTCCGAGGTCCACGCTGACGATGTATCGGATCATCCCACACTCCAGAGTGGTGTCACGTTCGGTAGGTCGTCCTCGGAGTCAGGATCGGTCGGTGCGCCGCTGACCCACAGAGGCGACACGTCATCGCTCAGCGCGCGCCGGATCGCGTCCACACCGAATAGCGAGTGGCCCGCGTTGCTGGAGAAGATCCCGAACATCTCGCGCCGGATCTCCTCCTGAGTCATGCCCTCGATTGCTGAGAGGAAGCCCTCCCACGTCATCCGCGTCAGGACGTGACACGGCACGTCGGGCGCCTGGCTCGGGTCGAGGCCGCAGGTGTCGAGACCATCGAGGTCGAGACCAATGCGTGCCGCATAATCCGGCGGTGCTATGACGCGCCACCGGCGGCGGTCCACACCCTCCTGGTCACGCGCGGTCCAGAGCTCGAAGAACCGGCCCGTCTGATACCACGGCGTCGTGAGCAGGTTGAGTTGCGAGCTGGTCATGGCGCGCTGAGGCAGCAGGCCAGTCCATACCTCGTCCGGCACACGCGCAGCCTCGTCCACCGTGATCGGACCCGTCGCTGTCTCGCCACGCACCGCGCACTCGGACGCAGGCAGGGCATGGAGCCGTGAGCCGTTGTCGAACGGGACCTGTAGCGGAGAGTAACGCGCCTGCGGGACTGGCATCGAGGGCAGCGTCACCCCGGCATCCTGTAGCTTGCGAATGATCCTGTGCGCCCTGCGAGCCAGGATCGCGGCCTGGTCGAGTCGGGACGCGACGATGGGCGCGTAGAGTTCTGGCGTAGTCGCGCAGGCCAGCACGGCACAGACTGCGCTGATCTCCGTCTTGCCGGCCTGCCGAGTCGAGAACAACATCCGCACATCGGCGTCGGACGCGAGGTATTCCGTCTGCCAGTCATCGGGCGTGAGGCCAAGCACCTGCAGGACCTCGGCAGGATCGGACACAACCGGCGGTCTGGTCTTCCGCACCAGATACTCGCGCTTGCCGAGTTTGACGGACATCGCGCTAGCCACTACTCGACTCCTCGGCCTTGCGGATCGCCGCCGCTATCTCCGCCTCGGTCGCGTTCTCGGCGACCTCGATCACGAGTGGCCCGCCGCCTGCGCCGGTGAGTTCGGTCTTCACAACGTCGCGTCTGCCGTAATCCTCCGGGCACGTCCTCTCCAGCAGCCACGCGATGCGCTGCCAGCCGCGCTCCTGGTGGCGCACCTCGTTGAGCCAGAGCATCTCGCGTTCGGCAATGGCGGCTTTTGCTCGTGCCGAAAACTCGTCGCCCCCGGTGCGTATCCAGTGCTCGACAGTCTGGTAGGGCACGCCACACGCGAGGCAGGCTTTCGGTAGCGTCAGCCCGACCCGGATCGCTGCCAGGACCTTCGCCTCTATCTCCGCGCGGTCAGCGCGCGGCGGTCGGCCGGGCTTGCGCTTGGGTGCGTCACTGCGCTTCGTCGCCACGGCTAAGCACCTCTCTCCTGAGCGTCTCAGCGATTGCTTTCATGAACAGAGGTGGGACGGAGTTGCCGATGCGCGCTTGAATGTGAGTGTCGTTGCCGACGAACTCATACCCATCAGGGAATGCGCCGAGCCGCGTCAGCCAACGTCCTGCTATTAGCTCATTACGGTTTGGCACTATCGGCGCGCTGCTCTCGATGCGCGTCTTC
>Ga0123335_1005598_pt1 | contig 15199 bp, 12 predicted proteins | sample BiotimSIPDNA_2_FD_89707 | JGI IMG/M metagenome (GOLD analysis project Ga0123335, IMG submission 89707) | Anaerobic biogas reactor microbial communites from Washington, USA - Biogas_R2 time_0 SIP DNA | ecosystem: Engineered > Bioreactor > Anaerobic > Unclassified | place: Washington, USA... | reverse complement strand
TCGAGGTCGAACGGTTGCCGTCGCGGAAAACGATCCGGTGCGTCGAGCGCCGCCGGAGGCGCGTCAAAGGACCGCTCGCCCTCCGTTTCGGCCATCCACCGCAACGCGACGGATAGGTTCAGCACGCTGAGATAATATTGCATTGCCTCGGTATTGGTCCCCACAGTCCGCTCAAGCTCGGCCGCTTGCAAATCGGTCAGTTCGTCGTCGCGCAGGGCGAACAACAGCCGATCGAGCGATTCGCGTTGTGCGGCGGTCATGGTCATTTCCGATTCCTCCGCGAATCGCGAATGGTCTGCTCGATACACTCGAGCAAGACCGACTGAATTCGTCCGAGGGACTTATAGACGGCGTCGACGGTCATACCCAATTTTTCGGCGGCCGTTTTCGGGGTGGCGTCGGGCGCGAATCGGGCAAGAACGATTGCGCGCTGTCGCTCCTTGAGCTTTTCCATGCACTCGGCCAACGCCTTTTGTTCGGCTTCGAGCCGTTCGGATTGTTCGGCGGCGGTTTTTGCCACGACCTCGAGGAATGAGTCGGTGAATTTGAGCCGCGAGCGCTGCTGCCGCTGGCGATGGTACAGCACCTGGAACCGAGCGACCTCCCTGGCCCAGGCGAAGAAGTTCGTGCCGGGGGCGTACTGGTCGAACTTCTGCCACAAGACCCGGCTTGTCTCTTGAAACACGTCGTCGGCGTCGTTCCAACGAGGGAGCATGGCATAGATGTAGCCGTACACCCGCCTCGCGTTGGCTGAAAAGAGATCGACGAATTCGTCGTATCGGTCTGTTTTTCGGTCTGTCGTCATGCGATGCAGCCAAACCGGCGCCGAGTGGTTCTAGTAAACCGCCAAATACATGTTGGACTAAATAACCGCTTCTGTAAATTAGATAGCAAGACTGGAAAAAATTGGACAAAAAATCCGCACTGTCCTGTATAAACGGGGGGTATTGGCTCATCTGTGACACTGTATTTGTCTTTATCCTTACCTTGAAACCTATATAATGCGGGCATGGGACTGTCCCCCTACGTCGGCACGGATGTCATTAACGGCGGAGTTTCGGGTTTTTGAGTATTTACCTCGAAAACTTGTACGCACGGTGCGTGCATGAATGTAAGGTCTTTTTGGGTGCGGACTTGGTCCGCGCGAGGCTATCATGGATATCTCCAGTCTTGGCGAGAGCTTGTTTTCAATAGCGCATCGTGCTTTGCAATTCGACGCCGCTCAGCCGGAGTTGCGCGCCGCATGCTACAACGCCCTCCGCGACGTCGGTTTCGATCTGCGACGGCTGAAAAGTCTTCCAATCGGTCTATTCACCAATCCGCCGGCAATGAAAGACGGACTGCTGAACGCCGGCTTCTCGAAAAATGAAATCGTCGCTTCGGGACTGACGGGCGATCCCCGTCTGGCGGAACGTTTGATCGGTCCGATACGCGATTTGCACGGGCGAATCGTAAGTTTCTGGGCAAGACATCCCGAGGATATCGCCCCGAAATATCTCTTTCTCAATCGAAATTGGCGGGATCAAGTACCAGCCTTCGGACTCGACGCGGCGCGGCCTGGTCTGTCCGATGCGGCGAACGAGCTTCTGCTTGTCGAAGACTTGTTGGACGCTATTTTGTTACAGTCGGCGGGTTTGCCGCAAGTCGCGGCGGCGCTGGGCTTCTCGCGCTACTTCGCAAAAACCCGGTGGGAACATTTGGCCCGCTTAGGAGTCGAGCGGGTAACGCTAGTCCCCGCCAATGACGGCGAAGGGCTTGCACGCGCCGCGTCGGCCCGCGACGCCGCCTTGCACGGCGGTCCCGCGCCCGAGGTCTTCCTGCTTCTACCGGAAAGCTTCGGTTGCGTAAAGAATTTGGCCGGAATTATCCGCCGGATGGGCCGAGACTCGTTTTGGGCGTGGCTGAAAAACAACCGCGTCCCGCGCACCGACGATTTAGCGGAAAGTGCGCGGTACATGGCTCCGATGGCGGGCAATGCGGACTGGATGCCCGACTTGCCGGAAGACGACTCTGACGATCCGGCAACGCCAAGTCCGGTCGAACATCAAACGGCCGAGCCGCAACGGCCATCCAATCTCTCCGGACTCTGTCCCTTGCATTTGTGCGATCCGATGTTCTGCTTCTGTTGGGATTGACGGACCGGTTGACCGGCTTGTTTCGGCGGTTTGTCGGATTCGCCGTCGTTCACGCCCTAGGTGCTTACCGCGTTACTCAGGGGCAGTTGTTGCGATCATGCTAGGGCCGCCAATGACTCCGACGCGATTGTTGGGCTTTTTGGCAGGCAGATCTGTTTCAGCGCTTAATCACGCGCAACAAGGCGATTAAGACTATTGCGCCTACCGTTGCCGTAATCAGACTCCCAATCAATCCGCCTGCCGTGATACCCAATAGTCCGAACAGAAATCCGCCAAGCAAGGCGCCAATTACACCGACGATCAAATCGCCGAGCAAGCCAAAACCGCCGCCTTTCATAATTTGCCCTGCAAGCCAACCAGCGGCGATTCCGATTAGGATGAACCAAACAAAGTTCATTGTCAGACTCCTTGTATTGAATAAGAAATGGAGGAGGAGCGACACAACATGAATAGCTTTGGGCCGCTTCGGCGGTCTACAACTTCATTGCACCCGTTACAAGTCTTTCTTCAAAAAGAGTCAAACTGGGCCAATCGCTGCAATCCGTAGCGCAAATGCGGCAAGCAACTATTCCTGCTTGACCGCAAGGGCCGAGAGCCTTTCCATGAGTTTGTCGATGGCAGGCTTGACCACGGCACTGACTCCGGGAATCGCCTCAATTTTTTCGACAAGAACCTTTAGCTCGGCGGTTCCCTTCTCCACCACGCCGGAGATTGCTGATCTGGCGCCTTCGGGGAGTGCTTTGATAGCTTGAGAAAGACTATCGGCTGTACCCCCTAACTCTTCGAGCTTGGGAACTGCGGATTTTGCCGAATCAACATCTGTAATGCCTTGCAGACTCTCTTTGGTTAAGCCGAAGAGGTCCGCAACCTTGGCTAGCAGCTCTTGGCCGCCCGCCGCTTCCTTAATCGCATCGGTGACTTGTCCGGTGGCACTCGCTGAATCTTTGGCGGCCTTGTCCAAAGTCTTGGTCGCCTCGGAGCACCCGACCAGTAAAAGACCAAGCAGCAAGCACATTCCCCTCGAAATTGTTTTAGACATGATTTTGTGTGAGAGAAAAAGAGGTAGAAAATTAGTTTTGAACGACATAGTGATTTTATCATAATGGTAATGTGCGTCAACGGGTTCAGGAAAGATAGTTCGGCCTTTGCCGCATAACCCATCTGGCGTACTGCAACCTCTAGCGGCAGATTTTTCAGCGATTCCGCAGGAAGGTGACCAGAATGCGGACGCGCGGATGCCAGTGCATAAATTCGCCGTGCGGATTGAAATTATTTCAGGAATCAGTAGACTTTAGACTCTGATGCATTGTCGCGGAAAATCTGCGGAGTATATCGGGGCGGCTTGCCGTCCGTGTGATCAATTTGCCGGAGAAGGAACTGTGGGATTGACGTTTAATCGGATTTATCAGGGAGATTGCATTGAATTGCTCGATAAACTGGAGCCAGGCAGCATTGACATGGCTTTTGCCGATCCGCCGTTCAATATCGGGTATAAATACGACGTATATCACGACGAAAAGGAGGACGAGGAATATCTGTCTTGGAGCAAGAAGTGGATAGCCGGCGTACATCGAGCATTGAAACCGGATGGGGCGTTTTGGCTGGCCATCGGCGATGAATACGCCGCCGAGCTGAAGCTGATCGCGCAGCGCGAGTGCGGTTTTTCTTGTCGAAGTTGGGTGATTTGGTACTATACATTCGGCGTGAATTGCACGCGAATGTTCAGCCGCTCGCATACGCACCTGCTCTATTTCGTCGCCAATCCAAAAAAGTTCACTTTCAACGCAGCCGATTCGGCGGTGCGCGTCCCCTCGGCGCGGCAGTTGGTCTACGCCGACTCGCGGGCGAATCCCAAGGGACGCCTGCCGGACAACACCTGGATACTCCGCCCCCAGGATGCGCCAGACGGCTTCGCACCCGACCACGACACCTGGTTCTTTTCTCGCGTTGCCGGCACGTTCAAGGAGCGGCAGGGTTTCCACGGCTGCCAGATGCCCGAGCAATTGCTTGGCCGCATCATTCGCTGCTGCTCCAATCCATCGGAGATCGTACTGGACCCGTTCTGCGGCAGCGGCACCACGGCGGCCGTGGCGAAAAAACTCGATCGGCGCTGGATCGGTTTCGAACTTTCCGAGGAATACGCGGCCAAGAGCAAGTCGCGGGTGGAATCGGTCAACGTCGGCGACCCTCTCGACGGGCCGGCCGATCCGGTGACCAGCGCCCCGTCGACGCCGCATACGCCCAAAGTCCGTCAGCGCCGCATTTTCAAAAGCCGCTAAACATACTCGTAAAAACCACCAAACATGGAACTGCTAAAACTCGTGTGATGACAACTAATTTTCCCAAAATCTTTCGCGTCCGTCAGTCCTTCGAGGATGTGCGCGTCGCGGATGTCGCCGGCGAAGTTCACGCGCAGCTCTCGCGGTTGGAGTTGAATAATAAAATCCGGCCGGGGGCCACCGTCGCCGTCACCGCCGGCAGCCGGGGAATCGCCAATATCGCCGAGATCATCCGGGCGATCGTCGACCATCTGAAACATCTCGGCGCCTGCCCGTTCATCGTCCCCGCCATGGGGAGCCACGGCGGCGGAACCGCCGAAGGTCAACGGGCCGTCGTCGAAAGCTACGGCATAACCGAGCAGTTCATCGGCTGCCCGATCCGATCGAGTCTGGAAACCGTCGTGGTCACGCGCGCGGCCGCGGGCTACGACGTCCACTTCGACCGCGCCGCCTTCGAGGCCGACCACGTGGTCGTATGCAACCGCGTCAAGCCGCACTCCGACTTCGCCGGCGAGATCGAAAGCGGCCTGATGAAAATGCTGATGATCGGCCTCGGCAAACGCGAGGGAGCCAGAGTTTATCACCGCGCCGCCGAGGATTTCGGCTTCGACCGGATCATCCGCGACGTGGCCGAGGAAGTGCTGGGCCGTTGCCGCATCCTCGCCGGCGTGGCCATCGTCGAGAACGCCTACGACCAGACCGCTCTGATCGAGGCCGTCCCGCCCGATCGCTTCGTCGAGCGGGAGAAGGAACTGCTCAAACTGGCTAAACGGCGGATGGCCCGGCTGCCGTTTACCCACGTCGATCTGTTATTGATCGACCGCATCGGCAAGGACATCAGCGGCGTGGGCATGGACCCGAACATCGTCGGCCGCAAGTTCAACGACCACCAGGCGCTCGAGGACGAGTTTCCCAAGGTCAAGCGGATTGCGTTGCGAGGCCTTTCGCCGCACGGACACCGCAACGCCATCGGTCTGGGCATCGCCGAGTTCTGCCGCACGCGACTGCTCGAACAGGCCGACTTCGCCGCCACGCGGCTGAACGGTCTGACTTCGGGTCGAATCTCTTGCATTATGACCCCGCTGGATTATCCGACCGACCGCGAGATGCTCGCCGCCGCGCTCGGAACGATCGGTCTGACCGAGCCGCCCGACGCGAAATTGCTCTGGATCGCCGACACGCTGCATCTGGCCGAGGTGGAGTGTTCGACGGCCTATCTCGACGAGGCGCGAGGGCGTTCCGACTTGACCATTTTGACCGAGCCGCGCGACTTGCCGCTGGACGCCGTCGGCAACCTGCCCGACCAACCTTGACGCCGCCGTGAACCTGCGGGATTAAAATAACCGACGTAGCCCCGGGTGTATTCACCCGGGGCTAAATGCGGATTTGTAAACTTATTTTCTACTCGTCCAGTCCCGGGGCGAATCCGCGGCGCATGGTGTTTTCAGTGCAGCAGCGGGGTTCGGTGAAGTGGAGCAAGTATTCGGAGCCGCCGGCCTTGCTGCCCACGCCCGAGAGGCCGAAGCCGCCGAACGGCTGCCGGCCGACCAGTGCGCCGGTGCTGCCTTGGTTCAAGTAAAGGTTGCCGACACGGAACTCGCGGCGGGCGCGTTCGAGGTTGGCCGGCTTGCGGCTGTAGACCGCGCCGGTCAGCTTGTAGGTGGTCGAGTTGGCCAGATCGAGGGCCTCGTCGAACGACTTAACGCGCATCACGGCCAGCACCGGACCGAACACCTCCTCGTTGGCCAGCCGGTGTTCGCGGCGGATGCCCGAGAAAATGTGCGGAGCCACATACGGCATGCCGACTTTTTCGGGCAGACCGGGGGGGATATCGCAGGCCAGTTCCAGCCGGCCCTCTTGCTTGCCGATTTCGATATACTCGCGGATTTTGGCGGCGGCCTTCTCGTCGATCACCGGGCCGAAATCCGTGCCCGGATCGGCCGGGTCGCCAATAATCAGCGTGCGGGTCGATTCGACCAGCCGCTTGAGGAAATGGTCGTGGACGCCGTCCAGCACGATTGCCCTGCTGCACGCCGAGCATTTCTGTCCGCAGAATCCGAAAGCCGACTTGCGTACGCCGAGTACGGCTTCGTCCAGGTCGGCGGCGTCGTCGATGATGATGGCGTTCTTTCCGCCCATCTCGCAAACAACCTTTTTGCAGAAGTGTTGCCCTTCGGGCGTTTTGCCGGCGTTGGCAAGGATGCGCAGACCGACTTCCTTCGAGCCGGTGAAGGCAATCATGGCCACGCGGGGATCGCAGACTAACAGATCGCCGACCTCGCTGCCGGAGCCGGGGATGAAATGTAGCACGTCCTTGGGGATGCCGGCCTGCCAGAGGGCTTCGCACATCGCCCGGGCGACGCCGCGCGTTTGCGTCGAAGGCTTAACGATCACCGTGTTGCCCACGGAGAGCGCGGCGACGGTCATGCCGCAGCAGATGGCCAGGGGGAAGTTCCACGGACTAATGACCGAGACCACGCCGCGGGGCTGATGCCAATGCTGGTTCAGTTCGCCGACGAACACGCCGAGCCGTTCGAGATCGAATAGGCGGACGGCGTCTCGGGCGTAGAACTCGCAGAAGTCGATGGCCTCGCAGGTGTCGGCGTCTGCCTCGCGCCATGGCTTGCCGGCCTCGCGAATCATAATTGTCGAAAATTCGTCTCGGCGTTGGCGCATGAGTCTGGCGGCTTCGACGATCATTTTCGAGCGTTCCAGTTGGTCGCGGTCGCGCCAGGCGGGGAAGGCGGCATGTGCGGCGGCAATTGCCCGCTCGGCCTCGGCCTTGTCCGGCACGCGGTCAATCGCCGGAACCTTGGTGGCGGCCACCGTTTGGGCGAACTCGGCGCGCTGGTCGGCCTGGGAGAAGTCGCGCATCGACTCATTTATCATCGGCGCTCCATCGCCAAGCCCTTCGATCGCCGGCGTGAGGTTCTGCCGCCATGCGGCCGCCGTGCCGATGGTGTGGGCAGGTTTCTCGATTATCTCGACGTGCGGCGAGGCCAGCAGTTCGTCGTCCGATACAGCGTCCGAAAAACCGGCCCGGAGCCAAGATTGGTTCGACGTGTTTTCCAATAGGCGGCGGACGAAATAGGCCATGCCGGGTATCATTTCGCCGACGGGGGTGTACTCGCGAACGCGCATTTCGTAGCCGTGCAGGGCGGCGCGGAACTGATCGGCCATGCCGGAAAGTTTTTGCACCTCGAGCGCCGAACGGGGCAAACCGCGCTTCTCGATCAGAGCCAGCGTGTAGGCGATCGAACGGATATTGTGCGAGCCGAGGGCGAGCGTAATGCCGCCTTCACCCTTCCGGGTCGGTATCGCATCGACCAGTTGCGCGGCCATCCGCTCGAAGCAGGCGTCGGTAAGCCGCTTGTCGCTCCAGACCGGGACGGGCCAGCCCATCCGTTCGGCGTTGATTGTTTCATAGTCCCAGTACGCTCCCTTGATCAGCCGGATGGCCACGACGCGGCCGGTCCGCTTCGACCACTCGATGATCCGCCGAGCGTCGTCGTCGCCGCTGCGAAGGTAGGATTGGATGGCCAAGCCGGCGGGGAAATCGATCTCCTCGCAGCATCGCTCGAACAGCGAAAGCGTCAGGTCTTTCAGGGCGAATTGCTCCATGTCAAAATTGACCAAGACGTTGTTTTTCGCCGCTTTTTCGAGGATCGGACGCAGCCCGTCGACCAGCGCTCGGAGCGACCCCTCGAAATCGATCGGATCGGTTCGGGCGCAGAGCGAACTGATTTTGATCGAGACGTTCGTCCGCGGGATCGGGCCGAGATGGTCGTTTTCCAGCAGAGGGTTGGCCGGCCATTGGGCGACGACGCCGGGCAGGGTTTCGACCAGGTCGAGATAGCGTTTCTGATAGGCGGCGGCCTCCTCGTTGCTGACGCAGGCTTCGCCGAGCAAATCGACGCTGAAGGCAACTCCTTCCTTCCACTGCTTTTGCAGGTTGGGCAAGGCCGAAGCGGCATCCACGCCGGCCATGAAGTTCTGGGCCATGGCGGTGATGCGGTTGGAGATCGTTTTGGCCATGATCCCCTTGGCCAGCCCGCCGGCTTTCAGGCCGAGGTCCATGCCCGGCGGCAGCGTGACGCCCGGCTGGCTTAGATAGTCGGTCAGGTATTCATGCACCAGGGCGGGCGTGTGGAGCATGGGAAATACGTCGATGAAACGGAACAACTGCACCTTGAACGCCGGGTCTTTCATCGACCAGTCCATCAACTGGTCGTTCCAGAACTTCATGGAGAAAATGCCGGTTTTGTGTTCGCGGGCCATTTTCAGCAGCTCGCGGCCGATTTCGGTCGCCCGCCGCTCGAGTTCCGGCGATTGCTGCGCTAGCGGCGCCGGTTTCGGCGCTTTCACTTGTGATTGAGTAGTCGGGGCCTTCTGTTTTCCTCGTCCAAGCCAAGCCATTACTAACTTCCTTTATGGGTCTTAATGGGTCAAAAAACTATTCTTCCGGCGTAACCACCGGCGGTAAAGAACATTAATTTTTAAGCTCTGTTAGCGCTGTTTCCTCCCGTTCAAGCATGGAAATGAATATCGATGCTCACTCTTCAATAAAATAATCCAGATCCACGGCTTTGAGCGAATAAGTTTGCACGGTTTTTACTCCAATAGCATGGTCGATCATCAGTTCCGCTAGTTGCTCTCCATCAATAAGCACGATCTTTCGTTCGATTTGCTTAACATAATCAACCGCGTTTTTGGTGAATGCGGCGGTAGTGATAAACACGCCTTTTCTTGCACGATAGGCTTCCATGCTGCCTGCAAATGATTGAATCACCTCGCGCCCGACGGAATTGCTGTTCCACCGTTTGGCTTGTATGCACACGACGTCCAGTCCGAGTTTGTCTTCTTTGATGATGCCGTCGATGCCGCCGTCTCCGCTTCGGCCTATGGCCTGACCGGCATCGGCCAAGGATCCGCCGTATCCCATAGCGACCAGCAAACGCACGACCAGTCGTTCAAAAAATGCCGGAGAGCAACTTTTCACCTTTTCGAGCAGATCGGCCGCCAGTTCATCGCGCAACGTTTGATACGATGATTCCAGCAACTCTTCGGGAGTGTTTTCGCTCTCGGAATCTGTGTCATTTACAATTCGGTCATCTTGTTTTATTCTATTCCAACCATAACCTGGATACTGCTTTAGATAAGCAATGTTGACTTTTTCAATTTTTTGATTGAGTACATCACACCCCTTTTCCGTTATTAACATTACTCCACGCGAAGGGCTTATCAATAAACCCGCTCTTTTCAAGTGTGCTTTCGCCCACGCCAGACGATTGGTAAAAACGCTTTGAGCCCCACTGGGAAGCATTTGCCGTAAATCGTCAGCAGTGAGTGAAAATCGGCTTGCCAATAGGTCGGCTACTTCCCTATTGGAATACTCTTTGCCGTCGGCAATGGTCTCCAACAATGGCAGCATCATGCTCTGAAAATCAGGTATGCCCATCGTTGTCCTCAACTTATATCGTTAAGGTTGTTTGGTTCTGGAAAGAATTAATTTCCCGCCGCCGGTTTTTTATGCACTCGTTGTTCCGACCGGTGGAAATGAGCTATGATTTCATCAGAGCACATACCTTTGACATACCTAGCTACTTCTGTTTTTCATCGTCAAGCTTCTTGCATTGTCTTCTTGACTAATATCCGCCACCCTCAATCCGCCCGGCGCGGGCGCCGGGGCTACTGACAGTCATGTGGTTAATGTGGGGAAAACGCCCGCCGGCTGCGACCGGCGGGGTGGTAAACGCCTCAATTCCCACAGCGAGCGCAGTCGCGGGGCGTTTCGATTCACCGACGTTATCAAGCTGAGTCTCAATTAACGGTTATGGATTTGATTAATTTGATGCAGAAACACTTCTATTCTAAAACTATTCCATCCGCGCCCGCCCGAAACACACCAAACACATATCGTCGCTTTGGGGCCGCGCGCCGACGAATTGCTTCACGTCGTCGAGAATGTTGCGGCCGAGCAGCGGGACGCGTTCGACGTCGGAATTCAACAAATCGTTCAATCGGCGGAGGCCGTACAGTTCGTCGCTGTCGTTCATCGCTTCGGAGATGCCGTCGGTGTAAAGAACCAGGGCATCGCCGGGGGCTAACCGCACAATGCACGAGGCATATTCCACGTCGGGTTCGACGCCGAGCGGAAGCCGCGAATTTTCCACGCCGACCTTCTCGACCTTCCGCGGGCCGCGCCGCCAGAACGGCGGCAGGTGGCCGGCGTTGACGATCGTCGCTTCGTGCCGGCGCGGATCGAGCACGGCCGCAACCATGGTGACGAAGCGATCTTCCCATAAGCTGCTGCAAAAAGCGCGATTCAACCGGCCGACGGCCTGGGCCGGGTCCGGCTCGCTGGCCAGACAGTAGCGGGTCTCGGCCGAGAGCTTCGCCATCAGCAGCGAAGCCGAGATGCCCTTGCCCGACACGTCGGCCACGACCACCGCCAGCCGGCCGCCGGGCAGTTCGACGTAGTCGTAATAGTCGCCTCCAAGCTGATTGGCCGGCTCGTAGAACTCGAAGAAGTCGTATTCGGGGATCCGCGGCGCGGCGGCGGGCAGAAAACCGCGCTGCACCTCGTGGGCCACGGAAAGCTCGCGCCGCAGGGATTGGTCCACCAGCGCCGTCTCGTGCAGTTGTGCGTTTTCGACCGCAAACGCCGCCTGGCAAGCCACGGCCACCAACAGATCGAGGTCGTCGGGGCCGAAACGGTTCCGCGAGTCGAGCGTGTCGAGTTGCAACACGCCCATCGCCTCGCCCTCGCGGTTGACAAGCGGCGCGCAGATCATCGAATGGATTTGATAATCGACGATCGATTCGGCCATTTCAAAGCGGGAATCCGAGGCGGCGTCGGCCGAGAGAATCGCCTCCTTCGTTCGCATTACGTTGTCGATGATCGTGCGGCTGATGCGTAGGGTTTGAATGTCGTCTTGGCGGCGATGTCTGATGGCCTTCGGAACCACGCGGCCGGTGCGCTGGTCGAGCAGCACGATAAACCCCCGGTCGGCCTGGGCAAAGATCGAAAACAGGCTGTCCAGCAGTTTCGGCAGCACGTCGGCCATTCCCAACGCCTGGCCCAAGTTCCGGCTGATTTCCATCAGGGCCTTCAGTTTCGATTCGGAATTGACCTCCAGGCCCATGCCGGTCGAGCCGGACGTAACGCTCATCTTCGACATAATCGTCGAACTGCGCATGGGCGCATCATCGTCGACCATCAATGCTTCGCTTAGGAACTCGCGGCGGGTGGGCGAGGAAACCCGCGGGAATTCGTCCGACCCGAGACGGAAAACAAACTCCAGGTCGCAGATACCCAGCCGATCGCCGTCGCTGAGCAATTGCCGCTCGGCGACTTGTTCGCCGTTAAGCAAGGTGCCGTTTCGGCTGTGCAAGTCCTCGATGTAGTAATCGCCATCGATTTTCGAGATACGAGCGTGCTGACGGCTGACGGCGCCGGATTCGAGAACGACGTCGCAGGCCGGATGCCGACCGAGAATGATGACTGCGTTACTCAGAGGGATGGCCCCGCCTGAATGTTGTCCCTGCACCGCCTGAAGCACGGCCATGCCGACCCCCACCGTGGGCCGGAGGAAGAGAGCGTTACGCCCGGCTAACGCCGCCGGGCAACGGTCGTCCGCGGCCCTGAAATATCCACACAAATACTAATTAGAATTCACGAAGCCGATTCTAAGGCCCGGACGCCATGTTCGTCAACTCACCGGCCGGGGATCGGCCTATTTTTCGGTCCGGGCGGGCACCGGCAGTTGGTCGGGATGCAAATGGGGACAGACGCCGCAATAAATGGTGTTTTCAGTAGTTCACAATCACAACTAATTGCGGAGTCATTCCCCATTTTCATCAGGCCACCCCCGGCCGCCCGGATGATTACGTCTTTTCGTCTCCCCGAGGGATGCGTTTGGCTTGTCCCCAAAGTTCTTCCAGGGCGTAATACGTGCGAGTATCCGGCTCGAACAGATGGACCACGACGTCGCCGTAATCGAGTAGAATCCAGCGGCTCTCCTCGTAGCCCTCGATTCCCAGCCGGCGGTCGCCCATTCGATCTTCCAGGGCGTGGTCAATTTCTTCGCTCATCGCATGTATCTGCCGCCGGCTGGAGCCGGTGGCAATCACAAAATAATCAAACATCGAGGTCAACTCGCGGGTATCGAGGACGACAATGTTTGTTCCCCGATTGTCTTCGGCGGTTTGTGCGGCGGTCAGTGCCCGCTCCAGCCCCGATTTGGAACTGACTAGACTTTCTTTCACGGCGTACCTTGGGTGATAAATCTTGGACGGCGTCAAGCGAAGGTCTTCATTGTAAACTTGCCTGAGAGATTAGAAAATAGGCGGCGGTGGATGAAAACGGGGACTGGTTCCGCAATGAGTTATGATTTTGGACAACTGCAAACGCAAAATATTGCGGTGCCTATCCCAGTTTTCATCTACGCGCTGCCCGGGGGTTTGGCAGTATTTGGCGAAGATAGGCTGAAAATCATCTGAGAACCCAATTTTTTACGCATTGCGACCCCGCTGGCGAGTGGGGTCTTTGCGCCCTTCCCGTATAATCCGCATTTTATGCTTGGCTTTTTCACTCGCACTGATTACGCTGTATATAAGCGGGCGGTGGTGGATCGCCCCTGTTGTAGAATTTCCAAACTATCTGTTCGACATACAATCGCTGAGGAGACGGATTATGTTTGTTGGCTTGCGAAACTGGCGGTTTCGATTGGTTAGTTCGATCGTCGTATTGTTTTTTATCACCACGGCGGTGACGGCGGTCGAGGGGCAAAAGCGACTGCGAAAGATCGGCGAATATGATCCCAACGCACAAACCGTGGAAATGTTCGCGGCAATCGAGAAAGGCGACATCGCCGTGAAGTTGATTGCCAAGGATTCGACCGAGTGCAATATCCTTATTGAGAACAAGACCGACAAGCCGCTTAACGTCGAGCTTCCGAAGGCATTTGCGGGCGTGCCCGTGCTGGGGCAAGGATTTGGCGGCATCGACGGCGGACGCGGCGGCGGCCGTACCGGCACCGGCACCGGCGGCGGCAACCAAGGAATGGGCGGCGGCATGGGCGGCATGGGCGGCGGAATGTTCTGCGTCCCGCCGGAAAAGGTCGGAAAATTCAAACTCCCCGCCGTATGCCTCGAACACGGCAAGGATGAGCCGCGCGCCGCGATCCCTTACGAAATCAAGCCAATCGAAAGCTTCACCACAAAGGCCGGCGTCCGCGAAACGTGCGAAATGCTAGGCATGGGCCAACTCGACCAGCGTGCGGCTCAAGCCGCCGCATGGCATCTGAACTGCGACATGTCATGGGAAGAGCTTGCCGCCAAACGCATACGCCACGCAAACGGCTCGACCGAACCATACTTCTCGCCCGTCGAAATACAAGCCGGAATGACGATCGCCGCCACAGCGGTCAAAACCGCCAAAGAACGGGAAGAAGAAAAGGCGAAGGAAACGCAGGAATATCCCAACCAATAGCGTTCCTTTTCGCACGTCTCACGCCGGAAGCATAAAGAAACCCGCGGGCCTCGGTTCGCGGGTTTTTTCATTCGATCGTTGGCGCCCGGTTTGTTCCGCGCGCGGGTTATTGACCGGAGGGCATGCGATTGCATTTTTGCCGGCCATGCAGCATGCGCTGGTACTTGATTCGCTCGGCCTGCCATGATTGCGATTGCCTGCGGATTCTGTCCGATTCGAGCTGCAGTTGTTGTTCCCTGGCGATCAGCCGCGATGCTTGCGATTCGCATTCCTGCCGCCGGCCTGCCGCCCAACCGTCGAAACGGCGTCTCTGTTCGAGCAGCTTGCGGAATTGTTCTTCGAGCCGAGCGCGGATCGTCTCCAATTCTCGTTTCCGTTCAGCAAGTTCGGCGTTGGCCTGCGCGTATTGTTCCGCCAGTTTTGTCCGGATGCGTCCGAGAGATCGAGTAAGCGCGGCCGGGGGCGCGGCGCCGGCCAATTGGACCCACAATTCTTCGGTCGCCAGGCGAATTTCCAGCGTCTCGCGGTGCATCCGTCCCAGTTCCTCGCGAAGCTGCCGCAACGACGCTTGGCACTTGTCCACGTGTTCGGCGCGTTTTTCGACCGCTTGGCTTCGTAGCTCGATTTCCTTCTTGGCTTGATTTTGTTCGGCGATCAATCGCTCGCACGTTGCCCAGCGGCGCTCCGCGTCGGCCGATCGTTCCTCCGCTTTCCTCGCATTTTCGATTTGAGCAGCTTCCGCGACGGCCAATCGGTCTAATCGCTCGCGTGCTTCCCGTTCCAGGCGGTTGATTTCATGCTTGCGCCTCGACAAGGCTCCCTCTTTCGCGACAATCGCGGTTTCGCGGACGCGCAAGTCTTTCTTGCGCTCATCGAGCGATTTCGCATCGGCCGACAACTCGCTGCTTTTTCGGGCAAGCAATTCCTCGGCGGCGGAAATTTCGGCCTGACGCTGTTCGTAAAAAAGCCGGGACGCCCTAACGTCGGACTCCCATAGGGCGATGCGAGAGTTGAGTTCAGCTTCCCGCTCGTCTAATTCCTTCTTTTGACCTCGCAGAAGAGAGGCCAATTGACCGGCCTGGAGATGCAGTCCTTCGTGTTCCGTTGCGGAGGCCGCAGCCGGAAAAGACGCGTCGCGATCGCTTTCCGGCTCCGAGGCCCGCATTTCATGCGGAGCGTCGATGCGAGTGGATGGCGAGAGATCATCCCAGGGGGCCGTGCTGGGACGTTGCGACGGCTCCACATTCGTCATTGGCGAAGAACCGGCCTTGTTCATCGGTCGAAGCAGACTA
>Ga0123335_1005596_pt1 | contig 15212 bp, 11 predicted proteins | sample BiotimSIPDNA_2_FD_89707 | JGI IMG/M metagenome (GOLD analysis project Ga0123335, IMG submission 89707) | Anaerobic biogas reactor microbial communites from Washington, USA - Biogas_R2 time_0 SIP DNA | ecosystem: Engineered > Bioreactor > Anaerobic > Unclassified | place: Washington, USA... | reverse complement strand
GTAAGTTTTCAGGCAATTAAAGCAGCAACTGCAAACCCTGTCGAATCATTACGATACGAGTAGTATCGTAATGCGAAGATCCGGCTCTGATGGATTGAGTCACTCAGGTATGAGTAAAAAACGCTATGCGCTTAGTGCAAAGCGCTTTGCAAAAAAAAAGGAGATTACTTTCACCAAATATTTTAGTGCAACCGGATAGCGCAATTGCCTTCATAATGTTTTTCAATTTATAAATGTAGGAAGTAAATATTTACTTAAAATTTAGGAGATTGTTATATGTTTAACTCAAAACGTTTTAGAATTGCGTTTGTTGTAACAATGATTTTCGCGTTTTGCATAGGGACTTACGCGCAAACTTCAATCAAAGAAGAAACGCGCTTTCCCTGGGCAAGTTCGCAAAAGGATTTTATAAGAGATTGGCTGATAATCGGCGGATTCCCTAATCAGGATGGAAATGGTTTTGACACTGATTATTTGCAGGAAAACAGCGGTGAGGAGAAAATCCAGCCGGTAAACGGAATGACTCATACCCGTCCTGATGGATTTAAATTTTATTGGAAGAAATATGAATCTCCTTATAATTATATTAATTTTTACGATATCCTCAAAGATGTTGCATACAGCAACAAAGTCGGTTATGCTTTTGCAAAAATTAATAGGCAGAATGCAGGTAAAGAAATTCTTTCATTCGGAAGCAATGTAGGATGTAAAGTTTGGGTGAACGGAAAACAGGTTTACGCAAACAAGAATGGCAATGCATCCGGTGAAAATATTCAGGTTGAAATCGATTTGGTCAAAGGTGAAAATTCAATCCTTATGAAATCAGTGAATGGCGGCTGGACCTGGGGTTTTTGGATGCGATTAATAAAACCGGAAAACATATCGCTTGTTCACGATTTCCAGCTTTCGCCCGAAATTATAAAATCTTCCGATCAAAACAAGCTTGTTATTAAAACCGATAGAACTTTAAATAAGGAAATTCAAAAAATTGATGTTACTGTTAAAGCAGTTGCTGCAGGCGGAAAAGTCGTTTCGGAAAAGAAAGTAAAACGCTGCGGCGAAGTAGCTTTTGACACAAAGAATTGGAAGTATGGAGTTTATGATATTTGTTTCACAAGCATTAACACGAAAGGGCAAGTTGTAACCGCTTATTTATATTGGTACAAAGGCGATGCTGTTAAAGCTGCAAAAAATTTAATTTCAAGCGTGCCGAAAAAACCTGAAACCCCAAAAGATATGCTGCACGTTATGCTTTCGGAATTAATAATTGACAGAGTTGGAAAAGATTTATCCAAAATAGATTCATCAAAAATAAGCGCGCTTTATTCGCCTTTGATGGAATACGAGGAATCGATAAATAATTCTGCCGTCCGCGTGAACGGATTTGTAAGACTCACTTATCGTGATGAAACCGATAATACTCCGCAATTTTGCCGTGCATATCTCCCGATGAATTATGACCCCGCCAAAAAATGGCCTCTTGTTGTAAATCTTCACGGTTATTATGGTGCAAATCCGCCTTACGTAAACTGGTGGTCAATTGATTCGCGGCATATGGATTTGGTTGACAGATACCCTGTAATTGATATCGAACCGCACGGACGGGGAAATACGAGTTATACAGGAATGGGAGAAAATGACATCTTGAAATGCATTGAACTTGCGAAAAAAACTTTTAATGTTGATGAAGACCGCATTTATTTGAAAGGCGAATCAATGGGCGGCGGCGGAACCTGGTACGTTGGAACAAGACACACGGATATTTTTGCTGCAATAGCTCCCGTTTACGGCGGTTGGGATTATCACGTAAATATGACGGAAGAACAAATTTCGAAACTGACTGAACGTGAAAAATTTTATAATGAAAGAAGCAGCAACTTCGCACAGGCAGATGCAATGTTGACAACACCGATATTTATTACTCACGGCGATATTGATGAATCGGTTGATGTTAATTTTTCGCGATATGCTGTTAAGATGCTTCAAAGATGGGGTTACGATATCCGTTATCACGAATATCCCGGCTACGGACACGAAGGAATTCCATATACGGATGAATTAATTTCGTGGTTTTTAAATCAAAAAAAGAATAACGCTCCTAAAACCGTAAGAGTAAGATCTGCAGCTTTAAACTCGGCTAAATCTAACTGGGTAAAAATTTTGCAGCGCGAAAATCCTTTTGCTTTTATCGAAGCTGAAGCAGAAGTTCTAATAAATAACACTATAAGATTGGCAACTGAAAATGTTCTTTCCGTTGAATTGACTCCGCCGGCTGCTCTGATAAATCCAAAAGAAAAAGTCACAGTGGTTTGGAATGTTAACGATATCCGGGAAGTGGAAGTAAAAGATGGCAAAATAATTCTTACCGATAAAAATTACAAAGCGGCTGCGCAATCCAAAAACCCTGAAATTGAAGGTCCTATTTTGGATGTAACCACAACGCCGTTTGCAATTGTTATCGGAACTTCATCCAAAGATACTTTGATGAACAAATTATGCCAAATGAAAGCCAAAGAGTTTATAAGTTATTGGAAAAACTGGCAGAAATATGAGCCGAGGGTTTTTCTTGATACAGAGTTAAGCGAAAGCGATATGGCAAAATACTCGCTTATTCTTTACGGCGATGCAGAAGCAAATTTAATCACGAAAAAGTTAGGAAATAAAATTCCATTAAAAATTTCGGCAAATAATGTCGAAATATCCGGAAAATCATTCGAAGCAAAAGATGCCTGCGTTCAGATGGTTTATCCGCACCCGTTGAATGATAAAAGATATGTAACTGTTATTGGGGCAACATCTGCAGCCGGAATGTATTTTTACTCAAACGGTGAAGAGGATTTTGATTTCTTCATTAAAGACGGAAGTGTTGCCAACAGAAGTCTTGGATTCCCGTCCGATAAACTTATTATTGCGCGGGGAGTTTTTGACCATAACTGGAAAATCAGCGAAAAATTTACGGAAACAGGAGACCCTGAACTTAGAAAGAAATGCCCGTTACGAAAAGTTCAACCTGATCTTTCAACCGTGATTGAGAATTTACCTGCAGTTGATAAGCAAATATTAAATTCTTACGTCGGGAAATATGAAATTCAACCGGGGGTAAATATTAATGTATTTATGGAATCAGGAAATTTGATGGGAAACAGCCCGGACGGACAGAAATTCCAGTTATTCCCGATTTCCGAAAACGAATATTTTATTGATATGGCAGATGTTTTGTTAACATTTAAAAAGAATAACGACGGAATTGTTGACGGTATTGAAATCAATCAAAACGGTAATAAAATGATGTCGCGAAAAGTTAACTAAAAAACATAAAAAACTATTTTTAAAAATGTCCGTTAGCGTTCAATACCGTCCGTTAACGGACATTTTTTTTGACAAAACCTTCAAAATGTTAAGTTTTTAGCTGGTTTTATTTCCGGCATTATCTTTGCGTTTTAGAGTTTAAACTTTCGTAAAAAATGGAAGGAAACGATGTTTAAAAATTATTTGAAAATCGCATTCAGAAATCTCAAACGAGATAAAATTTATTCATTCATTAATATCTTCGGACTGGCAATTGGAATAGCCTGTTGTCTGCTTATTTTGCTTTTTATTAACAGCGAAATAAATTACGATAGTTTTCACGAAAAAGCCGACAGGATTTACAGAGTAAACAACGAGTTAAAATACGGCTCAACAGAACTCTCTATGGCTGTTTGTTCAGATTGTTTGGGACCGACAATGAAACAGGTTTATCCCGAAATTGAGGAATATGTTCGTATTTACAATTTTGCAGGAACAAAACTGGTAAAAAAAGGCGATGGTTATAATACAGAATATAGCACTGCTTATACAGATTCCTCTTTTTTCAAAGTTTTCTCTTTCCCGGTAATTTCAGGAACAACAGATAAGGCTTTTACCCAGCCGAACACTGTTGTAATTAACGAAACCATCGCGCGGAAATATTTCGGCACAACTGAAGCTGTGGATAAATATATTGAAACAGATGAAAACAGAAGTACATTATATAAAGTAACGGCAGTTATTGAAGATATGCCTAAAAACTCTCACTTCCGCTTTGATATGCTTTTTCCGCTGAAATATATGAATTACGATTTTGGATACTATGTTTCAGCAAATTTTCATACATATTTGCTTTTGCGAGAGGGTACTGATTATAAAGATATTGATAAAAAACTTATAGAATATAATGATAATTATGTTTTTCCTTCTGCTCAAAAATTTATGAATATTGGCAGCAAAGAAGATTTTTACAAAGCAGGGAACAAGATTCTAAATGAACTTGTACCGCTAAAAGATATTCATCTCTATTCCGAAAGATCATACGAGATGAGTCCCTCAGGTACAATTCAATATGTTTATATTTTCGCGGCAATTGCTCTTTTTATACTTTTTATTGCCTGCATTAATTTTATGAATTTAACTACTGCCCGCTCAGCAAATCGCGCCCGCGAAGTAGGTATAAGAAAAGTCCTTGGCACCGAGCGAAAAAATCTGATGCTGCAATTTTTATCGGAATCTACTTTTATGTCCTTAATTGCGGTAGTTTTTGCCGTGGGCATTACATTACTTGTTTTGCCTTATTTCGGTGAAATATCGGATAAGGAATTTAAAATAAGCGATATTTTTTCGGGGACAATTCTTTCTTTTCTTCTTGTTCTACCGATTGCCGTAGGAATAATTGCCGGCAGTTATCCGGCATTATTCCTTTCGCGGTTTATGCCGGTTGAAATTTTAAAAGGAAAGTTTTCGGGCGGAAGCAAAAGCGGAAAGTTGCGAAGCGTACTTGTAGTATTTCAATTCGCGACCTCTGTTATCTTAATTACAGGAACTATAATAATTTATAACCAGCTGAATTTCATTCAGAATAAAAAACTAGGTTATAAAAAAGAACAGATGTTAATAATAAATAACGCGTATTATTTGGATAAAAATGTCGAGATATTCAAAAATGAAATGAAAAATATTGCAGGCGTGAAATCAGCTACAGTTAGCGGTTTTCTGCCAATTCCTTCGCAAAGAAGTTTCAATGCTTTTTTTAAGGAAGCAACAATGGGCTCCGATTTCGGAACAACAATGCAGCGATGGAGAGTTGATTACGACTATTTGGAAACTTACGGAATCGAAATTAAAGAAGGAAGAAACTTCTCGCAGCAATTTGCTTCAGATTCTTCCGCAATTATTCTTAATGAAACTGCAGTAAAGCAGTTTGGCTATACAAATCCGGTAGGGCAGAAAATATACTCAATCGGAGAAAGTGGGAAAAACCTCAGCTTTACAATAATCGGCGTGGTTAAGGATTTTAATTTTGAATCTTTAAGGCAGAATATCGGGTCGCTGGGTTTCATTCTTGGAAGAAGCACAGGTTCAATTACTTTTAACGTTAATGTAGCCGACTTGCCAAAAATTATTTCTGCGGCTGAAGCAAAGTGGAAAGATTTAGCGTCGGGCAAACCGTTCGGTTACAGATTTCTTGATGAAGCTTTTGATGAAATGTACCGCACTGAAAAACGAGTCGGGAATATTGCATTAACTTTCTCGGTATTGGCGGTTATTGTTGCCTGTTTGGGTTTGTTCGGACTTGCAACATTTCTTGCAGAACAAAAAACCAAAGAAATCGGAATCAGAAAAGTGCTTGGAGCGCCAATCAGCTCGTTACTGATTATGCTTTCAAAAGAATTTTTGAAATGGGTGATTATAGCAAACATTATTGCATTACCGGCAGCATATTATTTTATGAACAAATGGTTGCAGGATTTTGCTTACAGAATTGAAATAAGCTGGTGGACCTTTATACTAACAAGCGGGATATCGTTACTGATTGCACTTGCAACAGTAAGTTTTCAAGCAATTAAAGCTGCAATGGCAAATCCGGTTGAGTCACTCAAATATGAGTGACGAAATCCGGTTTATGAATCCGGCTTGTCAGGCTTTTGACTGACAGTTGACGGATTGATAGTTTGAAGTAAGTATAATAAGCTCAAAGCGTTTTGAGTAAAAAGGAGAAATTATGCTACAAAATTATTTGAAAATATTCTTAAGAAACCTGAAAAGAAACAAAACTTATTCTGTCATCAATATATTTGGGCTTGCTGCAGGTCTTGCAGCATCAATCTTAATTTTCCTGTGGGTCGCTGATGAATTAAGTTATGACCGCCACCATGAAAATGCAGACCGGATTTGCCGTGTTATTTGGGATATTGACGGCTTCCAAATTCCTGCAACGCCGGGTCCATTTGCAGATTGGCTTTTAGAGTACATACCTGAAATAGAACAGGCAACCCGTGTTAATCACTCCGGCGGTTTGCTTCAATATAAAGAAAAGAAAATAAAAGTCGTCGAACGATTTATTGAGCCGCGTTTCTTTAATGTTTTTTCTTTTAAATTTGCAAATGGAAACTCCGCTGCTTCCTTAAATAAAGAAGAATCAATTCTTCTTACCAAAGAGACTGCCCAAAAACTTTTTGGAAATGAAAATCCTGTAGGTAAAACAATTACAGATGGAAATGGCAGACCAAAGATAGTAACAGGAGTGCTTCAAAATATTCCACGCAAGACCGAACCTTACTTGCAGGAGGCTGATTGCTTTATTCCGTTAAGCGTAATGAAATTCTGGCGGAACCCGGATTCCTGGGAAGACGGTCAGGATTATAAAACATATATATTGCTCACTAAAAATAGTTCATTGAAAGAAGTAAACGCAAAAATAAATTCGGAGTTTAATAAATTTGTTAAAAAGTATGCCCCCCAGCGGGCACAGGTTTCCAGGATGAAATTCATTCTCCAGCCGATTACAGAAGTACATTTATACTCAGATTTTAAGTTCGATTTTCCGCACGGCAATATTCAATATGTTATATTTTTTATCATAACTGCCTTTTTTATTCTGATGATTGCCTGCTTTAATTTTATGAATCTTGCAACAGCCCGTTCGTTGAAAAGATCTAAAGAAGTGGGTTTACGGAAAGTTGCGGGAGCTAACCGGTTGCATTTGATAAGTCAATTTTTGGGAGAATCTTTCATCATTTCAGGAATTGCACTATGTTTAGCATTGCTCTTTGTAGAGCTTGTTCAGCCGTATTTTAACAGTCTTACTGGTAAACCATTATTTGTCGATTATTCAAATCTGACCGTAATTGGCGTTCTTGTTGCATTACTTTTATTTACCGGCTTAATTTCGGGATTGTACCCTGCATTTGTTCTTTCACATTTCAAACCTCTTAACATTTTAAAAAACAGGATTTCGGCTGGAGAGTCTAATCATTCTCTTGGAATGAGAAGAATTTTAGTTGTAATGCAGTTTACCTTTTCAATTATAATAATAGCCGGAACAATTGTTGTCTATTATCAACTCGATTTTATTAAAAATAAAAACCTGGGATTTGAAAAAGAAAATTTAATCTACCTGGAATTAGAATCATTTTTTACCGATTACAAATCACTAAAAAATGAATTGCTGAAAAACCCCGGTGTCATTCAGGTAGCAGCCTCAAGTGATTTGCCAACCAGTATCAACCAAAACAATGGGGCAGACTGGGAAGGGCGATTAAAAGATGCGAAGTATATAAGTTTTCCAGGATTGTTTGTTACCGAGGATTTTTTAGAAACCTTTAAAATGGAAATGGCACACGGACGTTTTTTTTCTAATGAATTTACTACGGATAAAGAGCAAGCATTTGTTGTTAATGAAGCTGCTGTAAAGGCAATGGGAATAACTGATCCGGTAGGAAAGAAATTCTATTCGTGGGGTAAGGATGGGCGAATCATTGGGGTGGTAAAGGATTTCCATTTTAAATCGCTGCACAGCGAAATCAGTCCGATGACGATTAATCTTGATAACAATTTCCGGTTTTTGTTTGCTAGAATTAACTCACAAAATATTGTTGAAACAATTGAACAAGTGGAAAATACTTATCGAAGCCTTTACCCCGATCATTTATTCGAGGTTCATTTTTTTGATGAAGCTATTGATGAATTGTATCAATCAGATAAGAAAATGGGGACTATTATTATTTGTTTTGCATCGTTATCAATTTTAATTTCGTGCCTCGGCTTGTTTGGTTTAGTTGCATTTATCTCCGAATGTAAGACAAAAGAAATCGGCGTACGCAAAGTTGTCGGCGCATCGGTTTCCAACATTATCGTTTTACTTATTAAGGATTTTACAAAATGGGTAATTTTCTCTAATATTTTAGCAATTCCGGTTTCATTTTATTTCATGAATAAATGGCTGCAGGATTTTGCTTACAGAATAGAAATCAGCTGGTGGATGTTTGCACTTTCCGGCGGAATTGCTTTGGTGATTGCTTTGGCTACTGTTAGTTTCCAGGCAATAAAAGCCGCAATGGCAAACCCGGTCGAGTCACTCAAATATGAGTGACGAAATCCGGTTTATGAATCCGGCTTGTCAGGCTTTTGACTGACTTGTCAGGCTTTTGACTGACTTGTCAGGCTTTTGACTGACTTGTCAGGCTTTTGACTGATTGAAAGTTTGAATTATGAATAAATTAAAGCAGGAAAATGAATTTACCTGCTTTTTTGAAAATCAGTGTCCATTCATCTCTTTTGCTAATCCGCTTGGTCCGCTTGGGGCAATATCCCTAAAAACCCATCTCAAACCCCGGCTGTATCCTTCAGCCTTAACTCCTGTATGGCGTTCGCCTTCTATGTTGAAATTCAAAAGTTCAAGTCTGGTATAATTTTTTGCCGCGATCTGTTTCTGGAATTCAATTATAGGGTTTTTGAAAGGTAAATACTCGTCTCCACCGTAAGATATAAATAATCTGCCTTTTAAAATTTCAGTTTGTTCAGCAAATTTATTGTCCACATTAAAAAGATAATTGTTATCCCATAAAACCGCCGGACTTATCGCAATAAATCTATTGAACAAGTTTTGCTTTTTATACATTGCATAAAGTGTAAAAAGTCCGCCAAGCGAATTTCCCGAAACAGCGCGGTTATTTTTATCGGTTCTGTATTCACCGTCTATCTTTGGAATTATAACTTTTTCGATGAATTCAAGAAATTTATCGGCTTCTCCCGAAAGTGTCGGTGGAAGATCTTCTGATCTCAATTGTCCGTAATTTGCATCCTCTCCAGGATAAGAAAACCCGACCATTATCAATTCTGGAATTACATTATCGTAAACAAGATTTCCGTGAATTGAATTTAAAAGGGGGGTATCCCAATAGGCATCAACGTAATAAAGAACGGGATAATGTTTGTTGAGCGAATCTTTGTAGCTTGCAGGAAGGGTAATAATTATCTCGTGATTTCGTCCTGTTAATTCGTTTTCAATCTCAAAAATGTGCGTTTTCTTTAATGTAAATTGCTTCCCCTGGGCAAATAATGTTAAAAAAGTACATAAAATAATAATTATAAAAACAGGTACAAACTTGGTAAATCCAAATAATCTTTTCATAATTCTTCCGTTTAGTAATTTGAAAAAAACTAACTAAAAATAATCTAACCAGTGTTTAAATGCTAACTTTTTTAATTTCTTAAAATTGCAATTTGGGGATTAAATAACATAATTTCAGGAGAATTTATCTATATGTGTTTTTATTGAAAAAAGCCGTATATTCTTGATAACAATTTATAATTTTATGCAATATGTATAAAATTACATTTTTAACTTAATAGGAGCAGTAATGAAGATTTATGTCGGCAATTTATCGTACAATGTGTCAGAAGAAGAATTAAAAACCGCATTTGAACGATTTGGTAAAGTTGATACAGTAGAAATTATTAAAGATATGTTTACAGGAAAATCGAAAGGTTTTGCCTTTATTGAAATGCCTTCAAAAGAAGAAGCTGATCAGGCTGTTAGAGCAATGAATGATACCGAACTTAAAGAAAGAAATTTGGTAGTTAACGAAGCTCGTCCTAAAAGCGAAGGCGGCGGCAGGAGAGGCGGTGGTTTTGGCAGTAACAGAGGTGGAAGCGGCGGGCGCGGCGGAAGCAGAGGCGGCGGTTTTGGCAGTAACAGAGGCGGAAGCGGCGGCGGAAGAAGCGGAAGCGGTGGCGGTTTTGGCGGCGGTCGCAGAGGCGATAGATAAGTTTAAATGAAATGACTGCGAAAAATTGAAAACATTTTTCGCAGCTTCAATTTCCTTTTTCAACTGATTTTAATTCATCTTCTTTATCTTTCGAAAGGTCTGTATTTAAGAATTCGTCATCATCAGGCAGAATAAGTTTGAAACTGCTTATCTCATCCAAAAAACATTCAACTTTATCTATCTTAACATCAAGAACATGACCTCCGAAGGTTTTATCTTTCGATAAAAAATGCAAATGGTAGCCCGGAACATTTATTCCTTTAACATAAACCGGAGAATAAAAACCAATCAAATCGCCTTTCAAATTCTCTTTTTCGAAAACAGTCTGATGTTTTGCAGCTTCGGTAAGAGGCAAATAAGGTTTGTTTTGCTTAGGTACGCTGCGTGTTTTAACATACAGAAAGTTCCCAGAAATTTTTACGGCATAAAAAATATTACCCGAAACAATTTTTGAGTCAAGAATTTTAATAAGTTCTTCCAATGATTGGCAGGAGTCAATTTTAAAGTGGTTATCGCTATCAAAAAAAGTTGATACGCTGAAAGGGGTTGTTACGGAAGAATCAATTAAATTTACTCCGCCATCTGCTGTTATCTGAAAAATTTCACCATCGAGCAAAACCATTTCACCGTCGAGTGCATTAAAAGTACCTATTCCGAAATCTCCGCTCCTGATAACTTCACCGAATGAAAATTGTCCGTCGTAAAGCCCGTTAAGCAAAGCGTCTATTGTGGAAAACTGAGTAAGAGCATCCGATTGAGCTGAAACAATACCAATAAAAAAAAGAATAAATACAATGACTGATTTAATTTTCATCAGGATTCCCAAAAATTAGTTACGATAACTTATTAAAATCCCGAATCTTTTTCTTCATTATTATTAGAAATACTTGTTTTGTAAGTCAAACAGCTTCCGATTCCAATACAGGTTTTATCCAATCGAAATTTTTATAAGATACTCTCAATAAAATATTGTCGATGTTCCTGATTGTAATAAAACTCTCGCCTAAAAAATCAATTTTCCCTCTGAAACAAGTTTTTTCTTCATTTATCGGTGTAGGGAAAAAATATATTACTTCATCATTTATTTCAAATTCCATTTTTACCTCTGTCTGTTTGTTAGCGCAAAAATAATTATCTAATGTTAATACATTGTTAAGTAACGGTTAAAAAATGTTTAAATCACCATTCAGCTTTTCGGTTTGGGACATACTTATTTGATAGTATATTTAGAGTGAGAATTATTATAAGGATTAAAATATGGAAATAATTGCGTCACAAATACGCGCGACTATTGAATTAGTAAAACCTGGTTTAATTAACATAAGCGAAGAAAATGCAAGGGTTAAACCATCTCCCGTTAAATGGTCGAAAAAAGAGATACTGGGGCATCTAATCGATTCTGCATTAAATAATCATCAAAGAACAGTACGGGCAATGCTAAATTCTGCGGCTGATTTCCCTGCATATAATCAAGACGAGTGGGTTAAAATCCAGAAATACAGCGAAAGGGATTGGAAGGAATTGGTTGAACTTTTCAGCGTGGTTAATTTTAATTTTTACAAGCTTCTGGAAGTTGTTCCGGCAGAAACGCTTTCGAATCCTGTGAATGCGGGAAAGGAAAAACCTTTTACTTTAGAATTTATAATTACGGATTACCTGAGACATTTAAAGCATCATTTGGAGCAAATAATAAAAAGTTAGTAAAAACATCTTTACTTTACCGATTAATTTCTATAAGTTTGATAAAAATTTTTCCTTTAATTTTATCCTGTGAGATAGAAAGGAAGTACAAATGAAAAAAATATATTTTTAATAAAAGGAGACCTCCGCGGCTTAAGCCAAAGAGGTATTTTTGTATATGAACATTAAAGCGAAATTAGTTGATGCCGAAGGATTGACCCAAACAATCAACCGGCTTGCTCACGAAATTGTTGAAAGAAATAAACATGCCGATCATATTGTACTTATAGGTATGCGTACACGTGGGGAATTTCTTGCCAGGAGAATTCAGAAAAAAATAGCAGAAATTGATAATAAAGAGCCGCAACTGGGTGTTCTTGATGCTACTCTATACCGTGATGATTTTCGTACAAGATTAAAACAGCCCGAAGTTTCGGTTACGGATATAACCTTCGATATTACTGAAAAAGATGTAATATTAATTGATGACATTCTTTATACGGGAAGAACGACAAGGGCTGCGCTGGATGCAATAATGGATTTAGGAAGGCCAAGTTCAATACAGCTTTGTGTTTTTGCCGACAGGGGTCACCGCGAAATGCCTATTAAAGCAGATTTTGTAGGTAAGAATGTTCCTACTTCCATAAACGAAGAGGTAAAACTGCAATTAACTGAAATTGACGGCGAAGATGCTCTTTATCTTTTGGATATAACTAATTTAAATGGTGAATAAATTATGCCTTTAACAACAAAACATTTATTGGGTCTCGAAGGTGTCACTCGCGAAGATATTCAGCTTATCCTTGATACTGCAACTACTTTCCGCGAAGTTCTTGAAAGACCGATAAAAAAAGTCCCTACCTTAAAAGGAAAAACTGTCGTTAATCTTTTCTTCGAAAACTCGACGCGTACACGTATATCTTTCGAGCTTGCGCAGAAAAGACTTTCGGCAGATACGGTAAATTTTTCGGCTTCGCAAAGCAGTACGAAAAAAGGCGAAACATTAAAAGATACTGTCCGCAATATCGAAGCAATGAAAGTAGATATGATAGTTGTACGGCACGAATCGGCGGGCGTCCCAAATTTTTTAACACAAATTTCAAAAGCCAATATTATTAACGCAGGCGATGGAGCACACGAGCATCCGACGCAAGGGTTGCTTGATATGTATTCAATCCGCGAAAAATACGGAAAATTAGAGGGACTGAAAGTATGTATCGTAGGCGATATAACTCATTCCCGAGTTGCTCTTTCTAATATTTACGGATTAAAAACTATGGGAGCCAAGGTTTCAGTTTGCGGTCCGGCATCAATGATTCCGTGGGATATTGAAAAACTCGGTGTAAAAGTATTCAGCAGGATTGACGATGCAATTGCAGAAAATGATGTTCTTAATGTACTCAGAATCCAGCTCGAAAGAAAAGCAGGGGCATCCATTCCAAGCATACGCGAATATCATAATTTTTTCGGTATAACCAGAGAAAGGCTCGAAAAACATTCAAAAAAACCTCTTATACTTCACCCGGGACCTATAAACCGCGGTGTTGAACTTAGTTCGGAAGTGGCAGACGGACCGTATCAGGTAATTCTTGATCAGGTTACAAACGGTGTTGCTGTCCGTATGGCAGTGCTTTATCTTTTAGGAACAATGAATTAATAATCAGGTGAAAAATGCAAATAATTATTAAAAATGTTAATCTTATAAATCCACAACAAAAACTTAATAAAAAAACCGACTTGCTTATAGAAAGCGGGATAATAATTAGAATTGGCGATATTGATATTTCAGGATATTCTGACGCGGAAGTTTATGATTTTAACGGAAAATATTGCGCGCCGGGATTTTACGATATGCACGTCCATTTGCGCGAACCGGGAAGGGAAGACAAGGAGACTGTAATATCGGGATGTAACGCAGCGGCAGCCGGAGGTTTTACAGGAGTGGCGGCAATGCCTAATACAACTCCTGCAGCTGATAACGCCGAGACAATCCGTTTTGTTAAAGAAAAAGCGCAGAATCATCTTGTTGATGTTGATCCTGTTGGAGCAGTTACGATGGAAAGAAAAGGAGAATCGCTTGCCCCTATGCTCGAATTGAGCGAAGCGGGCGCCGTAGCTTTTTCGGATGACGGAACTGCAGTAAAATCGGCTGGAATTTTGCGTAAAGCAATGGAATACACAAAAATGATAAACGGTGTTATCCTTGAGCATTGCGAAGAAGAAAGTCTTGCCGGCGGCGCAATGAATGAAAGCGAGGTTTCAACTCATCTGGGACTTCCATCTATTCCTACAATTGCCGAAGATTTAATTGTAAACCGCGATATAATATTGGCAGAATATCTCGATTCCAGAATTCACATCTCGCATATCAGTTCTAAAAACGCTGTGGATATGGTTCGGCAGGCAAAGAAAAAAGGAATTAAAGTTACCGCCGAAGTTGCACCGCATCATTTTTCACTTACGGATGAATCAGTGAAAGGATACGATACAAATTATAAAATGAATCCTCCTTTGCGGCAGCAAAAAGATTTGGATGCAATGATTGAAGGGCTGAAGGACGGGACAATTGATTGTATTGCAAGCGACCACGCGCCTCATACAATTGAAGAAAAGGAAGTGGAATTTATTTATGCCCCGAATGGAATTATCGGACTTGAAACGCAACTCGGGCTTGTCCTTACCGAATTGTATCATAAAAAACATTTATCGCTTGAGCAGATTGTAGAAAAACTTTCAATAAACCCGCGCAAAGTTCTTGGATTAAAAGTGCCTATTATAAAAGAAGGCGAATTAGCAAATCTTTCAATCTTTGATGCAGATGCCGAATGGACTGTAGATATTAAAAAATTCAAGTCCCGTTCAATAAACTCACCTTATGGCGGAAAAAAACTGAAAGGGAAACCGGTTGCAGTTATCAACAAAGCAAAAATGTTTACAAACGGCGAAATGAAAAGTATTTAATGATTGAATATGTCCGGCGTTTTATGCCGGACAATCAATCATTCAAAATTTTAGAATTAAAAATTCAAAATTATTTTAGCAGTCCCGATAAACGACATCGGGATTCCTGCTAAAACAACAAGTTATTTCAGCAGTAACATTTTCTTTACGGCTGTGTAACTGCCGGCTTCCAGACGGTATATATAAACGCCTGAAGCATATTGCGAACCGTCGAATTTAACTTCGTAAAAACCCGCCTCCTGGTTTTGGTTTACAAGAGTGGCTGTTTCCTGTCCGAGGATGTTGTAGATTTTTAGAGAAACGAACCCTACCTCAGTCCTCCCCTTTGACAAAGGGGAGGAAGCAGGAGGGGTTGGGAGTGAATATTTTATTGTTGTTACGGGATTGAACGGATTCGGGTAGTTTTGTTCTAACGAAAATACATCCGGTTTTGCGTATTCCAGTATTATCTCTTTATTCCAGCTTGTGCCGTTTGCATCGGTTATCTGGAATATTACTGTATCTCTT
>Ga0123335_1005590_pt1 | contig 15217 bp, 14 predicted proteins | sample BiotimSIPDNA_2_FD_89707 | JGI IMG/M metagenome (GOLD analysis project Ga0123335, IMG submission 89707) | Anaerobic biogas reactor microbial communites from Washington, USA - Biogas_R2 time_0 SIP DNA | ecosystem: Engineered > Bioreactor > Anaerobic > Unclassified | place: Washington, USA... | reverse complement strand
GTCTGGTACGGATAAGCGCTGAAAGCATCTAAGCGCGAAGCCAACCTCAAGATGAGTTCTCCCATTCCGTAAGGAAGTAAGATCCCATCAAGACCAGGTGGTTGATAGGCCGGGAGTGTAAGTACAGCAATGTATTAAGCTGACCGGTACTAATAGATCGAGGGCTTGACCTAAAAACAAACGAGCAGCTATATTCTTTCTATGTGCAGTTATCAGAGAACTTGAGATAATTAAATACTGATATTAGATTTCCTGGTGATTTTAGCGGAGAGGTCACACCCGTTCCCATCCCGAACACGGCAGTTAAGCTCTCCAGCGCCGATGGTACTGCATTGATTTGTGGAAGAGTAGGTAATTGCCAGGAATTATTTATTTCTGATAGGAGCAGGTAACACCCTTCGGGTACTACAATGTGTCCTGGCGGGCACCATTAAGGAAGTTGCCAGGAATTATTTATTTTTTAATGGGAAGGACCCTGTGTGCAGATGCGTAAGCGTCAAATAAGCCATCACATAGAACACCCTATCTAAAAATAGTACAATCACGATTAAAAGGTTTAAAAAGATGAAAAAGTAAGCAAACTTTTTGAACTTGGAGCGGAGTGGTTGTATTGGACACACGAAAAGTTGCAACAGAATACAGATTATCAAAATGGATGAGCGTAATACAGGAGCAGCAATGCAGCGGGCAAAACATTAAGGATTTCTGCCTGGACAAAGGAATAAGCAGGCATGCATACTTCTACTGGCGGGTCTATCTCTTGCCCCCGCGGGCCAACAGAGGCCTCGTCCCCTACAACCGCGCGCCAGCGTGGGTTCGCCTCACTCCTCACTCCTCACGCCTGACTCCTCACTTCCCGGAACATATCTATGTATTCCGAAAAAGCCCGGTCTACTATTGGTGGTATCAAGAAAGAATTATCTCTGACAGAAGGCCTGTACTAGTGAGTGATCTGGTGGATATACCCTCGCCTTTACCTCTTTTTCTCCACACATAGATATGCTCCTTTGACACCGGATAAAAGTTTATTTCCCCTGGATCCTGTATCGCGCGGGCCGACAGAGGCGTCGGCCCCTACTTCGCCTATGGCAACCCATATTACTGATAGTTCCAACTTTCCACTTTCTGCTTTCAACTTAACGCTGTCTCGCACATGCCTGGGTGACAAAAGGACCGTCACCTTGTCACTAACGTGCCTGGGTGACAAAAGGACCGTCTCCTTGTCACTTGTGATATTCTTTAAATACTGCGGTGCAGGATAAAACAAGAATAAAAGGAGAATGATATTGTGAAAATACAGGTGCAATATTCAACAATGATTGTAAAAAAGATGGAAGAATCTGTTGCGTTTTACAGGGATGTTTTGGGTTTTCGGGTGGATAGCCGGTATGAGCTTGGCCTTGCCGGGCGGATAACGCTTATGCAAGGCGAAGGCGGCGCAATGGTTGAGCTCATTGAGAATGACGCCTACGAAGTGGGATTGTATTCCGTTGGCATGGATGTTGATGATTTGAATAAAGCTCTGGTGCAGATCAAAGAAAAGGGTGTGAAAATCATAATGGAACCTGTGCAGACAAAGGTCGGCAGTATGGCTTTTATTGAGGATCCGAATGGTGTTAGAATAGCTTTGATCCAGCATGATAAATAGAGATTTCATTTAGTGCCAGGGAAATATATATCGAGAAGAAGTGCTGGGTGGAATGGTCGGCTATATAATGCATTTAGGGTCGGTTTTATACAATATTTTTTATTTCGGCATGTTTGGCAACTTTTATGGTGCCGTCCTGGACCAGTTTGATAAACATTGTGCCCATTGCTGGGTCAAACTGTGTGCCCAGATTAGCCTTTATTTCGGCCAGGGCATTGTTTACTGTTAAGCCTGCCCGGTAAGGGCGATTGGATGTCAGGGCATCAAAAGCATCGGCAATAGCCAAACACCTTGCTGTGAAAGGTATGTTTTCCCCTTTCAGTCCCCGGGGATAGCCCTTGCCGTCCCACCTTTCGTGATGTCCTATTACTGCTGGTATTACGTGGTTTAAAGTAGGAAGATGTTTAATGATGGTAATGGATAGTTCAACATGCTTTTTAACGGCGTCATATTCTTCAGTGGTCAGCTTGCCAGTTTTGGTCAGGATATTTTCAGGAATGCCCAGCTTGCCGATATCATGCAAAAGCGCAGCTTCCTGTAATATATCAATATGGGCTTTGTCCAGGCACATCTCGTCGGCTAAAATAGTGACATAATTGGCGACTCTCTGGGAATGTCCGAAAGTATAATGATCCTTGGCATCAATGGCTGCTGCCAGGGCATAAATAGTAGCAGTATAATTGGGCCTGTAAATATCTTCGACATCAAAAGGGGAGGGGTTATCCTTAATAAAACGGGGAGTATAAATGACAGTTTGATTCTTCCCCTGGTTTTTGGCCGTATACATGGCCAGATCAGCACGTTTCAACAATTCCTCGGTGTTGGGCGCACCGTGGGGGTAGGTGCAGATGCCAACACTGGCAGTAAGGAATCTTTGTGTAACATCATTGACATTAAAAAAGCTGGTTTCAATATCGGTACGGATCTTTTCTGCCAGGGCGTGGGCCGAACGGGAGTCGAAATAAGGCAGTATCACGGTGAATTCTTCTCCGCCATAGCGACAAATAATTCCCCGGTTATTCACATTTCTCCGGAGAATATCAGCTACCATGGCTAAAGCGCGGTCTCCTTCAAAATGACCGTAAAGATCATTATAAAGTTTAAAAAGATCAAGGTCTATCATTAATAATGATAATTCGGCAGTACCGATTTTGTCCATTTGCTCCGACAAAGCCTGACAAAAATATCTATGATTATAAAGTTTGGTCAAAGAGTCGGTAATGGCATCTGCCTGGGAACGGGTATATAAGCGCGCATTTTCAAAGGCTACTGCGGAAGAGGCACCCAGATATGACAGCAGATCCAGATCATCCAATGTATATGCAACATTGTTTTTTCTCCTGGTCAGCATCAAGAGGGCAATAATTTTGTCCCGAACTTTGATGGGTATTATCAGTTCGATCCCGGCCTGGTATAATTGTTCTTTTTCAGATTCCCACATGGATTTGAAAATAGGATGATAGTATAATTGTCCCCGGGTAAGACCGGCATTGTTGTCGTGCATCCATTTGATAATGGGGTTGTCGGGGGACAGCTGCAGGGCCGGCTGATACAATTGGGATGAAGTGGCGAAAACATTATAGTGCTTGTTTTCCTCATCTTTTTGCAGCAAGAGGACATGGGTGGCGTTTAATCCCAGTTGGACAGCTTCTATCAGTTCCCGCGCTATACTGTCCAAATCCAGATTATTTGAAATGCGGGTGCTGAAAGCACGCAAGGCCTGGCGCTGCGTATATTCGGTTTTATAAAACATCTTATCGACCAACCGGGTGGATAATTTGAAAAGAGGCTGAATTGTAATAGCAACTGCCAGTGCCACCAGGGTGGTATAATAGGGAATAATGCTCTGGTATTGGGCGCTGATATGTTTTTCAATATATATAACACTGAAGATATAGGCGATTATCAGCAGAATAATAAATAAGGCAGAAACCAATCCCCGGGTGACCATAAAACGCAGTTCGACCAGACGATATTTATAGATGGCAATCATCAATAAAAAGGCATTTATGAAACTGGCGAACAATTCCACTGGATATTGTCCGAGGGCTGGGACCAGATTGCCCATAGTGCCAATAAAGACAATGGTAATCCCAAAGCAAACCAGTTTGATGCTGCCATTGGGGTTGGCATCATTACTTGATCTGATGTTTCTTCCGGCTTTAAAAAGGGTGGAGATGATCATGGCCAGGGCAAAAACATAGAGGGGGGCAGCCATAAACCCAAGTGAGTAATGGTATTTTATGGTTTTCAGCTGCAGGCCCCATAATTGGACAGGTGTCGCGATCACACCGGCCTCGGTCACGATCAGGCCTATTAGGCTGAAGGCAACGAAGATTGCTGTACCGGTTCCCCATAAGATCGTCTGCCTGATGCTGAAGGTATCGGTAAAAACGGCAACGAAGCAATAGAGCAAAAACACGGTAACAATCATACCGCTGACCATTATTTTATCCCAGAACAGAACACTGGGAGGCAGTTCCAGGGACATAAAAATAGCTGCAGCAGTCCACAGGATTACTGCCGTTAAAGCCAGCATAAAAGTACGGATCAGCCGATCTTTCTGCGATATGCACAAGAACAGCAGTAAAACACTGTAGCTGATCAAAGCTATAAATGGCAAGGCTGTCAGGAATAACTCCAGATAAACCATTTTACTCTCCTGTATTCCCGTCGCGGGATATTTTCAAGAGTTCAATCATATCAAAATGGGAGGGATTCATTCTCCGGGGTCTTCTACCAAAAAGCTCCGCAAATCTTTTTATAGTTCCGGCTGGCATGATTGTCACCTGCAATGGTTCTATACCCAGCAATGCTTTCAGGTCCTTGTAGTCGCTGTCAATGTAACGGAAATAGATGGCCAGATGTTCATTTATTATCTCCCGGGCAGATGCTGTATGAATGCCATTGGGGTTTACTTCGGCAAAAAGGTGTAAAAATGCCCGGTTTTCTTCATCAAATTCTTTTATTGCACACCAGTCATTGATGGGTAATTGGGAAAGGGTCAGGGCTTCGGTGATCGTCGCTGCAGAAATCCTGGTAAAACCTGCAATGTCTATCATTCCCGGTTCCCGGTCCAGATAAGCAAACTGGGGCATTTTTAAACCATCAGCCTCATTGGACAGCGAAAGGCATTTTACAATATCCCCGACGCGATAACGCATAAAAGCGCCGCCTTTAAAATTGGATATGACCAATTCATAATCAGTTCCAGCCTGGAGTTCATCCATAAGATAGGTGTGGGGAACATAATCCGGATCATCCAGATTTTTCTCCACTTCGGACCAGGGGATGAATTCGTAGAAGCACACATCGGGGAAGAAAACCAGGCCATTTTTGCTCCAGGTTTCAGTAGCGATACAGGTGGTTTCAGTACCGCCAAATACCTCCAAAGGCCGTACGCCCCAATCCTGTTCAATTTTTGTTTTCACACTGGCAGAATCCGTACCTGAACAGATCAGTCCTTTAAGTGACCAAATATCTTTGGGCCGTATGGCTGTTTTGGTATCTTGACTGTTCTTCCATGCTTTCAGCAAGCGGTAGTTCATCTTAACAGAATTCTCCAGAGGATTGATCTTACTGGCGGAACCGCTGCTGCCGGCTGAAAATTGATCACCCATCTTTGCGATGACACTGCTTAATCCAAAGAAAAGGTCCACACCATTTTGCATACCCATTTTAAACCCCAGTTTACTTCTTTGACTGAAGCCCATGTTAACAGCTTCTTTTTCCGGCGGCAGCCAATTAACGCTTATCTCATCTTCCAGAATCAAAGGTGCTAAACCAGTAAGATAGGGCAGAGGCGCCAGGCCATAGAGGAAATTTTCTCCCCCTCTTAAATTAAACTGACCTTTTTCATTACTGGTGGATAGTATCAGGCAAGTAATAAAACTGCTTTTGTGACATCTGATCATGCTGTCAGTATAGGGGGCAACTTTTATGGGGTTTTTAGCGCCTTCCCAGGTGGTCTCGATCCACAGCAATGGTTTGGAAGGCAGGACTGATTCAATTCGCGGCAAGAGTAAATCGGCATAATCCCTATAACGTGTAAGGGGAACGATTTGCCGGAATTCATCAACACTGGCAGGCTTTTTACCTTTCATTATCCTTCTGCCCAGCTCACATCCGGCATATAAATCAATTTGTTCCAGCATGAGACGATTCTGGACTTCCATATACTCTGCCAGGGTAAAATCCAAAAAACCGCAGTATTCCTGCCAGACCCGATCAAATTGTTTCTCTTTTAGTTTCTGGTGTAAATTCATAAATATCCCCCGGTTGATATATTATGATCATTTATCAGTAATAGCAGTTAATATATAGTAAGTTCCGTCAATCAAATCCCAATCGAGGGGACGGAAATTTGCACCGGCAAGCAGCTCTTCCATTTCCTGCCGGGAATAAATATATACATCACCACTGAGGTTAAAGGGAGTTTGTAAATAAAAATTGATTATTTTGCGAATATTTCTGGACCACCAGGGTTCTCCGATCAACAGCCGCCCCTGGGGTTTTAAAACCCGCTGCATTTCCTGCAATGATTTTTGCGGGTCGGGATAATGATGAAAAGATGAATTACACAACAACAAATCAAAACTGTCATCAGGCCAGGGCATATCTTCTACATCCCCGGTCCGCAAAACAACATCTGCTCCCAATAGCATTTGGGCCTGACCGACCATTTTCTCCGACAGATCAAGTCCCGCTGCTGCGATATGGGGATATTCCTCTTTGATTATTGCTAACATGGATCCCCAGCCACAGCCAATGTCCAATACCGAAAGAAAGGGGAAAGGACGTATTTTTTCCAATATACTGGCATACATCTGCTGGCAATACTTGCCGTCCCAGCTTTGATCATATTTATGTGCCAGTCTATCAAAATGCTTTCTGCTTTTATTTTTAAGCTTTTGTTCTGCTAAACCCATTTGGTCTTCCTCCGGTAGTATTGTGCAAAATTCTGCCAGCTGTTCTTATCCGGTATTAGAAAAGGAACTTCCTGTTTATAAGCTTCATAGCCCGCCAGAGTTATGGGGAAAATCCAATAATCCTGAAGAACCACATAGATTATATTCAGGCTTGTCCAGACCAATGCCGCCCGCAGCAATAAACTGCTGCTTAAGGTCAGCGCTAAAAAGAAATAAAAAAAGAAAAACCATATTACGCCGGGATGTCGGCACAGGGCGTACATTCCTGTTTTAACAACTGTATTCTTTTTAGCTTCAATATAAGTTTTCTTAAACGGTATAGCCCCAAAAAGCGAATATATAAGCAAAATTAAAAACAGCGACGCCAGAATACCGGTACCCCATTTCCATAAGGCCCAGTTCTGGTTGTTTAAATCATTTAAAATGATCATCAACGACGAATACAGCAACAGCAATATCCCAGCAATAAAAGACAAATTTATAAATCCATTCATTTGCCTGATTTTATTCAAATCAGAAATCAACATCAGAAAAAAAGCCAAGCATCCAATAGATATATATAACACCATACAACACCACTGCTACAATATTCTGTAAATTACAGTTTATTAAAATTTAATAGAAATATCAACCTAAAATACCGAATTTCTATATTTAGCTCGTAATTTCATGGCTGTTTTCATATTGAAATCGGTTTAGGGTGATTACTGGTACTATACTTCACCATTAATCCATGAATTTCCTGCTTTTTCGAAGGATCGATTTGGTCAAAGGATTTTACATAATTTAATTGCTGTCAATCAAAACGACAGCGAAGCGGTATTAATCGTGTTAATGGCAACACATTGCAGTCCCCGAAAGGCCGAATCTCAGATCCTTTGCTGATGCCCAGGGTGGTATTTCCAAATGCTGCACCAGCAAAAGTTTATTGCACAAAGCGCTTATTAAGCTAATCCGGTTGCAGAAAATCAGGAGTTTATATCGCAGGAGCAGAATAAAAAAGGTTAGTATACAAGGATGGCGAATAGAATAAAAAAATTAGCTTAAAAGCGGGGGTAACAATGTGAGTAAAAATAAAATGTGGGAAGACTATACAGAAGAGGAGATATTGAAGGCTAATATCGAAAAATATGATAAAGAAGAAGTCGTCAAGTTTTACCAGGACTTTGAAGAGCCCAAGTATTCCTATATTGAATATACGGTAATTTTTAAGGCTGTTCTGGGTTTATTGCAGAAGAAAATGCAAGAACCGGTACGAGCTGTCGATATGTGCGGAGGTGCTGGCAAAGCCGCCTTTGCTCTCAAAAGCTGTGATCCGGACTGTGAAGTAACATTAGTGGATCTGGCTGACAAAATGCTGGATATCGCCCGTTGCAAAGCTGAAAAAGAAAATATTGATTGCCGGATCATCTTAAAGGATGCTTTTTCTTTTCTGGAGGAAGAAGCTGAGCAATTTGATTTGATAGTATTCTCTTCTGCCTTGCATCATTTCAAGGATCCGATCAGTTTACTGGAAGCTGCTGCCAAAAGGCTCTCACCCCAGGGAATGATAATCAGCATTGCTGATCCCAACACCATGATCAAAAGCAAACGTTTTCTCTTTTTGCAGTTTATGGCCAGTAATGGCCAGTTGAAAAAAATAGCAGTCAAGAGATGTTTGGGCAATATTTTTTCTTCCCAAGGTTCCCCGGCAGAAGAAGAATTTGATGTAGCTGAATACCAAACCTTTGCCGGGATTGATGATATGGCACTGAGTAAAGATATAAAACAGGCTGGTTTGTCACCATTGCTGCACATGCGTTATCCGGCGGGGGAGCCTGCCGCAACCAAAATAATGCCCTGGATGGGCCTTTATTGGGCCTTCAGCATGGTCATGTGCCACAGCGAATCTGTGGGCATGTATCATAAGGAAATGGGGGCGCTAAAGCAAGAAGTAGAAAGGAGCCTGCCCTACAAAGTAAAATTTATTATTTGAGCACATAATCATAGTAAGATGATCAACAGGAGAAATAAAAGAATTGGAATTCTGGCAGCAACAATTCTATATTGATACCGTGAGCAAAGGACTGCTTGATAATATCGCCAGTCCAACTATCGATGTGATCATGAAAAACATTACCAATCTGGCCTCGCCAACGGCTTTTTATATCATGGCCGCCGCAGCTTTTATATATTTTGTTTTTAAACGAAAAATGACATCAGGATTATTTTTGGTGGCCAGTTTGTTTGCTGCCTGGGTAATAATGAACTGGAGCAAATTATTATTCATGCGGGAAAGGCCTGCAGGGGAACAGCTTACCAATGCTGGCGGGTATAGTTTTCCCAGTGGTCATGCTACACTCTCTCTGGTATTCTACGGTTTTTTAATTTATTTATTATTAGATCAAAGCAGAAGTAATTGGTCAAAAATAATCGCCGGTTGGCTGGCATTATTGATTCTTCTCATTGGTGTCAGCAGGATCTATCTCAATGTCCATTTTGCCACTGATGTACTGGGGGGATTTGCTCTGGGCGGTATCTTGCTGATCTTTTTTATTCTGACTTTCCGCTTCATTGCTCCCCGATCATAATCCCTGCCGATAATCATTGGCTATTACCAATGATTGGTATTTGTCGCTTGATTCTTTTACCAGGCCTAGTTTTAGAAGCCTGCGCAGATGTACGTCCAGGCTCACTTTTTCAAAAAAGAAAAAGGTACTCTCCGGTTTTCCCCAGCGGGTATAGATTATTTTATGGCGGGTTAGTTCGTCCAGTGTTAAAGGGCTGCTTAATGCCTGCAGGATTTTTTTTTCACTGGTATATATTCTATCAAGGTATTTAATAAGCCGCTTTTTGACATTGGTGTCGATCATACCTTTATGGCTGGAAAGTATAACTTTCGGATTGATCTCAATAACCTTTTCTATTGAGGCGATGGTCTGGTCCACATCACTGGCATCATTACCATACCAGGGGCCAAAGGCGGTCAGATCGATGTCCCCGCTGAACAAAACCTCTTTTTCCCGCCAGTAGAAACAGCAATGGCCCGGCGTGTGTCCGGGAGTATGGAGCACCTCCAGCTGAATAGTTCCTAAATCGATTATATCTCCGTCGGCAATTGTTCCGCTGACATGGGAAGGTTGCCAGTTAAACCAGCTCATAATGCCCGGGGGTGCATTGAATTTCTTAAAACCATAAAAATCGGCAAATATTTCGTGACTTTGCAGGGCAGGAATATCCTGGGGATGTGCCCTGATCGTTGTCTGGGGAAATAAATAATTGCATCCACTGTGATCGGGGTGAAAATGGGTGTTTAAAATCAGATCCACCGGACGGTCCGCAAAAAAATCAACAAATCTTGCATCAAGGGGTGTATCAATAATGGTTTTGATGTGGTCATCGATGTAAAAACAGTAAGTATAGGGAAATTGTCCGTTGTTACCGGTTGTAATTATGTGAATATTATCGAAAAGGTGCTGGAAAATCATGTTTCTCCTCCCTAAAAAATTAAAACTACTTTATACTATGTTTTGGCAAATGAAAGAAGCCGCCGCATTATCTTTTCCTTTTCCGGGCATGGCGGGATTTTTGTTCTTTTCTCATCCTTTTGCCTTCCTCAGAAAATATGATTTCGTTTTTCATCCGGGTTCTGGCCCCGCCAATATAATCATTTTCCCGGCCGGCTTTTACCAGCAGTGTATGCCCTTCATCGAAGGTCAAAGCGACAGGAAGATCGGATTCCCCATTAATGATTCTGTATCCTGCTTCTCGCAGGGAAGGGTGGTTTTTGATCTTCTGCCTCACTTCCTGCTTTATTACTGAAAAATTGTTTTGGCTATGATGACCTTTGCCATGGATGATGTCGACCACATCCACATTATGATCTATACACCATTTTATATTTGTTTCCACTTTACGCCAGGCCTCTTCCCTGTTCAGGCCATGCAGGTCGATTATTTCCAGTTTCATTTACACTATCCTTAAAAAACAGTATTCACTTATTATACATTATAAAATTAATTATTGAATAAATTAAATGTTTCGCGAATTTTTAATACAAACATATTATTTTGACTTATAATAAAAAGCAAACAATACAAATACTAACTAATTCTGACAATTACGCGGCAGGATGGGGGGTGTCGTTTTGCAGGGAACTGATAGTAACAGGCAGGATGATCAGAAATATTTACTGTCATTGCAAGTAAAATATTTAAACGACCTGCTGGATAATATGAATGAAATATTTTACACATATGATGCAGATGGTATTATGACCTTTGCCAATAAAAAGCTGACAGATATTCTCGGTTATGAGCGCAAAGAACTGGTGGGAAAACATGTATGGTCAGTCGTGCATCCTGAATATAAAGATTTGATAAGGAAAATAACCCAGGAAAGATTAAAAAGCGGAAGTGGCAGCAGGGATATATATCTGGCCAGGGTTGTACGCAAAGATGGTGTTCCAGTAACTATAAGGATAAATGTTGCTCCTATCGAAGAGGAAGGAAAAATAATTGGCGAGGCGGCACTGGCAGAAGATGTGACCGAGGCACACCAGAAAGAAAAAGCGCTTAGAAATTCCAATCAAATGCTGCAGGATACCCAGATTAAATTGATGGAAGCCAATCAAAACCTGCAGGGGGCCAAAGAGGAATTGCGCCGCCAGCTGGAAGATTCTGAACTGCACAAAGAAGCAGTGACTGCTGCCCACCACAAACTGGAAAACATAATGGATTTTTTACCGGTTCCCACCATCGTTATTGACACCACAGGCCTGGTGACATTATGGAATAAAGCCATGGAAGTTATGACCGGGGTCAAAGCCCGTGATATGGTGGGGAAGGACAATCGGGAGTATGCCGTGGTTTTCTACGGGCGTCGGCGGCCGATGCTGGTGGATTATGCTGCCGGATTGGTTGATCAGGAAACCGCTGTTGATAATTATGACGATTTGCAGCTAAGTGATAATACCTTCTGTGCCGATCAGCATATGCCCCAGCTGGGGGTGGGGGGGACAATGGTTTCGGCTCGCGCCACACCCCTTTATGATGATTATGGCAATTTAGTCGGGGCCATTGAAACAATCACCGATTTAAGTGAAAGATTAAAAACCCTGCGGGAACTTAAAGAAAGCGAAGAAAAATATCGTAATATTATTGAAAGCCTGGAAGACGGATATTTTGAAGTTAACATTCCGGGGGAATTTTTGCTTATCAACCGATATTTGCATACCGTTCTGGGTTATAGCCGCGAGGAATTGATGGGACAAAGCTTCCGCAAGGTAATGGACGATGATAATGCCAGGAAAACCAGGAAAGCTTTTATTCAGGTCTACCAGACCAGGGAATTAAGAAAATCTTTTGATTGGGAAGTACGCAGAAAAGATGGTTCCAGTATTTTTGTGGAAACAACCATATTACCTATAATAGATATTTGTAATGAAGTAGTGGGTTTCCGAGGTATAGTAAGGGATATTACCGAGCGGAAAAACAATGAAGAGGCATTAAGAGACAGTGAACAAAAGCTGCAGGAAAGAGTTACCTACTTAAATGCACTGATCCAGAACCTGAACGAATTATTCATTACCTATGATTTAGACGGCAATATTACCTTTGTTAACAAAAAAGTTTTGGATGTCAGCGGATATGTGGCAGAGGACTTGCTCGGCCAGCATGTAACTATGTTTATTCCCGAGGATTGCCGGAAACAGGTAAAACAGGAAACCGAGTCAAGGATCAATAGCGGACAGGGTGCTACCTATGAACTGCCAATGCGGGTCAGTAATGGTTCATATTTAATGACCCGCATCAATAGCACTCCCATAAGGGATGAGTACGGCGAAATTGAAGGCGGAATGATTTTAGCCGAAGATATCACTGCTACCAGGAAGGCACAGCAGGAGCTGGCTGCCAGCGAGAAACGCTATCGGGCCATTGTTCAGGATCAGACCGAACTGATCTGCCGTTTCTTGCCGGATTTTATTATAACCTTTGCCAATGATGCTTATTGCCGGTATTTTAATTTGAATGAGGACGAAGTGATCGGGAAAAAAATACCACGCCATAATTTTCTCCCATCCGCCAGGGATAATTTCCTGCAGGAATTGTACAAAATCACCGGCCAGGACCCGGTAAGAAATTTTGAACAGGCGGTCCACCTGGAAAAAGATCAGACTAACTGGTTGTCCTGGACCCTAAGGGCAATTTTTAATGAGCGGGGAAAAATAATCGAATACCAGGGAGTGGGCCGTGATATTACTATAAGTAAACAGGCTGAAAAGCAGTTGATTTACATGAGTACCCATGATGGGTTGACTGGTCTGTATAACCGCTTGTATTTTGAACAGCAGATGCAGATGATTCAGAATAATAATTGTCAGCAGGCGGGTCTGATCATTTGTGATGTTGATGGTCTCAAATTGGTTAATGATACATTGGGACATGCAATCGGTGATAATGTCCTGTGCCAGACCGCCGATATCATTAAAAGCTGTTTCCGCCGGGAGGACATAATTGCCCGGATCGGGGGTGATGAATTTGCCATTTTATTGCCGGGGGCTGACAATGAAGTAACCCTGCAGGCGATTGAAAGAATCAGAAATAGAATAAGAAATTATAATATAGATGCAGATATTCCCATCAGTATGTCAATAGGGGCGGGCAGCAAGGGGTCATCAGCGGTTTCCATGAATGATATCTTCATTGAAGCCGATAACAATATGTATCGGGAAAAACTTCACAGCAGCAACAGTGCCCGCAGTGCAATTGTGCAAACTTTAACCAATGCCCTTAAGGAACGTGATTATATAACCGAAGGCCATGCTGAAAGACTGCAGGTATTGGTGATCAAAATAGCGCAAAGTCTGGGGATGGAAGAACGCATTAATGATCTGCGGCTGTTTGCCCAATTTCATGATATTGGCAAAGTTGGGGTGCCGGATGCCATCCTGTTTAAAACCGGTCCGCTCACCGAGGATGAGCGCCGCATAATGCAAAGGCATTGTGAAATAGGGCAAAGGATAGCTCTTTCGGCACCGGAAATGGCCGATATCAGTGACTGGATTCTCAAGCACCACGAATGGTGGAATGGACAGGGGTACCCACTGGGTTTGAAAGGAAAAGATATTCCGTTGGAATGCCGTATTTTGGCTGTTGCTGATGCTTATGATGCCATGACCAGTCAAAGGCCTTACCGCCAGGCAATGTCCCATCAAGAGGCGATGGATGAATTGCAAAGATACGCCGGCATTCAGTTTGATCCCGATATTGTGACAATTTTCTGCGCTTTGGACAGGAGCGGTCAATTAAGCGGATAGCGATAATGGCCGATGATTTCCCAGCGTTTAAGACAATCTTCCTCCCTGGTGACACCCGCATTATGTATAACCAGCGGATAGCCGGACACGGTGGTTTTATCACTGATGATCCCGCAATGCTCATCACCATTGGCGAAACGCCAGTAAACAACATCACCCCATTGCCATTGATTTGATTCAGTAGTTTTTACCGTTAATTCCTGCCCAAATCTTTTGAAGAATTGCATTTGGTTGGGAACCCGGCGATGGTCAATATTGGTGTCGGGGGCAGTAAGGCCCCAGTTATCAGGGTAGAGACCAAAATTGTCAGCCATGTCCTCATGTATTAACTGCTGCAGATCGATACCGGCATTTCTAAAGGCTCGGATAACGGTATCCGTACAGGCCCCCTGGTCTGCATCTACATCCCCTTGCGGATAATCGATAATCTGGTAGGACGCATCGTAGCGGGTCATGTTTCTCACTTCCTGCCGTGCTCCCAACAGAATCAAATCGGCTGCTGCCCGGTCAGAAGGATCGATTTTCTCAACTGGTGAGAGTTGGTGCAGGAATTGACCGCTGCCAGAGTTTGGAATCTCTATATCCGGCAAAAAGATATAAACAGCCAGTAAAAGAAAGGCTATAATTAATAATGTCAGTGCCGGGGCTTTAATGGAGGCTTTTTTCATAATTGCTCTTCCCTTAATATTATTGGCCTTAAACAGTTCATAGTTCGCGCCTTATTAAAAATAAACTATAAAAGAGGAAGTTACAATCATGCTAACAGTTGCAACCTTGACCAGGGGATTAAAAAAAGGGCTGTCAATAACCTGGGAATTAAGCAAAGTAATTGTACCGGTATATTTTATCATTACGATTTTCAAATATACACCGGTCATGGGGTGGATCGCCAGAATCATGGAGCCGGTTATGCATATGGTGGGCTTGCCCGGGGAGGCATCACTGCCACTGGTACTGGGTATGTTTTTAAATATTTATGCTGCTATCGGGGCGATACTTCCTCTGGGTATGAATACCAAGGAAATAACGATTATTGCGGCAATGCTGCTCATGGCTCATTCACTGCCCATGGAAGCCGCTATAAGTAAAAAATCCGGGGCAAAAGTTGCTTCATTGGTGCTGGTACGGATTGTTATGGCATTTGTGATCGGAGCTGGTTTTAATATTATTCTTTGAGGAGGTAGTCTGGTGCCCTATACAGCTATTGCAGCGGAGGCGATCATCGGCAGTCTGGACGGTATTTTCAAAATAGCTTTGATCGTGATCCCTTTGATGGTCCTGGTTGAAATCATTCAGGATATGAACTGGCTGGATAAAATGACAGCAGTTTTGACCCCGATCACG
>Ga0123335_1005589_pt1 | contig 15218 bp, 18 predicted proteins | sample BiotimSIPDNA_2_FD_89707 | JGI IMG/M metagenome (GOLD analysis project Ga0123335, IMG submission 89707) | Anaerobic biogas reactor microbial communites from Washington, USA - Biogas_R2 time_0 SIP DNA | ecosystem: Engineered > Bioreactor > Anaerobic > Unclassified | place: Washington, USA... | reverse complement strand
GGGTGTTAAATCTTCCCGAAGTTCAAGACGCAGCTGCTGTTGTAGAAGCGTCCAATGCTTTAGCAATAAAAGCTCAGGAAGACAGAGAACTCGATTACCAAAATAAGATGGAAGAATATGAAGTCAAATATGAGAAGTATCTTAAAGATAAAAGAGATAGAGAAAATTTAATTAATAAAGCTAGAAGACAGGGCTCAAGAATCGTTTATCATTAATTATTAACCAAATAATTCAACATATAAAAAATAAACATGGGGTGAAATAGTTGACGACTTATGTATGGCACAGTCAAACCCGTACGTGGACAAATACAAGCACTGGAGAGAAAGAATATTCCTTATATGGTGGAAACCCATCTAAATATAACCGCAGTACAGACATACTTATAGCATATGGCGAAACCAGGTCAAAAAAATATGACGTAACTTTTGTTTATCACGATAGTATGAATGCTTTCTTGAAAACATCTGAAGCCCAAAGAGCTAAAGATCTTGCTAAAAATTACCAGAATGGAGGTAAATAATTGGCACATTATGATAATTGGTACAATACCTCCACTGGAGAAAAGCAAACTATACCTGGATCACAAAATCCATCTGGTCCTGGTACGTGGACAACAAAAGAACCCCTGACCCCTATCAACAGATCAGGAGGCAGCAGCTCGAAAAAAAAACAGACCGTACACATACCTCCAGAACCAATAGCACCAGTAAAACCAGAACTATATGAACCAGACTTTGTTGAGTTTAACGCTTCTCTTCCATATTTCACCTATGATCCTCAAATTACTGTTAAAAAATATGAATACTTTTATGGTATCAAAGACATCAGCATAACCTGCAATGAATATGACCGGTCAAGCGTTTTTGTTTCAAAACCTATAATGGTTGATGGAAACATACTTAAAGTAGAGCTATACAGCGAGGAAGAGCATCCTGATCCCCCAAAAGAAATAGCTGATACAACCAAAAACATAACCTCAATTGAATATTATGTAACCAACTTAAAAGCACCTTCGGTAGACCAATGGATTCCAATACTTCCACAGGGACAAAAAATAATATACAGCGAAAAACTATTTATAAAAAATAACGAAGCCAAGACAAGATTTCTTGCATCTTTAGATCCAACAGACAAAATTACAATAAAGAAAAATAATATAGTTTTAAGCGAAAACGAGTATATTGTTTTTAATGATGTGAACAACAGAACTACTGTAATTAAATTTGTCGGAAACGATCAAAATTATATGTATATCAACAATATCTATACCATAGACTATATACCTGAAATGAAAATAATAGATCCATATGCAATAACATTTGACCAGAGTAATAGTTATATACAGGATGTAATAGAAACATTTGACGGCGCAGATATAAATTGTTCAGTTGAATTAAAACATGTACCGTATATTGATAAAGAACTTATTTACTCTACAGAAAATTATAATCCGAATACAAGCGATTACAGACCAATAGAAATAAATCTTAATGGAAATTTTAAAACCACAGGAGAAAATATAAAAGAAATAAAACCTTACTCATCTGACAATACGCCGTCAACCTACAATAAGACTGATTACATAACAATGACAGTGCCCGATCTAGATAATTATAGTACTGAATATCCAACAAACTTAAAATTCGAATATTACCACAGCGGTAAAAGAATATATTTTACCGAACCATTTAAATATGATGATTCAATTTCAAACAGTAGACTTTTCCACGGTACTGGAACAATAAGCGTTAAATATTCTTATATCGTTCCAAATATACTAGTAAAAATTATTTTACGTAACAACGATACTGCAGCGGTATCAAATATCACTCCGTTTCTTAAGAATTTTATTTTGAAAATATCTTACAGCAAGTAAGGAGTTACATTATGTTTTATCTTCCAGAAAGCAATATGATAAGAAACCAGGCTTATGTCTATAACAAATTAATGGCAGAAGAGCTAAATAGGGCCAAAAATAACAGCGATGTTTATAAAGTATTTAATAAATATATTAATGGCTTTTATAGCAACATTTATAAACCAGTTTTTAAAAAGAGATATGCAAACTTCAAAAACTTGCCAATTTCAGAGTTTTACAACCAAAACAACTCAGAAATTGTAATAGATCTTGAATTATTGTTCCAAGAATTTAATGGATTGAATGAATCAATTATTGATCTATTTAATGAACATCAGAATTTTAAGGAATATATTTATTCAGAGATAGATGAGTTAAACAGTTTATGCGCAGAATTTGCAGCCTTAACAAATATACCTATCGGCACCAGTATGATTACCATATGTGAGCAGTTTAACCGGTCAAACAATATTGATATTGAAAAAAGCACAGCAAGACATTCAGGCCAATATGGAATTATAACATTAGGTGTAAATTCTATCACAAATCATTCTGAAGCCGCAGAAATATCTATTGAAAACCATGGTTCAGACAATACAATTAACAACGGTTTATTTGGCGATAAACATATAGTCGATCTTATCGAACAAAAACCTAAACTCAGAAATAATAACTGCAGTGATCCAACCGCTATAATGGATGGTATGCCAGACACATGGTTTGAATATCAGATGATAAATATAGAAGACAAAAGCGATCTGATAAATTATGACCTGATTGACCTCTATTCTGACGAATATGGCGATGTATTATCACTTAAGGTATCTATAGACCTGAAAGACATAAAACAAATAAACTGGATCACATTAGATCCCTTTTATCCAATGAATGCACCAAAGAATATCCTGGTCAAAGCAATCAAGTTAAGCACCAACCAGGTTGACTATATTCAGGTTAATAAAGAACCAGTAACCGTAGTTGAAAATCTAAATAAATTTGCACAGACCTATAATTATTATGAGTCTACAGATATGAATTTAGAGAGCACTACCGGTAAAGGCGTATGGATCGTAGAACCTACTGAAGCAAGATATATAGACATATATATCGAGCAGCATTCGTCCTACAAAGAAAAGATCGGATTCGATAATAATTCGCGTATTATAAAGGCAGAAGAAGATTTTATCGAATATAAGACAGGTTGGAGATATTGCATCGGCATTAAGGATATAGATGTTTCCTCCTTTGAGTATAAAGAAGAAAGTATATTTATAAGCAAGGAATATACAACAGATAAACCTATCAAATCTGTAATGCTGGATACTATAGAAACCATACCTGAAGCCTTCATGTCTGATTTTAAAATGAAAAACAAATGGATACGATATTACGTCCAAATAAATAACGGACCATGGATGCCAATTTCTCCTTCATTAAGGCAGCCGGCCGGAGGCGAAAAATTATTAAGCAATATAGTTATAGAAAAAGCAGACGAACTTGCCGAATATATCGAAAGCAATAATATATTCCCGCCTAAAATTTATCGCATTAATCCATACAGACACGATAACAACGAAGGTACTCTCTATGAAGGAACAATTCTAACAGAGAATGAACCGAAAAAAATACGGCTGCGCGCTGTATTAAAAAGACCGTATGACAAAAAGAATTATACACCTATAGTTTATGGCTATACTTTAAAACTACTTTTTTAAGGAGCTTCATATGTCTATTGCAGAACTTAAAATCAATGCCATCATAGAATCTGTCATAATGAAAAGATTCAAGGAAGGTAAATTCCCTGAAGTACATCAGATAACAAGTGACATATACAACAAGCTAAGAGATCTTGATTTGTATATGCCTGTATATTCCTTTGAAGAAGTAGTGTATGAAGACAGAGCACAAAGCGGAGTATATAACCGCATGCTTGATGAAATAGAAATCGATCTTTATATTCTGTATCATACGGCCATGGCTTTATCCAAAGCCTTAACCGATCATGTTGTTAGACAGTCGATAGAGCACGAGCAGCTAAAAAATGATCTCACCAATTTAAAAAATGAACTTAAAACCAAAATTTTAAGATCATCTAAAAGCGGACTATTAACCACCCTTTATGATGATTTTATAGATATGCAGAAGATAGATACAAGTAAAACAACCGCAAACGTAGATTTGTCATCTCATGAGGTGAGAATATCAGCCAATTCAAATACAATAGATAAACTTTCGTTTGTAGCTTCAGATATCTATATCACAGGTGAAATATCAAAAATACCAGCTGCTTATCATGTTTCAACACAGGAAACTGGCAAACTATTAAATATTCTTTCTGACGCAGTAAACCAGAAATGGAACTTAAAAATAGAAACAAATACAAATGCTTCAATCAGTTATAATATATACCTACAGCTGCTAAGGGTAACCCAGTATCAATATATAAACGCAATTAGACTTTTATTGAATTCTCCTAAACCAACAAATGTACTTATACAAACTAGAAATACTATAGGAAATGGACAATATGAATGGATAGATCTTCCCGGGTATGGTAACCAGTCTATAGCTGACAGCTCTACATATGATTTATATTTCCAGGAAGAGTCTCCCATGTTCAGAATTATTTTAAGCAAAAATGAATGCGATGAAGTTGTAAATAATAAGTATATTTATCGTTTCGGTATAAACAATATTTCTTTTTACGGCAAGAAATATAGCAACAGGTCAGAACTCATATCAAAACCATTTGATATTACCGGTTTAAATTACGGTAAGGCTTCTATCGCTGTAGACGAAAAATTACTTGACGGCACAGACATTGAATATTATCTGTCAGTTGATGCGGATGACTGGATAAGGATGTCGCCGTCGCATTATGCTAATCCTGTATATAAACAATATCTTGATTTTAACAATCTGAAACATAATTCTGTAAATTTCAGGATTGAACCAGAATCTTCAACTAAAAATTTAATTTTGCCTTCGCTAAAAACCAATGGCATGGATTTTTATATGCTTGGAACCTTGTCTAAGAATCAAAAGATAGTAAAAGATACAGAGCAGCTATATGTTGGAGCAAATAACTGGTCTATACAATCTGCTGTAACAGGTTTAGATACAATTCCGAATAAAGACATCTTCGCATCTATATTTTCAACCATCAAAAATGTTTCCTATTCTAAAACCGATCAGTCTCTTTATTTGAATGTTACTGATCTTCCAAATGAACCTCACCTCTATAAGATTGTTACTAATGTAAAAAGTCCCAGCTCCAGAAACTATAATGTTGACATAGCCAAAAACGATGTAGAATATCTGATTATATTAAACAATAAAAATATAACCAACCAATATAACCAGATTGAGAGCATCAGTTTAAACCAGGGTATGAACAGTATTGTTCTTTATATATATAAACCGGAAGGATGTAACAATATTAACATAAACTTCGGTATTATATTAGAAGAAGGAAGTATGATACTTGCTAATGAAAATCCTATGACAAAAGTAAGTGTTTTTGATCTGCAGCAACGTATATCAGCAATATCACAAAAAGAATATGCAATTCATGAAATAGATGATGAATATATTATTATTCTAAACCACATAGCCAAGGATCTTGATTACATATTTGAATATGATTACACGGCCAAACAAATAAACAATATACGTTTTAAAGCTGTGCTTTTAAATAACAAACCCATAAACATTACGCCCACATTAAAAAGATATGCCATAAATATTATAAATTAAGGTCAAAGCAGGACTACACTAAATAAATATGGATTCCCTAAGTCATATCTACCAAGACAAAAATATTTCTTTGGTTTCCAAAGTGGAGATATGGTTAAAGCTATAGTTCCAAAAGGAAAAAACAAAGGGACTTTAAATGGCAGCGTAGCATGTAGAAGTACGGGAAGCTTCAATATTAACTTGATTAAAGGAAGAGTACAAGGAATTAATCACAAGTACTGTCAAATAGTGCAAAGATTTGATGGATACAAATACATTATAAAAAGGAGAGAAATGGAATTGTCGCATTCCTCCCACCTCTAAAAAGGTGGGCTTCCTGCGACTAAGTTCTGTGATTAAATGAATTACAAATTCACAAAGCCGGCATTGCCATACAGAGGTCCAACTGATTTGAATGATATGACTGTGTTGTTTAACAGCATTATACATTCGATTATAAAACTAAACAAAGTCTTAGATGGCGATACTGGTTATGGAATAATGATACAAAATAATCATCAGGCTTTGTGGGAAGGAAATGTTTCAACTATATATTCAAATATACCGGCTAATGTAATTATATGTAAAAACGGTGAAAGAACAGCTGTTAGTCTAACAGGACTATCTCCTTTAAGTGATAGTGGGATAATGAACAAAATAGACAAACTTATATCTGATACTAAAGATATGTTTAATTATGAATATAGAAATTAGGAGAATATTATGATACCTACTTCTGATTACAACGAAAGTATTTTGTACGGGGCAAAGAATTCAAGAGAAATGTTGAAAATATTTGATAATATCCATTATGATATGTCAAATCTCTTTTACGTTGCTTCAACTTATGAGCAGGCCATAAAAAGCAATATGGATGCCCTTATCCTGCAAAACTATTTTCTGCAGATGAAAGTAAACGATCTTGAAAAATCCATATCAGACCTTCGTAATGATATAGATTCTAATACGGCCGGAGGCTTTAAAACAACCACGCTTAAATTTGATTCAAATTACATATTGACAACAAATAACCTGCAAGCTGTTCAAATGGACGTTAATCACGGATTTTCTACTCTTCCATATAAACAAATAAGTAAAACCAATGCCTCATATAACGGAAAAACCTATATATATCCTTCTTTAAAAGTAGATGTAGATATTATAAAAGATGGATTGGCAACACCGGTAAACGATTCTCTCACCAATTTAAATAAAATTTTTGACGGCAGCAACTCTTCTTACTGGCTCTATTATGTTGACTATGATATAGATTCAGATATAGAAGAGGTAATGTTCCAGGTTTCTGTCGACCTTCCTGTTAACGTGAGCAATAATCCTTTCATAAACGCTCTTACTATAAATACCATGCCAGAATATTCAATGGACATAGTTAAACTAGTCTATCTTGATCCAACTCACAGAAACATATATGAGTTTGATCATTTTCCTGTTGATGGCATAAAAAACAGTTCAAGGCATATATTTACTCTGCCGAATACTGAAACCTATTCCATAATAGCTGTATTCAGACAACCGTATTATTTTATCCAAAACAATAAAAAACGTTTTTATTTTGGTATCCAGGATATAGGTGTTTATTTTTATGATTATTTATCAGAATATGCATACGCACTATCAAAGCTAAGTACAACTAAAAATTTAAAAGTAATTAACACTCCAACAGTAAATACAGCTCCTGGAACACCAACCAATATAAAAAACCTGGTTAGTCACGAACTATTTTTACCGGATGAAAATGGGTACGTAAACATTTCCCCGGGACAATCAATAGTTGAATTTGGACAGGAGATCCGAGGTCTTTATAATCAAGCATACATCTTAACCAAGATCGAAAGAAACGTTCAAACTGTCCCTATTATTCGTGACATAACAATACAATATGCCACGTTATTCTAGTGAGGAGTGCTTGTGACAATGGAAAAAGAGATCGAAATGTTGAAAGAGGGTTTTGATCAAAAACTAGACAAAATGGAAGCTAACATGACTGCACAGATAACCAACATGGGACTGCAGCTTGAAAAATACTGGGAGTCGAGTAACAGAGCTTATGAGTCAAACAGTAAAACCATTGAGAAAATTTCTTGTATATTACAGGAGTTTCAGGTAATGGTAGCCAGATCCTATGTTGATAAAGATATGATGGGACATTTGGAAGAGGAGATAAAAGACAGAATAGACTTAATTGAGGGAAGAAATAGTAAAGAGATGAATAGACTGGAAAAAAGCATAACAGACTGTGCTAAAGAAAATAAAAATGAAATACTTAGACTTGAACAAAGCATAGCAGACTGCTCAAAAGATAGTAAAAAAACTATAGGATGGTTAATCGGTATAGCTATAGGTTCTCCATCTGTCGTATATACCATATACAATCTTATAAAAGCGTTTGCAGGAAACTGATAAACGGAGGTTAGATCATGTATATTGAAAATGCACCGTCTCCAAATTATTTCAACGGGAGAAATGGTAAGCCAATCATCGCTATTGTAAACCACATTACAGCCGGTAATTATCCCGGGTGCTTAACCTGGATGCGCAATCCACAGGCAAAGGCATCTGGTCATTATCTTGTCACCAGAAAAGGAAGAGTATTCAGACTGGTTGAGGACAAGAACGCTGCCTGGCACGCTGGATTTTTAAACAAACCTAAATGGAAATTAAACGATGGTACAAATCCAAATTACCGTACAATCGGAATAGAGCATGAAGCCCTTTCCGGTCAGGGTTTAACTGAAGAACAATATCAGGCTACCCTGGAATTACACCGTATACTAGTTAAACAATACAATATACCTATAGACAGAGACCATATACTTGGACATTGTGACATAGACAGCGTAACCAGAGTTAATGACCCGGGTAATGCCTTTCCATGGGACAGGCTGTATGCCGATCTTAAAAAGCATAATTACAGAGTTGTGCCTGTTGCAGTAAGCAATCAGGTCGTTAATGGGCTTCTGATAAACGAAACAACCTATGTTCCGGTAAGACAGATCGCCGTAGCTTTAAGCCAGACGATACAATGGAATGATGATTTGAATGTTGTGATAATCGGCAAACCTACTGTAGCACTTAAAGCTGCACCTGACGGAAGTGCAAATGTTGCAGTAAAAGATAAATTGCTTGAAGCAATTATAATTAATGATTTGTCTTATATACCTGTAAGGCCGTTCGCAGAATCGCTTGGTAGAATAGTTGACTGGGACGGAATGGCGCAGCGCGTGAATATTCTATAAAGGTGGTTATACAATGGAACTTGAATTTGATGAGGCGCTACTATATATAACTTTATACGTAACTACACTTGGAATTATCGTAGAAGCCGTATACCAAAAACTTAAACCGCTCTTTGACGGAGACAAAGAAACAAGCATAGACATAAAAGATGAAATCCTTCCATTAGTTATAGGTGTTTTAGTAGTTCTAGCTTTCTATCCAACTTCTATTTTTGGCTGGCTTCCATTTTATCCTCAATGGCCCTGGCTTGATGTTTTACTCACTGCTTTAATTATAAGCCGCGGTGCTAATCTTTCACACGAAACCTATAAATCATTTGGTTCATTTATAGAAGGACTAATTGGAAGGGTTATGAAACGTTTTTAAAAGAGGTGAACAAATATGATAGACTTTAAACTTATACCACTGGGAGCAAAACCCAGTCCTCCAGACGAAAGAGACTATCCGATAAGCCGTTTGGCAGCAACCGTAAACGTATTTCCAGATAACTTTATAATTCCATATGCACACACTATTAAATCACAAGGAGCTATAAGTTCTTGTGTTTCTCACTCTTTATCGTATTGCAGGGAAATCGTAGAAGAAAAACAAAACAACAAATATATTGAATTCTCAGATGGTTTTATTTATGCAAATCGTGAGTCTTCTGATTATCAGGGAGAAGGTATGTATCCTCGCGAAGCTTTGAATAGTCTTAAAAAGTATGGGATCGTACCAAAAGAAGTTTTTCCATATAACGATTTATATCCATTGTTAAGAAATCGTTTAAATGCAAACAGATCTATGTATATGGAAAAAGCAGAGCCCTATAAAATCAGCTCATATTGTAGACTATATTCTGCTAATGAGATAAAGAATGCTTTAATGCAATTAGGTCCTGTTACTATTACACTACCAATGTATATGTCTTTTTATAACTCTGGATACGTCATTAAACGACACAATCCAACCGAGAAATTGCTTGGATACCATCAAGTAACTATAACAGGATGGAAAAATGTTAATGGGTTAAGCTACTGGATGATTCTTAATTCCTGGGGTAATACGTGGGGAGATAAAGGTTTTGGCCTGCTTGATCCAACTTACGAAATAACAGAAGCATGGTCTATTACCGATAATATTCTTCCTCATCCAGAAGTCCAACCTGAAAAACAAAAATACTGGAGAGTGCAACTTGGTGCATTTGCAGTAAAAAGAAATTGCGAAAAACTGCAGAATGAGCTTGGCAAAAAAGGTATAGGAACTTACATGGTTTTTATAGACAACCTTTATAAGTTGCAGTTAGGAGCATTTGCTATTAAAGAAAATGCTATTAGAAAACAGCAGGAAATGATTAATATGGGATATTCCACATATTTAATTAACTATTAAAAGGAGGATGTAACATGGAATTTGAAGTCATTAAACCGATACTTGAATTGTTATTCCAATGTTTGCTTTATGGTGTCATCAGTGGTGTCGGTATCTTCGTAGTGAAGATTATCAAACAGTATAACCTGGAAAAAGAAATTATGATTTTAGTTGAAGCAGCAGAAATGATATTCATTGGCGAAAAAAGAGGGGAAGAAAAGAAAGCATATGTACTAGGCAAGATCAAAGAAAAATTCCCGAAAATTGACGAAGAATACCTAAATTCTTTGATCGAGTACTTTGTTTTTCAGATTCAGTAATGTATAATATATTATAAGAGACACGCAAGTGCCTTTCACTAGGCACTTGTTCTATCTTAAAAATCAGAGGAGGAAGTAAACGTATGGCCAATAAATTACCTGATAACATCGTAAACAGTTTAAAAGAGCCGATACCCGATTTTTTATATAAGGTAAGAGAAATCAAGAAGCAAGACGTAAAATATATTACAGGCAATACAATTATCAATAAATTAAACGATGTCTTCGGATATAGCTGGAGTTTTGAAATTGTTCATAAAGAAGTTATTCAATCACTTCCGCATGTTATAGAATATAAAGACGGTACATCAAAAGAATACCCACAAAAACCATATGTAGAAGTATTGGGAAGGCTTACAATACCTGAATATGGTATTACCAAAGAACAATATGGAACCAAACAACTCTTAGGTACTGCCAGTGATCAGGAAGGTGCGACCAAAGCGGCAGCCACAGATGCACTTAAAAAGTGTGCCAGTATGTTTGGTATTGGTATTGAAGCAGATGATTTCGACGATAATAACGAACCTGGATATAAATCAGAACAACCAAAATATGAAGAGATAACACAAACACACACGAGAACAGCATCTCCTGAGTCATTAAAAACCGAACAACCAGCTTCGCACCAGGAAACATCAATACAAATTGATTGGAACCCGAATGAAATAAATCGTCTCAAAGAATATAAAGCACTTCTAGGAATCACCGAAAACTCACAAATGGGGCCTTATATCAGAGAGTTTTTCGATAACCCTAATGCAACGCTAAATGATATAACCCCTGACAACATTTCTAAATTCAATCAATATATGAGAAAAAAAGTAGAGGAAATCTAGACCACTCTGTGTGGTCTATTTCCTCATGGGAGAAAGAATATGTTAAACGAGTATGATATAGACGATATTACACAATTATTTTATAGAAAGATAAATAAAAATATAGATTGCAAAGCAGTAAAAAATGAAGTTAAAAACATGTTTGTAGATAAAGAAGAGCCAAAACATATCATTGAAAGATTCTATGATGCGTTTGTAAATACCAGTAATTTCGATGTAGCTAATTTTAACCAGATGCTTGAAATGTTGAGTGAAAAGAATCTTATAATGAGAGAAAGATTTTATTATCACCCAGCTCTTCAGCATTCTAATAACAGAGTGAAGCTTAAGCAGGATGAAAACGGATATTTCGTAGAAGAAGATTGTGACTTCTTCTATATAAGAAACTATAAATATTTTGATCTAGATGATGTTCTAGAATATTACTATAAGAAATTTAAACCAAGAGTAGAATATAGAAAAAGAGATATAGCTGTTGTAGATAAACTGTATGATTTATGTTTCTGCGACCTAGATTGGGTTTTATACGTTGTAGATATAGCACACGAAGCCTTCCTGGAAAACAAAATGCGTCCACCTGATTCTCCCGTATTTCTATATTCTCACATTGAGAATGCAAAGAATTTATTGGAATCGAGGGTTAATATATGCAAACAGAACAACATAGACAGGGAGATTTGTATGATGATATAGAAAAATGGGTGGAGTGCGGAGCTAATAATAACGGTCATTTTAGAAGAAACATTATGATTAAACCTAAAGACGTAAATAAGTTTAGGTTCGCCAATGATAATATAGGCGTATTTTGCACTCCATATATTTATTCATCAAGAGACCAAAAAGAAGCTTTTGTCATATCTGATTTTTATCTGGATCTTGACGGAGAAGACTTGAAACAAGTCCTACAAGATTCAATTCGTATAATCAACTACCTATGGAAGTTATACGAAATTAAACCTACTGATATGAAATTTTATTTTTCTGGCTCAAAAGGTATTCACATAATGATACCTAAAGAAATATTTGATATACAATACCGTCCTGATTTAAATGCTATTTTTAAATTAATGGCCGAAGAAATAAAAACTAATACCAGTAGCAATACTATAGACACCAAAATATATGATAAACGTAGATTATTTAGACTACCAAACAGTGTACATGAAAAGAGCCGGCTATATAAAATACCATTAACTATAGAAGAAATAGTAAACCAGGATATAAAAGCTATATATAAAATGGCTGAGTCGCCAAGAGCTATTCTGTATACGGAACCTGTACTTATAAAAGCAGCGGCCAATAATTTCACTTCTTACAGCAGAAGAACCGTAAGACCCAAAAACGTAATTAAGAGACCAATAAACGTAGACGAAAGTTATACACCGCCATGTATTGAAAATATATTAAACAACATAACTAAAATGGGTAGCAGAAATGATTCGCTAGCAGCGTTAACTTCTTTCTATTACCAGAAGCATTACTCACTTGATACGGTAGTAGAAATGGTATCTAACTGGGGAAGTAAAAATTGCGATCCACCTATAGAGGAACAAGAAATCATTACTACGGTCAATTCTATGTATCACAACGGATATAAAACCGGGTGCACCTGGATGAAAAACATATCAGATTGCAGCCCTGATTGTATTTTTAGACGTAGAGCAAGAGGTTAAGGGGATGTATAAATGTATTTAGTAACAAACAATGAACAAAAAGAGATGCCAGACATTATAACTGAAATGATAAACATTATAGACGATGTTGATCAGTATACAAGAAATAGAAGTGAAATGGGTGGTTTAGACTGGGGCATGGAATGTTTTAACGATGCATTTGAAGGTCTTAATCCTGGTATGCACCTGATAGCTGGAGCACCTAATACTGGAAAATCATGTCTTTGTTTAAATATGGCCTGGAACATCGTAAAGGCAAATAAAGATACAGAAAACCCTGCATACGTTTTATATATGGGTTTAGATGATAACACAAGAGAGCTGCTACCACGAATAGTCGCAATGGACCAAAGAATACCTATAAGTGTGGTATCAAAACCAAGAAAATATGCAAAAATTATGAATATGCAGCCGGCACTAATGAGAAGAGAGGAGGGAATAAAAAATCTAAAAGAAAACATTCCTTATTTTAAAATTATAGATCAATCTTATGCACCAGGAATAAACGATATTGAAACGATAGAAAGAGTTATAAAGCGCCATATAGCTGAATTAAAAGATATAAATCCAAACTATAAAATGGTAGTGTTTATAGATAACTTTCATAATATAAATTCTGAAATTGGATATTATAGCGATGATAAGTCTAAATTCAACTATATATCTGGACAGATCGGCGAGATGTGTACTTTATATGACATGCCAATTATATGTACGGCTGAAGTACAAAAATCTCAGGGAGCGCATAGATTAATTACAGGTGCAGTAAGAGAAGGTTATAAAATTGAGTACGACGCTAAAGTCGTTATGCTTTGTTACAACGATGTCGGCATGAAAGGGGAAAGTGCCAATTTATATTGGGAGCAGGAGGGCTATAACGAAAAGCGGCCTGTATTGGAAGTTAGAATAGGCAAAAACAAAATCTCAGCTTTTAAACGAACGATGTTTTTTGAATTTGTTCCTGAGATGTCCTATATTAGACAAGCAACTCCATCAGGCAGTATACGATATGCACAAATGATCGGAGGATAGCCCTTATGATTAATTTTAACAGTAAGCTGCCAAAATATTGTATGGTATGTGGCCAACCTATTGAATGGTTTAGTGAGATTTCATACGAACAATACCAACAGGAATATGAATACGGTATACATTCAGAATGCTTAAGGAGAGCACTTAATGAGAAAAAACGTAGACAAAGTGGCCGAGTGGATAGAATGCCCAATCAAAAGTCTGATTTTAGAGAAACAAGATAACAAGTCTCTGGTCAACTTAAAAAGGGTTTTCCTGCATTATTACTATTCGATGCAATATTCACCAAGAAATAAGACAGAAACCTATCTTAAGAAATGGTACTCCAAACTTGAAAAAAATCCTATGACGCCAGAAGAAATCATTGTATCTAAATGTAAAAACAAAAAGATCGTTGATAACATTATGGCTGCAGAAAGAATTCATGAGTTTTGCGAAAAGGAAAATAAACGTAATGTTATTCCTATTGCGGTCGAACAGAAATATAATATTAAGATCGGCAAGATATTTATAACCGGTACAATAGACGTAATTAGAGAAGTAAACGAGAATAAACATAATTATTTGGAAATTGTAAAATACAACACGGACGAATTTGTGCCTAATAAACACGCTCTTGATTATGATTTTAGTTTGACTATGGATGTTATGGCTTTCAGGAGGCTTTTTCTTAAGAAGGAAGATAGAGTAGTTGTCCACCACGTTGCTACAGGAAATGAAATTGTAATTAAAAAGGAAGATTACCAGATTAAGTGGCTACAAAAAACTCTGTCTATTGTGGGAGATGAAATGGCGAATGGAAGTGCATACCCGAAGTATACCAAGAAGTGTGGAATCTGCGAATGCAGGAAGGAATGCGAGAAACTTTTGAAAGGAAAATAAGTTAAACTTGATGCGATACCTTGTAAGGTTAGTAACTCCGCCAAACGGAACAGCACTAGACCCATTCGCAGGAAGTGGAACGACAGGAGAAGCATCAGTTAAAGAAGGTTTTGACGTTATTATGATCGAGCAATCAGAGAAATATTTAGATTTATTCGCTATGGAGGGCAGATGATGAACACAAAAGTTATGTTTTCAAGTAAAACCGATGACTGGGAAACTCCGCAGGACTTATTCGATAAACTTGATCAAGAATTTGAATTTAACT
>Ga0123335_1005588_pt1 | contig 15220 bp, 19 predicted proteins | sample BiotimSIPDNA_2_FD_89707 | JGI IMG/M metagenome (GOLD analysis project Ga0123335, IMG submission 89707) | Anaerobic biogas reactor microbial communites from Washington, USA - Biogas_R2 time_0 SIP DNA | ecosystem: Engineered > Bioreactor > Anaerobic > Unclassified | place: Washington, USA... | reverse complement strand
TAATCCGCACACGTATTTCTGTGTGTTATTCTCTTTCCCGGGTTAATTCATCCAACAATTCCAATTCATAAAAATTGTCAACGACAATCCTCCCGCTACCAGCTTCCAGAGCCATTACCAGTTCTTTTTCGCTTTTATTATTACCATGGAAAAATATCTTTTCCGGCGGAAAACCAGCTTGCAGAGCAGTATATAATTCCCCGCCGGAAACCACATCCAAACCCAAACCTTCTTCTTCAATAATCCGGCAAATGGATAAACTACATAGTGCTTTACTGGCATAAAGGACCAGTGTGTCACCATATTTATTGAAAGAATCTTTAAATCGGCGGCAATTGTCCCGGAAACCTTCTTCATCTATGACCCATAAAGGAGTACCCTGTTCTCTGACCAGGTCCAGGACATCAATCCCGCCAATTTCCAGGTGGCCCGCGTTATTGATCTTCATCGTTCCAGTCAAATACAAAATATATACACTCCTTTAAAGACTTGTAAATTCCTGTTATTTTACCATTTAAAATTAATTTGCGTCAATGAGTCCCGGACCGATATACATTATACATTGGTCCGCCATATGTCTTCGCCTTCATCATGGACACATAAAAAGGGCATCCATTTGAATGCCCTTTTGTATCCAGCCTTTGATCAGGCCGCTTTGTTTTTGATTTCATAAAGCAAAGAACCGGAGATAAAGATGGAGGTATATGCCCCGACAACAAAACCTATCATCATGGCCGTCATAAAGAATTTAATTGTTACCCCGCCAAATAGGAGCAGGGCAATCAATGGCATGATGGTGGTCAAAACCGTGTTGATGCTGCGGTTCAATGTTTGCATAATACTTTTGTTCAATAATAGGGCAAAGGAATCCTTCCTTTTCATTTTGACATTTTCCCGGACACGGTCAAAAATAATGATCGTATCATTGATGGTATAACCTATTACGGTAAGGATGGCTGCTATAAATGAACTGCTGATCTCCCACTGGAACAGAGAGAAAACTCCCAGTACCACTATCACATTATGGAAAATTGCCAGTACAGCAGCTATGCCATATGCCCATTCAAAGCGATAGGTAATATAAACCAGCATCAATAGCCCCGCAATAAGCAAAGAGAGCAATGCATTACGGGTAAGTTCCTTGCCAATGGTCGCCCCAACGCTTTCAGCACCCAGAAACTCAACACTGGGAAATTTATCCTTGAGCACTGTCATCAATTCATTGGTTTGCTGCTGGTCCAGCTCATTGGTGCGGATATAAAAATCATTGCCGCTTTTTTGCACTTCTGCTTTTTGTTGATTTACTTCTTCCAGTGCGGCCCTGACATCTGCAGCAGATACCGGTGATTTTTCTTCAATACGGACACTTACTATTGAGCCTCCCTGGTAATCTATCCCCAGATTAAGCCCCTGAGCGAACAACGAAATCAAACTGGGGATGATCAGAATCAAAGAAATTATATAAAATACTTTACGTTTCTCAATTATTTGCATCTGCTGCACCCCCTTCAACACCGTATAGTTTTGGATTTTTGGTTATATTGGAAAACAGAATCAACATGTAGCGGGTAAAGGTCAAAACCAGAAAGACACTGGCAATAATACCGATGGACAAAGTTACCGCAAAACCCTTGATTGGTCCTGTTCCGAAATACATCAATACCCCGGCTGCAATAAGGGTGGTAAGGTTCGAGTCAAAAATGGCCCAGAAGGCCCGTTTAAACCCGGCCTCAATGGCAGCCCCCAGGGTTTTGCCAAAACGCAGTTCCTCCTTGATCCTCTCATAAGTTACCACATTGGCATCAACTGCCATGCCAATGGAAAGCGCCAGCCCGGCAATACCTGGCAGGGTCAGGACCGCTCCCAAAATGGACATGACTCCTAAAACCAGGACCAGATATATTACCAGCGATAAATCTGCAATCAGCCCGGGAAGACGATAATAACCCAGCATAAAAAGCAAAACGGCGATAAGTCCAATTATGCCTGCTTTTAAACTCTTATCCAGAGAGTCTGCCCCCAGGGTTGGTCCCACTGACCTCTTTTCCATAACACTGAAGGATACCGGCAAAGCCCCGGAACGAAGCTGGACGGCCAGATTATTGGCCTCCTCAGCGGTAAAATGGCCTGAAATTACTGCACTGCCGTCGTTGATGGGCTCATTCACATTGGGAGCACTGATGACCTCATCATCAATAACTATCAGCAAAGGTTTTCCCACATTGGCTAAGGTAGCATCAGCAAATAGCCGGGCACCTGTTTTGTCGAATTCAAGTAAGACTTCAGCATTGCCGGTGCCGGAACGATCCATTCGTGCTTCAGCATTTTTAAGGTTTTCCCCCGTCACCCATACTTTCCCTGTTTCATCCTGGAATTCTAGTTGGGCAACATTTTTTAAAATATCAACTGCTGCTTCCGGGTCATCCTCACCAGCTATTTCAATCACGACCCGGTTGTCCCCCTGGGGATACAGAGTGGTTTCTTTTACACCCAAACTGTCCACCCGGGTACGTAAAATGCCCAGGGCTTTGTTGATCGTATCCTCGGTAACTGCCTTGCCTTCTGTTTCCTGAGCTTCCAGGACGACCCTTAAGCCCCCCCTTAAATCCAAACCAAGATTAATACTCTTTGCAATCGGTTCGGCTGCGAAGTAGCCCAGTAAAAGAATTGCTATTATGATGGCAGCTACTGCCGCGATACTAGGTTCTTTTTGCAATGGTTTATCCTCCTTCCAACAATTATCTATTATAAAAGTTTAACCCCATTAATTATCAGCTGAAACTCACAGCCCAAGAAATTGGCCGCCCGGCGGCATAATAGCATCCGATGGAGAAATATCTCGAAATATTCCATAACCGGACAAACATCTGTATCGATGGAAATATCCAGGGCTATTATTCTGTTTTCTTCATCAATATTTAGAATAGAGGAATCAACAGCATAATTTACCCGGTCGTGGATATCATAATTAGCAATATCAGGGTTTCTCACCCGATTACGATGAACATGGGATTTATCAGCCAGGATGAGGGCAGCTGCCACCTCACTGATGGGATGCCCGCTGCCTTCGTCATGATTGCCGATAGCGGCAGTTATGATTGCGATATCATTGGCCGGCATACCCATTCTTTTTAAAATTTCCATGCTGATCAGAGCCCCGCTCTGGCTATGGCCGCCCCGATTGATCACATTGCCTATATCATGTAAATATCCGGCAATTCCGGCCAGCTCACATATTTTATCATCATAACCCAATTTGTATAAAATCTCGGCGGATAATTGGCTCACAACCGCCAGATGAAGGCCGCCATGATCAGTAAAGCCTATCATTTTTAAATGCTGGTTACCCCTGGCAATCAGACTGGCAACCAATTTATTGGATTTAATATCCTTAAGGGTAACCATCAGTCATCTTTTACCTCATGGGCAATAGCCTTTTTGATAAACTCTATCTCGTTATTATCGCTGACCTTCAGTATCACTGTATCATCTTTTACGCGCACTACTTCACCGCGTATTCCGCCAATGGTAACAACCTTCATCCCTCTTTTCATTTCATCAAGAAAATTATTGTGTTGTTTTTCCTGTTTTTTTCTCGGCATGATTATGAACACATAGAATATCCCGATGAACACGCCGAAATAAATCAGCAAAGTAAGCCATTGATTTTCCATTTTTCTAACAACTCCTTATTTTTGTTTAACTTAATTAGTTTTCGCTGTCAAACCTTAAAACCCTTTTTAATTCACCTGGTAGTCCCGCAGAAATCTATGGTAAAAACCAGTTAAATCTCCTTCTCTGATCGCTTCCCTTATATTTTCCATTAATCTGGCTAAAAAATACACATTATGATAACTTAGCAATCTTAATGCCAGTATCTCGCCGGCTTTAAATAAATGCCGGAGATAGGCACGGCTGTAATTTTGGCATACATAACAGCTGCAATCAGTGTCCAGGGGAGTGAAATCTGCGGTGAAAGCCGCATTTTTGATCGTTATTTTGCCCCTTCTGGTGTAGGCGGTACCATGCCTGGCCAATCTGGTGGGCAAAACACAATCAAACATATCAACACCCCGGCGCACGCCTTCCAGCAAATCTTCCGGTGCACCCACCCCCATTAAATATCTTGGTTTGGCCGGGGGCAGCAATGTATGGGTCAAATCAAGAATATGATACATTTCTTCCTTGCTTTCACCAACACTTAAGCCGCCAATTGCGTAACCGGGGAAATCCATTTCCACCAGATCAAAAGCGCTTTTCTCCCGCAAATCAGGAAAAACATTGCCCTGGACAATGCCGAATAAGGCCTGATCCTCCCGGCAGTGTACTGCCTGGCATCTTCCGGCCCAGTGGGTGGTCCTTCTGACTGCTGCTGCCGCTTCTTCATAGCTGCAGGGGTAGGGTGAGCACTCATCGAAACACATGGCGATATCAGCACCCAGTTTCTGCTGGATATCCATGACCTTTTCCGGAGTTAAAAAATGTTTGGATCCATCGATGTGTGAATTAAAATAAACTCCCTCATCAGTTATCTTTCTGAGCTTGCTCAAACTGAATACCTGAAATCCGCCGCTGTCTGTCAGCATATTGTTTTGCCAGTTCATGAAACTATGCAGTCCCCCGGCTTTTTCAATCAAATCTTCTCCCGGCCGCAAATACAAATGGTAGGTATTGCCCAGGATTATTTTTGTATCCATTTCGTATAATTCATCAGGTGTAAGGGTTTTGACCGTTGCCTGAGTCCCCACCGGCATAAAAACAGGCGTATCCACCACACCATGGGTTAAAACCAGCTGTCCCAGCCGGGCAGAACTACTGGTATCATTTTTGATCACCTTAAATTGCAGCATTATAATAAAAACCTCCTGGTTTTGCCCGGCATTTCCTATTTAATCAGCATGGCATCACCATAACTGAAGAACCGGTAATGCTTGTTTACTGCATGATGGTATGCGGCCATGGTGTTTTTCCAGCCAGCAAAAGCCGAAACCAGCATTATAAGCGAGGATTGGGGCAGATGAAAATTAGTTATCAGCCCATCTATCGCTTTAAAGGTATAGCCCGGGTAGATATATTTATCTGTTTCACCACTGGCGGCGGAAAAACCATAATCATCATTATAAACCGTTTCCAGTGTTCTTGTCACTGTTGTTCCAACGGCAATGATCCTCTTATTGTCCCGGCGGGTTTTATTCAGCATTTCTGCCGTTGCCTCATCAATTTGATACATTTCGAAATGCATTTTATGCTCCCGGATATCCCTGACCTTCACCGGCCGGAAAGTACCGATCCCCACATGTAAAACCAGGTAGGCAATATTGACACCTTTCCTGTTTAGTTGGTCCAGGAGCTGGTTGGTGAAGTGCAAACCTGCTGTGGGAGCAGCCGCTGACCCCTCATCCCGGGCAAATACCGTCTGGTAGCACTCCTTGTCGATGTCTTCATCGGGCCGGTCGATATAAGGCGGTAAGGGCATATGCCCGCAGCGGTACAAAAATTCGTTTTCGTCCTGACAATTGCAGATCCTCACCAATCTGCCGCCAGCACTGCCGGTTTCTGCCGTAATCTCAATATACTCCTGGGCAGCATCAAACCTTACGATCGTACCAACAGGAAGCCGGCGGGCGGGTTTGACCAGCGCTTCCCAGTAAGGGCCTTGCTTCCTGAGTAATAAAATCTCCGCTTTGCCCCCTGTTTCCTTTAAACCTGCCAGCCGGGCCGGAATGACCCGGGTTTTATTCAGCACCAGGGTATCACCTGGATGCAAATACTGCATTATGCTGGTAAATACCTGGTCTTCCATACTCCCCTGGAAGCGGTCCAATACCAGCAGCCGGGAAGAATCCCGCGGTGCAGCCGGATACTGGGCAATCAGTTCCGTGGGGAGATCATAGTAGTAAGATCCTGAATCATAGATATTTTGTGCGTCCGGCATGTTTATCTCCTGCTGATAAAATTAAATATGATAGTTAACAGAACACTGATAATAATAGCGGTGGTCAAAGGAAAGTAAAAAGTGAAGTTTTTTCTCTGGATGAGAATATCCCCGGGCAACCTGAAACCAGGAAAACCATATTTCGATACAATCAACATAATTGCACCAATGACCATGATTAAAAGTCCCAGAGCAATAATCATTTTGGCCAGTACATTAATCTGCATGGTTCCTGCCCTTTTTTTCTTTGGGTCTATAGCGTTCGAATTCACTATATAAACAGCCACAATACTGCTGACGATACAATTCCATTTCCCGGGCCCTAACACCGGTTTCCCGGAAACCTTCCCGAAAATCCATATACAAAAAAGGCACTTCATATTTGGCTGCCATTGTTTCCGCCACCTGGATGATCATATCATGCTTCTGGTATTTGCTGACCAATAAAGTGGAAGTGAAATAATCGAATTTTCCCTTCCGCGCGTAACGGGCGGTCTCTTCCAGCCTCATGGTATAACAATAAAAACAGCGGTTGCTTTCACGATAAGATACATTCTGGAAATAAACGGCCGGGTCATAACTCTCTTCATAAAGCACCGGCAGATCAGATATATCTGCAAATCTTTCCAAAGCTTCTTTTCTGTTTTTATATTCGGTAAAGGGATGAATATTGGGATTATAAAAAAGGCCGATGACCTGGTATCCTTTTTCCCGCAGGACCGGGACCGGATATGTTGCACAGGGTCCGCAGCAAATATGCAGCAATACTTTATCCATCTTAAATTTACATCTCCCTGGAATTAGTTTAGCAATCAGTAATGCATTTTAAAACTTTACTGTTCAAAATTCAAGTCCAGCTGTGAGCCGCTGGCAAATGCATAGCCTAAATGTTTATACGCTCTTTCAGTTGCCACCCGTCCCCGGGGCGTTTTTTGGATCATGCCCAGTTTAAGCAAGTAAGGCTCATACACATCGCTGATGGTGTCGGTCTCCTCAGAAACAGAAGCAGCCAGTGTTTCAAGCCCCACCGGTCCTCCGGCAAATTTGCCGATAATCGATTCCAGAATAAGTACATCCAGATTATCCAGCCCCAGGCCATCGATTTCCATCATCTGCAAAGCCAGCAATGATATTTCTTCATTGACTTTGCCCTGACCCTTGATCAGGGCATAATCTGCCACCCGACGCAGCAGCCGGTTTGCTACCCGCGGGGTGCCGCGGCTGCGCCGGGCTATTTCGTAAGACCCCGGGGAATCGATTTCGATCTTAAGAATATGGGCCGCTCGGTTGATTATGGTGGCTAATTCTTCGACCCCATAAAAATCCAGGCGGCAGTTTATCCCAAAACGGTCCCTTAATGGGGAACTGAGCAAACCCGGCCGGGTGGTGGCACCGATTAAAGTAAAAGGCGGCAGGTCAAGGCGCAGTGTTCTGGCTGCCGGACCTTTGCCTATAACGATATCAATGACATAATCCTCCATGGCTGGATACATTATCTCTTCCACGTTCCTGTTCAAACGGTGGATCTCGTCAATAAATAAAATCTCACCCGGCTCCAGATTGGTTATGATGGCGGCTAAATCACCGGGTCTTTCAATGGCAGGGCCCGATGTTTTCCTGATTGGTTTCCCAATCTCATTGGCGATGATATTCGCCAGTGTCGTTTTACCCAGGCCAGGAGGACCGCTTAATAATACATGATCAAGACTTTCGCCTCTTTCCCTGGCAGCGGCAATAAATATAGCGATGTTTTCTTTAACTTTATCCTGTCCTATATAATCCGTCAGGTTGATCGGTCTAATGCTTACATCAAGATTGTCCTCATCGCTTAAAGCCTCACCCGAAATGATCCTTTTATCCTGCAAAATGTCTACCTCCTGTTAAGAATCTGTAAAACCAATTTGATATTATCTTCCGTCGTGCCATTGAAACGGCCATTCTTTTGCAAATCAGACACCACTGGTATGATTTCACTCCTTTTAAATCCCATCACTTCCAGTGCTTCAATCACATCCCCCAGCCCCGGCGCACCAGGTTCTACAGCAGTAGTAAAAGCATCCCCCAGTTTATCTTTCAGCTCGAAGATAAGCCGCTGGGCAGTCTTCTTGCCAATGCCAGGAATAGTTGTCAGGGTTTTTTCATCCTGGTTCAAAATCGCCGCAATAAAAGCCTGGGGCCTGGCAGCACCAAGGATATTCAAAGCATTGCGGGCACCAATACCTGAAACTCCCAGCAGGGTCTTAAACAAATTCAGTTCCGCATTATGTAAAAAGCCATATAGTTTAAACTCATTATCCAGCACCTGTAAATGGGTATAAAAAATTATATTTTCACCCACAGGCGGCAATTCACTCACCAGTGCGGGATAAATATTCACTATATAACCAATTCCGCTGCAATCCAGCAGAACATTGTCTTCATTGATCTGAAACAGTTTTCCTCTAACAAAACCGATCATTTCCAACCATCCTTATAAATATTTGCCAGCCGGCAGGAGTGGATATGGCTGATAGCAACCGCCAGAGCATCGGCAGCGTCATCAGGCCGGGGCAGATTTTCCATCTTGAGCAGGGATTTAACCATTATTTGCACCTGCTTTTTCTCCGCCTTTCCATAGCCAACTACTGATTGTTTCACCTGCAGCGGAGTATACTCAGCTATTTCAAGCCCCGCCCTGGCAGCGGTCATTATAATAACACCCCGGCTTTGGGCAACAGTTATAACCGTTTTGGCATTTTTAAAATAATATATTTGTTCAACGGCAGCTACATCAGGCTTATAAACCTTTATTAACTCATCGATTTGTTCACTTATCTGACACAAACGCTGTGACATTTCTGTGGTGGCTTCCGTCGTTATGGTTCCGTAATGGATCAATTTCATGCGATTGCTGACTGATTCCACCAGTCCAAATCCTGTTGTTGCTGTCCCGGGATCGATCCCTAATACTAACAATCTTGATACCTGCTTTCATATTCTGTGCTAGATTAATCTTACTGTAAATCAGGTAAAATCTCTATATATAGCCAAAATAAATGGCAGAGTCACCTCTGCCAGTAGATAATCAGTTAATATTTTCGGCTTTTAATAATACGTTTTACAGGTATTCGTCCAGATTCTCCAGTGCATCATTCAAGCGCTCCATGTTTTCAAATTCATACTCACCGTTTCTTATTGCTGCACTGACCTGATCAGGAAGGGAAGCAAATTTAATCTCGGTAACCCTTATCAAACTATCTTCTTCACTATTGGGACCCTGATAAACAGCGATTCTGCCTTTATATTCTTTCATACGGCATTTTTCTTTATCGACCAGGCACCAGTCGTCAACTTTTTGTTTAATTGTTAATGTATTTTCCTGGTATGAAATATTAAAACCATTTTCTTCTTTATATTCCTTCTTTAAATCATCAAGACTTTTGCCGATGAGTTTTTCACGTTCAGCAAAAGGTGCAATAATGGTATGCCCGCATTTACTGAATTCCTGTTCGAAAATTATTACATCATCAAATTTGATTAAATTAGCTTCTATATTTTGAACGACTGCCCTGTCTTTGCTTTCAGCTCTTTTAATTTCCAAACTGTTGTAAATAGCAGCCAGGTAAGCCCCCAGGGCCAGGCACAGCACTAAAAAAATAAGTAGTATACCAGGTATCATTCGGTTTTTCACTCTTATCACCTCTGCCAATATTGTTGGCAGGAAGTTTTGTATTTATACGAATTGCTGCTGAATTTTGGTTAACTATGGTCGTATAACATTTTATAAGTATCATATGCACTATTTACGGCATATTTTGCATTGCCTTCCTGTAATTATTATGCTTATAATTAATTAAGCAAGGTCAAAGATATGTCAAATTCATTTGAATTTTCTTTAAATTCTCTACAATTAGATAAGTGTTGTAATGTCCGGTTAATATATAATTAAATTGAAGGAGGTCATCAAAATGGAAAAAAACCTGAGTGAAACTTTAAGTGCTTTAAATTCCGTAGATTTTAACATTTTCGATGTAGATTCAGCTTTTGAAGAATCCAGTGAAATACCGTTCAGCTATACGCCCGTTGTAGATAATGTGGATATCGATTCTTTTGACTGTGTAAGCATCCCCGCTTTCTCCGCCAGTGCATATGTCAAAAAGCAAAGCATTGCGGAACATGATTGGGAAGCTTTTGCCCATGATATCAAAACCGGCAATAGTATGTTCTGGGATTCCTATGATGATTTTATTTTAGCTGATCTGGCTGGAACTAATCTTGATTTTCTATTTCCTTTTATGTATGAGCACATAGAACACATAGAGGGAGATCAGACTCTGGAGGAAGTTTTAGCCGAATTCGAAGGCTGGACCGGAACCCCGGTAGATATTTTGTCCATTTACGGAGATTATGACTATGGCCACGACATTTTTGCCGGTGACTTTGACCTGGATGTACCGGTAAAAATCTATGCCAATGATGACGAAGTGGTTGTTAAAGCCAATTTCCCCTGGCTGAAATCAAATATGAGTGAAGACATTTATCCGGATAAGTTGAATTTGAAAAGCGTATTATCAGTACTGCCAGTGAGGGTTAATTCCCAGGAGGTTAAGGCCAGTTTTGTTAATGGGGAGTTCAGACTGGAGTTTTCTAAAGAACAAACAGAAGAAACCCGCAGGAAAATCACCTCTAAATAATTAAAAAGCGGAGTTTTAAACTCCGCTTTTTTTATAATAACTTTTCCATCAGTTCATCAGGAATATTAAAATTAGCATAAACATTCTGGACATCATCATGATCTTCCAGTAATTCAATCAGCTTCAAGACTTTGGCTGCTGTTGCTTCATCATCGACAGCAACTGTATTATCCGGCATCATGATGACATCTGCCATCTCTATTTCTATCTGACTGGCCTCCAGAGCTTCCTTTACTTCCATAATATCCTCGGGTGCCGTAATAACTTCATATATTTCCGTTTCGATCCGTACATCATCTGCTCCGGCTTCCAGAGCCTGCAGCATGAAATCATCTTCGTCCAGTGTGATGTTTTCTTTGTTAACTGCAATCAATCCCACCCGTTTGAACATCCAGCCCACACATCCGGTTTCGCCTAAATTACCATTGTTCTTGGAAAACAAATGTCTGACCTCTGAGGCAGTGCGGTTGCGGTTATCAGTGGCGATTTCCAACAATACGGCAATTCCGCCAGGGGCGTAGCCTTCATATACTATTTCTTCATATACATCACCATCGCTGTCCCCCAATCCCTTTTTGATGGCCCGGGTAATGTTGTCATTGGGCATATTGATGGCTTTGGCTTTTTGAATAGCCAGCTTCAGTTTGGAATTGGAATCCGGATCGCCCGAATTACCAGTACGAACAGCAATGGTAATGTCCTTGGCTATTTTGGTGAATTCCTTGCCTCTTTTTTCATCAGAACGTGCTTTTTTATGCTTTATATTGGCCCATTTAGAATGTCCTGCCATAATGACCTCCTTGGTTGATTATCCTGGTATGATTGCTATGGGAGGCATTTGACGCTTATGACCGGAATTCCTGATCATCTTTTCGATTATTGCGACCACTTCCGGTTCCCCCTCCCCTGTTTCCAAATATCTATCCAATTCTTCATAAGTGATGCCCATTTCCTTCTCATCAGTCTGATCAGGCCACAAACCGGCAGATGGCGGTTTATTAATAATGATATCCGGTATCTCCAGATAATGTGCTATTTCATACACTTTTTTCTTCAGCAGATCACCCAATAATTGCAAATCGACGGCACTGTCTCCATATTTGGTGGTATAACCTATGCTGAGTTCACTTTTATTGGTGGCTCCCATGACTAAATAATTTCTGGACTGAGCTGAATAGTACAATGTTATCATCCGCAGCCGCGGTTTGATATTGGCTCTGATAAGCTTTCCCCTGTTTCCTTCGGTTTTAATAAAAGACTCAAATTGCGGTAAAAGCAGGTTATACGCATTTTCGATTTCGACCATGCGGTAAGGTATGTTGAATTTAGCCGTCAGTTCCTGGCTGTGCATTATATCTGTGACAGGGCTATGGCAGGGCATCAATAACGCCAGGCAATTATCCGGGAACGCTCTTTTTGCAATAACTGCTGCTACTGATGAATCCACTCCGCCGCTAAGACCAAAGACGACCCCCCGGGCCCCCGCCGCGGAAACCTGCTCCCGCAGCCATTTAACGAGATGCTGTACTACAGCTTCACAATTCATGCCGCCTACTCCTCCCAGGTCAATTCATTTTCTCTTGTAAGCATCTGTCTTAACCAGATTATATATAATTAGATATTTCTCTATCCTTATTCAACATAAATCCATTTCAATCCTGCCTTTTATCAATAAAAGAAACTGACGCCTTTAAAGCGGAGTTATTTCTATATCTCCCCAGACCGCCATCCGATCATCCTTAATAGCCAGGATGCCCAGGCTGTTATTTATTCCTTTAATATATTCTACGGATTTCTTTAAAGTAAATTTATTCTTGACCAGATTGCCGGCCTGGGTGGCAGCAGCATCAGCTAAAACAGCCGTACATCCTTTGACTATTACCGCGTCGGCAACGCCAAAACTAAGACTGTGCCCTACCATCCCCGAAGAAGTACATATGCCGGCAGTTGTTTCTGGTTTGATCTTTATGCCAATATTATAACTGAAAGGAGAATCACCTGCATAAACAGCGATTATTCTTTCCCGGGTTGTGGCCAGATAGATATCTCCGCCATTTTCTACAATGACATCCCGGGAATATTGCCGAAGCATCTGTCCGATATGATCAGCTATTGCTCCGGCAACAGCAGCCATGGGCCCCACCCCGGCAATAGCTGCTGCTGCCGCCATTTGATAGGCTGTCACTGGTGCCTCCGGCAGCGTTTCAACCGGTATTAACGAGGTTTTAAACTGCGGATGAATAATAAGGTATTCTTCCAACTGCCGGCGTATTTTAATGGTTTCCCGATAGCATAATGTGGACAGATCATCGGAATAATCCCTGCTATCGATGCCAATGGATAAATCCGTTTCTTTAACTTTAACCTCGAAATATTGCAGATCGCTGCCCAGGTGCAGCAAACGATAATCCCGGGGACCATTTCCCTTGGCCATAGCTTTTAAACGGCCTCGCGGACATCAAAATGCAAAATAATTGCCCGGGTGGGGCAGCATTCCAGGCACATGGAACATAAAACACATTTGGTATCATCAAAGGAGACCAACATCGTTTCCCGATCTATAGCCAATGCCTCCGTAGGGCAAAAAGAAGCGCAGGCACCGCATTGAATGCATAAATCATCATGCCATACTACCTTTTCACTCAATGGTTCAACGATTACACCCAGATTTTTTAAAAAAACCAGCCCCTCTTTGTATTTTTCTTTGCTGCCCTCCAGTTCCATAACCAGATAACCCTGTTTCAATGGATTTATATCGGCCTTTAATATATTAACAATCAAATCATAGTTTTTTACCAGGCGATAAATAATGGGTTGTTCCGATTGAGCTGCGGAAAAATAGCATACGATTTTATTTTTCACTATCGATCCCTCCTATTGCCGTTCAAACCATTTCCCCCGGGAACCCTATCGGGAATTGATTTAAACTCTATATTGGCATCTGCCCCCGGCAGCTGTGCCACCGGACAGGTAAGTTCAAATTTACCCTGACTGATCCATTCTTTTAGAGTGGCCGCAATGATTCTGGCCCGGGGATAGCTGGATTGTGGAGTTGTTATGACTTCCTTGCCCTCGATGATCACTTTACCTTTTTTCAAATCAGCCACACTGACAAACCCCAGATCTATTGGTTTGGAATAGGGGTACCCTTCATTGAAATCCACCACCGGGCAATAGATATCCTCATCTTTGACCACAGTATGCAATAGTATTTCCTCATCTAAAATGGGTATGGGAATGCCGATGCCCATGGCCAGTGTTGCCCCATAACCAGCATAACTCAATCCCACCACCCAGTTAGCTTCCATTTGTTTTAAGTCACCGATTACAGCCAGCGTCCCGGCCGGAACCATGGGCACACCATTTTCACCCCTTAACACATTGGGATGATGCTGGGTCCCGCTCCAGGCAACATAGCCGATCCCACCCCCTAAAAATATTCGCGTTCCGATGCCGATCGTCTTGTAATAAGGATCATTCAGCAGGGGACTGAGCTGACCCGCCGTTGAATAGCTGGCATTTCCCAGCTGGGGTTTTAAAATACCCATATAAGTGTAAAGAGTTCTGTCACCCAGATTAACAGCACAATTATAATTTTGATAAGCATTGCGGGGATTAAAAATAAAAGCATCATTTACATCATTTAGTGTAATTATCGTATCTACTTTCTTATTAGGGTAGCAATCAGTCCCGTAAGCATCAGCTTCCAGACGTATTTCCTTCCCGGCCAGCAAATCATGAATAACATGACCGCCGCCATATGAAAAGCGTCCCGGGAACACCTTGTTTTCCGGGTCAGTTTCCGGCAGCTGCCCGGCGCCAATATAGGCATCAACAGCTGCGATCCCTGTATATGCTTCCACTCCGTTAAGCCAGACCTTCTTCATCTTTATCCGTGGCCGGGAGTGGCCAAAATTTATAAAAGCCCCCGAAGAACACATGGGTCCAAAGGTGCCGGTCGTAACTACATCAATTTCCCGGGCTGCTACTTTTATCCCTTTCTCTTCGACCACTTTGATTACTTCTTCGGCGGTAACTACTACTGCCTCACCACGTCTGATTTTCTCATTTATTTCTTCATAAGATTTTTGCTGAGCCATTAATTCCCCCCCTGTCCTGAAAGTATTCTCGCCGTCTTTACTGCCTCCCGGGCGTCCCTGGAATAACCATCTGCGCCGAGGCTCCGGGCATATTCCTCTGTTAAGACCGCCCCTCCTACCATCACTTTGCATTTAAGTTCCCTTGCCTGGAGCAGTTCGATGACCTCCTTCATTTTAGGCATGGTCGTGGTCATCAAAGCACTTAAACCGATAATGTCAGCACCTTCCCGCTCCGCAGCGTCCACTATATCCGCTGCCTTCACGTCTTTCCCCAGATCGATGATCTTAAAACCATAGTTTTCCAGCATCACCGCCACGATGTTCTTGCCGATATCATGGATATCACCTTCAACAGTTGCCAGGACAATAATCCCTGCCGTCTGTTCCGTTTCAGCTGACAATAATGGTTTGATAATGGCAAAAGCGGTTTTCATGGTTTCGGCTGCCCGCAGCAGCTGGGGCAAAAAATACTGCTTTTTATCATATAATTCACCGGCCATTTCAATTCCCGG
>Ga0123335_1005586_pt1 | contig 15225 bp, 19 predicted proteins | sample BiotimSIPDNA_2_FD_89707 | JGI IMG/M metagenome (GOLD analysis project Ga0123335, IMG submission 89707) | Anaerobic biogas reactor microbial communites from Washington, USA - Biogas_R2 time_0 SIP DNA | ecosystem: Engineered > Bioreactor > Anaerobic > Unclassified | place: Washington, USA... | reverse complement strand
TTTACATGTTGATGCATGGACTTGCTAAACTGCCTGCTCCCATAGGTTTTGCCGTTATCCTCGGTGGCTTTGTTACATTAGTGTTTTTTTATATATGGGAATCCCGGACCCTGCATCCAGTTCTGAATGTTAAGGTCTTCCGGCACAACCTGACCTTCACCTTTTCCAACCTGGCCGCTCTGATCAACTACAGCGCTACCTTTGCCGTGACCTTCATGCTCAGTCTTTTTCTCCAATATATTAAAGCCTTAACGGCAGTGCAGGCTGGCTATATCCTGGTTTTCCAACCGGTGGTCATGTTCCTGTTCTCCCCCTTTGCCGGACGGCTGTCGGATCGCATCGAACCACGACTAGTAGCTTCTGCGGGGATGGGCTTCTGTGCACTGGGCCTGGCGCTTTTGATCGGCATTGACCGCCAGACCAGTCTTAGTTATATCATTACTTGTCTGGTCCTCCTTGGCCTGGGCTTTGCCCTGTTCACTTCGCCCAACACCAACGCGGTGATGAGCTCCGTCGATAAGCGTTTTTACGGAGTAGCCTCCGGCACCCTCTCCACCATGAGGCTGACCGGACAAATGATGAGTATGGGGATTGTAACCATGATCATATCGCTTTATGTGGGCAGCATGCAGATATCACCCGCCAGTTTTGCCCACTTTCTTCAGGCAAACCGGGTCAGCTTCATCGTATTTGCGCTGCTCTGTACCCTGGGGGTAATAGCTTCTTTGGCCAGAGGAAAAGTACATGCGGATACCGATACACTGTCCTGAACCTGGCATCCTGTTAAAGCTTCACTTCTGCTTTCCGCTGCATCGCTTAGGTTGTTATTTTCTGAGTACAGTAATTTCTGTCCCATTGCACCCAGGAGTTATTGTTTGACATTTTCTTATTTATTATATATTATAATTATACTATATAATATTTTTCCGGAGTGCCGTGCGTGAACAAAATCGATACCGGGTTGGTCAACAACATAATGGATGCGTTTGAATGTGCCAGGGAAGCTCTGGCTCTGTTGCCGCCCATGTCGGCAAAAATAAAGCCCGTTTATCTTCGTATCCTGAGTGCGATATATAAGACCGGCGGTAAATCCGGCAGTGCGCGCGTAACTGACATAAGCAAGGTTTCTGGATTATTGCTTCCCAATACCACCAAATTCATCAATGAAATGGTTGAACTGGACCTGGTAGAGAAATTCACCTCCGAATCGGATAAACGTGTAGTTTTGGTACGGGCGACCGAGTTAGGTCAGCAGTATATCCATGACTACGTTATCAGCTTCTTAGATGGTTTAGAGAAAGAGTTTTCCCAGATCGGCGAAGCGGACTGCATAATCATGATTGAGACCATCAATAAGGTTTCCCAGGCTATGAAAACAGTCTATCAAAGATGAGAAAGCGAGAAGATAGGAGATTAAATCTATGTTTAAAGTCAATGATTATGTAGTATATGGGGTGACCGGGGTATGCCAGATTGAGGATATCACGGAAGTTGACAATGCAGAACTATCTCCTGTCCAATACTATGTATTACGTCCAGTTTACGCCGAAAACATGACCATCAAAGTCCCGGTTAACAACAAAAACCTCGTTATGAGGGCAGTCAGCACGAAGGATAAGGTTATGTCTATGATCGCGATGATTCCTGGTATCCAGACCGTTTGGATAGATAACGAAAAGCAGAGAATGAATGATTATAAAACAGCACTAAGAACAGGAAAAACCGAAGAATGGATTAAAATAATCAAAACCCTGTCCCTGGAGAGAGAAACTAGATCGGTTGATGGCAGGAAGCTCAGAAAGACGGACGAAGACATACTGAATACTGCTGAAAGATATCTGAATGAAGAGTTTGCCATCGCTCTCAATATTGAGCCTGGTCAGGTACCAGATTATATACTGGAGCACATCGGCCAAGAAGAAAATAATTGATACTTCACTTATCCTGTCCTAAGTATTATAGATCCATAACCCACATATTCTGGGCTTTTATAGTTTCCAACCGCCATCGACGCTTATCACTTGGCCATTAATATAGGCAGCCTTTGGCGACAGGAGAAAAACGCAGGCTGCGGCTACGTCCTCTGGCCGACCCAGCCGGCCCAAAGGCATTTCATCGCTAAGCTCAGCCAGTTCATCCAAGGTCATCTCCCCTGTTAGCATATCGGTAGCTATCGGTCCGGGTGCCAGTGCATTGACCCTTATTCCTGATGGGCCAACCTCAGCAGCCAGTGAGCGGGTAAGCGCAATTAACCCCCCTTTGGAGGCTGAGTAAACCGATTCAAAAGCCGCACCCTGCTGACCCCATATGGATGCTATATTGACGATGGATCCGCTACGGCGCCTAATCATACCCGGCAGGGCACGCCGCATACAAAGAAAGGCTCCCTTGAGGTTTACCCCCATCAGCTCGTCCCACTGATCTTCGCTAATATCCTGCAGAAGTCCACGTAGTGAGATGCCAGCGTTGTTTACCAACCAATCCACCGAGCCAAGGTTTTCTTCTATCTGACTAAACATAGCTTCGACCTCAGCGGCAATACTGATGTCAGCCTTTACTGCCAAAACACGATTACCCTGTTCCTGTAAGCGTTCCGCCAGGTTCCTGGCAGCCAATTCTGAGCGGTGATAATTCAGCGCAACCGGCATCCCTTCCGCAGCCAGAGCATTGACGATCGCAGCCCCGATCCCTCGGCTGCCACCGGTTACCAGGCAAACTGCCGGCTGGCTTTCTACCTGCATTTCTATCCCCCCGTTCATACAATAAAAAATGCCCTTTTATAAGGGCATTTTCTGGTCTCTTGACATTTATTCGGTGGCGGAGAAAGAACGGACTTCTTAGGGTTTAACTTGGGTTCTCTAACTCGCAATGGACCACCTAACGATTTATTTTATTCAAAAAGTGAAGGGAACCTGGGTCTCTTGGGTCTCTTAATTTAACTTACTTGAAAGGAGCGTTTAACTCTGGTTCTGGGACTGACATCCTGATCTCCTGTTTCTCCGCCACCTTAATAATAGTATAAGCAGAGCCACCTGAAAAATCAAGCATTTCGTATATGGGAAATAATTCCGCCGAGCCGGCCATGTTAACCAATAATATCTTCTCAATTAGCTATTAATATGATATCATTATTATATTATTAATAAGGGGTGGTTTGTATGCAGGAAAAATCAGCATGGAAGATCAATGGTTTCTTGGCTCTGCTAATTGCTCTTCTTCTGTTGGTAGGTTCTCTTTTATTTTTCGCCTTGGGCTCTATAGGTATGGGCACACTGGCAATACTGATCTCCTTCCTGGCTTTTATTGGTATAACCGTAGTTCAGCCCAACCAGGCCAAGGTAGTGGTCTTCTTCGGCAAGTATCTGGGTACTATAAGGGATTCCGGCATCTGGCTGACCGTCCCTTTCTCCGGAAGGTACAAAGTCTCTCTGCGGGTAAGTAATTTCAACAGCAAGACCCTGAAAGTAAACGATGTGGAGGGTAATCCGGTAGAAATAGCGGCGGTTATAGTATTTAAGGTCATCGATACCGCTCGGGCCCTTTTTGATGTCGATAACTATGAACAATTTGTTGAAATCCAGAGCGAGACTGCTCTGCGCCATGTAGCTACCAAATACCCCTATGATGACTTTGAGAGCGGCCAGATCTCCCTCAGGGCTAATGCCGAAGAAGTAGCCGGCGAGTTAACCCGGGAACTGCAGGAGCGGCTGGAGGTGGCCGGGGTACAGGTAATGGAAGCGCGGCTTACTCACTTAGCTTACGCTACCGAAATTGCCAGCGCCATGCTGCAGCGCCAGCAGGCTAGTGCCATCATTGCCGCACGACAGATGATAGTGGAAGGGGCTGTAGGTATGGCCCAGATGGCAATCACCCAGATGGAACGGGACGGCATCCTGGAACTGGACGGCGAACGCAAGGTAGCCATGATCAATAATCTGCTGGTAGCCGTTATTTCTGAACGCGGCGCCCAACCCATCCTTAATACGGGAAGTCTGTATTAGGCGGTATAGTACAATGGCAGGTCAAAAGAAGAGCTTTCTGCTGCGTATCGACCCTACCACATATGCGGCCCTGGAAAAGTGGGCAGATGACGAGTTTCGCAGTGTAAACGCTCATGTTGAATATCTACTGCGGGAATCCCTGAAAAAGGCCGGTCGGCTTGGCAAACAAGCCATAAGCGTTGAAAGCCAGGATAATAAAGAAGAGAATGAATGATCAAAGGCCTCGGGACTAAACCCGGGGCCTAATTCATTTTTGGCAATTGACGTATGATGCGAACCAGAGCTGGGTCAGGAATACGATTTATTGCCATAGATTAACACAGATTCACACAGATTAGATATGGGCCCTCCCACCCTGTCATTGCGAGCGCAGCGAAGCAATCTTTAAGCCATATAAGCCTGGTGAAGATTGCCGCGTCCCCGGCACTCAATAAAATAGTTCAGTCTATTAAAGTAATGCATAATAAGTAGCCGTTATATTTGGATTCTCTGAGTGCCGGGTCCTCGCAAAGACATAGACGCAGTTTCCTTGTAGGGGCGGATATAGAATCCGCCCCTACGCAGCACATCCAATAAAATCTGCGTTAATCTGTGCTGCCGAAGGCATCTGTGTCCATCTGTGTTTCGTTTCCCTTCCCGTGATTACTGCACATCTAAAGTCAACTGCTGTAGTTGACTTTATATAACTATCCATGGATCAGTCGGGGCAGGCAGCGGGTACAGGTCCATAAGGCCTTTCCCTGATGTTTTACTGGCAACAAATAAGCCTCTTCCTCATTGCTTTGGCAGAAGCTGCAGTGCTGCGGAATATAGGGCAGAATACGCTGCCCCCGTCTGGCTACCGCTTCTTCAGAAAAGCTTTCCGCTTCTCTGGTCTCCAGGGAGAGAGCCCCCAATGGACAAACCCCCAAACAAAAGCCGGCGCCATCGCAGAGTTCTTCCTTTACCACCTTGGCCTTGCCACCCTCCAATACTAAGGCTCCTTCTGCACAAGGGCTTATGCAGGCTCCACAACCGTTGCATAATTCTTCATCTATTTTGACAATGGTCCGCATCGTCATACCATCAACTCCTCGCCGGCCGGATTAATGATGAGTCCCGTCTACCACTTCGATACCCTTACTCTCAATATTCTTGCGTATCTCATCATAATGAGGGCAAGGCGGGTAATTGCCCGAAAGCTTCATGCATGATGACAGATGTACCACATCCAAGCCGTGTTTTTTCAAAGAATCAACTAATCTCGAAACCCTCCGCCCCGGACAGCCGCCACAGGTAAAATATCCGATTATCTCGGCATCTTGATCATAAGGTTTAAAACTCTGTTTCCGGTGGTTAAAGGCTTTGAAGCAGGCTACACCCGGGCATACCTCGGATACCGTTTCACACCTTACTACGGCGATGCGGGTCGGTTTCTTATCCCTTGCTCCATCATCTTCGGCAAAAGCAATCGAATTTTGCCGGCTGTCATGAATATCTTCCACTGTAACCTCCTTATCCCCCTTAGCATCTGCAGTCCACTTCGAACTTCCCACCCCCTGGTCCTAACTGTCCCCAAATTTCTTGCTGGGTAAGTGCATATCTAGGATTTTATCATGATCAGTAACATCTTAAAGGATTTGACCGCTTGCAGAGCATGGGGCTCGCCGGCTGGCATTATTATCATTTCGCCGCTGACCAGGTGAAAAATCTGGCCGGAAATAGTAATGTCGGCCTCACCCTCCAATAGTTCAACTACTGCATCAAAGGGTGCGGTATGTTCACTAAGACCCTGCCCTTCATCAAATGCGAACAGAGTAATAGTTCCGAAAGGACGATTTAGCAGGGTTTTGCTGACCACTGCCCCTGCCTGATAATCGATAGCTGATTTTGCAGCAAATTTCTCCAGGGGGTATTTACTGACTTCTTTCCTGATTTCCATTATGCTTCCCTCCCAATAGATTAGTGTTTCAGCATGTCAGCCAGGGATTCCCGGCGCAGTTCTTTAAGCATGGCCTGCTGTGCCCGGGCCAGGTTTCTAGAAACCGGACAGGTTAGCTGATTGGGACAATCATAACCAGGTGACAGACATTGGTTAAGGGCTATAGGCCCTTCCACCGCCGCAATGATATCTGCCAGGTTAATCTGATCTGCTGGTCGGGCCAATCTTACACCACCACTGGGACCGCGTTGGGTTACCACCAGATCAGCCATAGCTAACAGCTTAACTGTTTTTTTAAGAAAGTCCTCCGGGATATCCTGCCTTTCTGAAATATATCTGGCTGAAAGGAGTTCCCCTGAAGTTGCTTGGGCTAACTCCAACATGGTTCTTATGGCATATTCGCTTTGTCTGGTTATCTGCATTTTCGCCAACCTCATTGTGGATTATTTTTATCTTATTTATCTTTTATCAGAAACCCTTTAATGCTGTCAACAACATTTTGATAAAAAGAGTCAAGATTCTCATTTTCTAATGCAAAAATGAAGGAACAATTTGTCAAGATGTCGAAAAGAGATATAAGTCTTCCGTTTACCCAGGCATCATTGCGTGGCCACCCCGTTTGAACCCTGTATTACCAATTACTTTCACATCATATTTATTTGAACAGGTGATTTCATGAAGATTATCGCAATTACCAACCAAAAGGGCGGGACTGGCAAAACCACTTCCACAATAAATATCGGAGCTGGTTTGACTCGGCTCGGTAACCGGGTTCTACTGATTGATCTGGATCCCCAGGCTAATCTGAGTTTTTCACTAGGATTAAATGACCCGGCTAATATGCCCAACATATATATGGTTCTCAAGGGAGAACTCGCTCTAACCAGTGCTGTTATTGAAATCAACAATATGGGCTTAATCCCAGCTAGCCCGCAATTAGTTAATTTAGAAACCGAGATGGCTGGGGATCAGAATAAAGCAATTTTATTGAAGAAGGTATTGGATGACCGGTTGGGGTTTGACTATATCTTGCTCGATTGCCCTCCTAGTTACGGTTTGATAACACTGAATGCCCTCACGGCTGCCCAGGAAATCTTCGTACCGGTACAGGCTGAGTTCCTGGCCCTGCAAGGTATGAGTAAACTGCTGGAAACGGTTCAAAACGTTCAGCGCGAGCATAATCCAACCCTTGAGTTCAGTGGCATAATTGCAACTCGATATGATCAGCGCCGGGTTTTAAACCGCGAGGTTATCGACAGTCTTTTAGAACATTTCCGGGATAAATTGTTTACTACATTCATTCATGAGAATATTGCATTGGCCGAGGCTCCCAGCTTTGGCCAGGATATATTCAGCTACCGACCTGATAGCAATGGTGCCAGAGACTATTTGGCATTATGTCAGGAAATCATGGAAAGGAGATAAAACAATGGCTCAAAAAAAACGTTTAGGTAAGGATCCATTTGCCAGCACGCCACCAACTTCAGAACCCCAGGCATCTACTCCGCCGGCCAAAACAAGTGAAGTAAAAGTAACTGCATCCAAAAAGTCTTCGTCTACAGCGAAAAAATCCACTTCCCCCAAAATCAAAAAACCCTCTCCCGCGCCTATTGCCCCTAAGGATGAGAAAACGATTGCTGTGGTAAAACCCGAAGTGAGTGATAAGGCTACTGAGATTGAAAACATCCGCAAGGAATTGGCAGAAATCCATGCTATCGTCCTCAGATTACAGCAGCAGCAGTTGGACTTCATGAAGCAATGGAATGAAACTCTCTTGTCGCCCTGGCAGTGGTGGCTTTCTCTCTTTTCCTAATTCTTGCGCCGGTAAACTGGCGCCACTGCCATGTGTTCTATTGACTGCATCAGGAAATACATCATATAATTAATAATAGCTACTATTAATACCATTCTTTTTTCTTTCTAATCACCATATTCCCAACTAACAAGTCGCACTATCCTTGGCAAATAAATTTTCGGAATATTGGAACTGTTCGGAATACACCAACAACCAGGTGTTGCAAAACCCAGAATATTCCTTAATTTTTCATCATAATTTTATAAAAAGGAGGCGAGTCGGTCACAATTGCGGCGGAAGACGTTGTTATTTAGGGGGGAGAAATAGAAATGGATTTCCAAACGGTGATCTATACAAAAGAGGAAGGCGCAGCTATTGTTCAGCTCAACCGGCCCGAGGTACTCAATGCTTTTAATGAGGAAGTGCTTCGGGAATTGGAAATGGTCGCTGATGATGTAGTAAGGGACGATGAGGTTAAGGTGGTAGTGATCAAGGGCAATGAAACCGCTTTTGCCGCCGGTGCCGATATAAAAAACTTTGTCTCCTATAGCCCTCGGGACGCCCATCAGTACATTTCCCAGGTCCAGGTATCTATGGGTAAGCTGCTCGGAGTGGGCAAACCAACTATCGCCTCGATTGCAGGCTACGCCCTTGGCGGTGGTTGTGAACTGGCTCTGGCCTGCGATTTTCGCATAGCAGCTGACACGGCTCATTTCGGTCTGCCTGAGATCAACCTGGGCATTATCCCTGGTGGCGGCGGCACCCAGAGACTAACCCGCCTCATCGGTGAAGCTAAAACCAAACAATTGATCATGCTTGGGGAGATCTTCGATGCTCAATCAGCTTATGAACTAGGCTTGGTGAACTTTCTGGTCCCCCTGCCGGACCTGGAAGAAGCGACCCGCAAGCTGGCTAAAAAACTCTGCAGAAAGCCCCCGTTAGCAATTCGCACCGCTAAAGAATTGATCCAACTCAGTTATGACGTAGACATATATAACGGTCTAATGATGGAAAAAGAGAAATTTGCCTATCTGTTCTCCACCGAAGATCAAACAGAGGGCATGAAGGCTTTCCTGGAAGGCAGAAAAGCAACATTCACTGGTAGATAAATGAAGGGGGAGATAAAATGAGTAGATTTGATGAGATGTACAAACAGAAACTGACCACTGCCGAAGAGGCCGCCAAATTAATTAATAGCGGAGATACTCTGCTGGCACCGCTATCCAATGGCCAGCCCTTAACGCTGGTAAACGCCGCCGCCCAGCGCATCAGAAATGATGATCTCAGGGATATTACCTATGTTTCTGGTGTTGATGTTCGCTGGTTCGATCTGTACCATCCCGATCTGGTTGGCAAGGTTCTGATAGATTCCGGCTTTGTCTCAATCGTAACCCGCCACGGCGTGGGCGAAGGCCTATTCACCTATACTCCCTGCCGCCTGGGGCAAGCGGTTGACATGGTAAACAGATGCCGCTCGGTACAGGTAGCCTGTATGGTGGTATCACCCATGGATCGCCATGGCTTTTTCAGTACCGGCTGCAACGTCGATTGGGGCTGGGAAGGTGCCAAACTGAACAACCCTCGTGAAATAATAGTGGAAGTAAACGAGAATATGCCTCGCACCTACGGCACCAATCATTTGCACATCAGCGAGGTCTCGGCAGTTATCGAGAATCATATTCCCCTTTTCGAGCTTCCTCCTATACCCATCAACGACAAAGATGAGAAGATAGGACGCTTTATTGCTGATATGATCGAAGATGGCTCTTGCATCCAGATAGGAATCGGCGGTATGCCTAACGCCATAGCCAATTTCCTGCTTGATCGCAAGGATCTGGGGGTACATTCGGAGATGCTGACCGACAGTATGGTTGATTTATACGAAGCCGGAGTTATCACCTGCAATAAGAAGAACTTCATGCCTTATAAATGGGTAGGTTCATTTGCCCTGGGAACCAAAAAACTCTACGATTTTATTGATGAAAACCCGCTGGTAGAGATGCATTCCACCCGGTTTGTAAACGATCCCTATATCATTGGTAAGAATGACAAGTTGATATCAGTAAATGCCACCGTGGAAGTAGACCTCTCAGGTCAGGCAGCTTCTGAATCAATCGGCTCCATGCAGTACTCGGGAACCGGTGGCCAGTTGGACTTTGTGCAGGGCGCCTGGCGTTCAAGAGGCGGCAAATCGTTCCTGACCCTCTATTCCACCTACACCGACAAGAATGGTGAGGAAAAATCCAAGATAGTGCCAACACTCTCCCCTGGGATATTCACTACAGTTTCGCGTACCGATATTGAATATGTGGTAACCGAGTACGGCGTGGCTAACCTGAAAGGACAGAATCTGCGCACCAGGGTTAAAGAACTGGTCAGCATCGCTCACCCCGATTTCCGCCCCATGTTGGAGTGGGAAGCCCGGAAGATGAACTATATCCCGTAAATCTATACTAAATAAAAGAGAGGAGCGGGCAACCGCTCCTCTCTTTTATTATTCTTTTATCACTCACGGCTAAGCTGATGTATGGCCTTCACTGTATATTCAATATCCTCCATGGTGTTGAAAAAACCTGGGCTCAGGCGACAGGCACCCAGCTCAAAACTCCCGATGGTCTGATGCGCCAGAGGAGCGCAATGCATTCCGGACCGGGCAATGATTCCATAACGAAGATCCAGATTCATGCTGATGTCACCGCAATCACGGTCTTCAATATTAAAGGCAATTACCGCTACCCGCTTCATCGGGTCTTCAGGGCCATAGATTTTTACCCCTTTGATCTCGCGCAAGCCGGCCAAAAGCGATTGGGCCAGTTTCAATTCGTGCTGGCGTATGCGTTCCAAACCGGTATCCCGGATAAATGACACGCCAGCAGCCAACCCAGCTATTCCAGGGGTATTCAGCGTCCCGCTCTCCAGGCGATCGGGCATATAATCCGGGTGGACCAGGCTCTCGGACAGAGAACCAGTACCGCCTTCTTTCAAGGGTTTGATGACGAGACCCGGCCGCAAATATAACCCTCCGGTGCCCTGGGGACCCAACAAGGCTTTATGCCCCGTGAAGGTAAGGATATCAATGTTCTGCTCCTCCGTATCCAGCGTTAGTACCCCCGCAGTCTGAGCACTGTCTACCATAAAAATGATACCGTTTTCCCGGGCAATCCTGCCGACTTCCCTTATGGGCATGATCGTACCGGTCAGATTGGAAGCGTGCAGGATACAAATCATGCGAGTATTAGCTTTGATAGCCCTTGCGATGTCCGCCGGGTCCAGACTGCCATCGGCGGAGCAAGCGACCTGGGTCCACTCCACGCCCAGACTTGATAGTACATGCAAAGGACGGGCAACCGCATTATGCTCCATACTGCTGGTTATTACGTGATCCCCCGGCAGCAGTATTCCCTTCAATGCCATATTAATGGCCTCGGTGATATTCATAGTGAAAGCGATTCTCGAACTATCCGCCACGTTGAAAAGCCCGGCCAGAGCCTCCCTTGCTTCCAAGACCACCGACCCGGCACTTCGGGTCGCCTGATGACTTCCCCTGCCGGGATTTCCACCCACATTGCGGTTGAAATGATCTATTGCGGCATAAACACTTTCCGGTTTGGGGAAAGAGGTAGCTGCGTTATCGAGATATACTGTTTTTATGACCTGTTCCCCCTTTCCGGACACATCACAGATCTTAACCGCTATACTGTCAATACCCGGTCAGCTCCAGTCAAGATCTCTACCGCTGTATACATATTGGTTACCTTGCCTGCCATCAGATTATCCTTAAGATTGTAAAAGTCCAAGCAGGTTCCGCAGGAGAGCACCTCTACTCCTTTTTGTTCCAGGGCCTCCAAGTGCTCCAGTACAGGAGAACCGGCGGTAGTAAGTTTGACTCCACTGTTCATAAAGATCAGATGAGCGACCTTGCCCTCCAATTCATTGAGGCTGAAAAGAAAACTTTTCATCAAAATGCCGCCCAACTCCGGATCCCCTTCGCCAAAGAGATTGCTCTTTACCAAAACGGCTACTACGGTTTCTTTTGCTGGAGCAGCTTCTGTTTTCAACTGTCCCGGAGCCATCTGCAGGTGGGTTGCCCCTTCCCGTTTTTCAATGGTAAGTTCATAACCCTGACTGCGCGCCAGCTTTGAAACATTCTCTTCTGCTGCATCATTATCGACAATGGTGATTATTGTAGCCAGCTTGTCAGCGTCCATGGCCCGTTTGGTCAAAATCACCGGTTCAGGGCAGTTCAGGCCCCGGGCATCAATAGTTGTGCTCATATAACCCATCCTCTCTATTTATATTTATCTTATTCTGAATTCCATGCTAATTATTTTGATCTTCTAAGCCAGTAAAGCTGCCCCTGCACCCTGCTAGACTTAATACGTTATATTTATAATAACTTATTGTTATGTCGTGTATCAATATTAATATAGTTGGAAATAGATCAATCCACAGAAAACCTAGAAATGTTAACCAACCTGCTTACAAGTAGGTACTTTTTTACCTGCATAATCATTTTCTACTTTTTCATCCATCTAACGGTCCATCCACCATATGATTGTTATTTAGTGAAAATTTGCTCTTTTATCCAACATAGTAATAATCTTTTTGTTATAATATTTTATAGTTGGAGCCTTACTTTTTGGGAGGATGGTGATAATCTGAAAGCGATCGATCTCTCCTCTTTACCGATTGGTAAAGTTCTGGCCCGAGACATTTACGATGCGGAAGGCCGGCTTTTACTACCTAAAAACGTTATGCTTAAGCCCTCTCATCTGCAGCACCTGTTGAATCTCAATCATAAAACCATATATGTTATTGAAAATGATCACAACAACCAACCGCGGACCCAAGATTTCAAGTATGAACAGGAAGAGACCCTTTTGCCGGTTGTCTTTGTTTCTGCAGTAGAAACTATACGCAATCTTATGTGCCAAATCATTGATGGTCATATCATAAAGCGCAGTGAAGTGGAAGACACCATGGACCTGATCGTACCAGAGATCATTCACACCAACAATGTATGGCATTGTTTAAACAAGATAAGGGTGCAGGATGACTATACATTTCAGCACTCAGTTTCTGTGTGTGTTATTGCTGTAAAAATAGGTCAGGCCATCGACATGCCGGAAGGCCAGTTAAGACAGCTAGGCATAGCAGCTCTGTTGCATGATGTGGGCAAGGCCAAAATCCCCACAGAGATTATAAAAAAACCGGGTCCGCTGAACCCTGTAGAGATTAGGGAGATGCGCAAGCACCCCTTGTACGGCAGTCAGATCGTCAATGACCTTTCTTTCCCGGACCGTGATATCGTTACAGCAGTACTGCAGCATCACGAATATGCTGACGGTCGCGGCTATCCGCTGCAGCTTTCGGCGGAGAATATCCACCCCTACTCCAGGATCATTGCCGTGGCCGACGTCTTTGACGCCATCACTTCCGAGCGTTATTACCGCCCTCGCTTTGCGTTATTGAACGCCATAGAAGAAATAACCCGCGAGACCTGCGGGCACCTGGACCCGATCATTACCAGACGCTTAATCAGATATATCCTGAATATTGTCCCCGGAGAAAAGGTTCAGCTGAATACCGGTGAGAGAGCACGCGTGATATTGGCCAATGAAAAAGAACCCATGCGGCCGCTCATCCAGACCGCTGATCGCTTCATTGACTTGAGTGAAGAACGGGAACTGTCCATTGAAAACCGCCTGTAACATTTCCGTCGATGCTCATATACATACCCGCTGCCGATATCGGCCATAATAGCCGTAATCTAGTATAGAAAGGATCGGTTGTTATGGCTCTTTTAGGTGATCCCTTTATTGCCAACCTCCCCCGTACCATGTCCACTGAGGAATTGGCTCAGGCCATAAGAGTGGATATAGCAGGTGAACTGGAGGCTATCATCGGATATGAGGCACACATCATGGCCACCAGTGATGAAAAGGTGAAAAAGATACTCACTCATATTGCCAATGAAGAACGACAGCATGTTGGAGAACTGCAACAGTTGCTGTTCATGCTGAGTCCAAGCGAGCAGCAATACATCCAGAAGGGCATCCAGGCCGTTCAGCAGCAGCAAGCCCAGAACTTCCAGTCTCCCATGCAATAACCCAGTCACACTCAGGCACAGAGATCAGGGCATCTCTGTGCCTGTTTTATTCAAAGTGTACTGCCAGCCAGATGCAATGCGGTTGCTCTGAAGTATACTCGACCCGGTGTTTTTCGTGGGCTCGCAAAAGTAAACAATCCCCTGCGGTCAAGTGTTGACGCCGGCCATCCTCCCACCGCAGCTCGGCCTTCCCCTGCAAAAGCACTACCCATTCGTGCTTTTCCTGATCATACCAGAATCCTTCCGGAGAAACCTGACCCCATGACACGATACGTTCGATCTTGAGGTCTGCTCTCAATAAAAGAGTTTCGAATACCTCTTCCTCGTCCCTCCCGTCGGGCATTGCAAAGATGTTAAACATAGGATGTGCCTCCAGTTTTGAATGATAAGATAATTATAAATCAGCAACTGGCATCCTAGAATTATTTCTGAACAGGAGGTAATCCAGGGTGTTTTAGATAATAGTTGATCATATATTTATGGAGAATGTTCACTTTCCGATTCGTGTACTGACTTCAAAAAGGAGGGTATAGATGATCTCAGTAATCAGCATCATCCTGGCTGGTCTTATCGGCAGCTTACCCACCGCCTATCTAGTTGGTCGCTATGCAGGAAATATTGATATACGCGGGCATGGCAGCGGAAATGTCGGTACCATGAATACCGGCGAAGTTCTGGGATGGCATTGGGGGCTAATGGTATTTATTATTGACCTGGCCAAGGGTATAGCAGTCGTATACCTGGCCAGATGGAGCGGTCTGGACCCCCTGCTCATGGCCAGCGCTGCGGTTGCTGCCCATTGTTATCCAATCTGGTTGCGTTTTAGAGGTGGTAAGGGTCTGGCAACCTCTCTGGGTGCCGTTCTGGCTATGCCCGCTTTCACCTATATCGCAGTATTCGTTCTTGGCTGGGGTTCGGTATGGGTATATTACCAGGCCAGGTCTGCCCTTGCCAGGCTGGGCAAAGTAACGCCGCCAGATGGAAATCTCTTTTCCGACCGGGCCAACCTCCTTGGTGTAACGGCATTGTTATTCTATGCCCTGCAGCCAGGACCGGACTGGTGGCTGGCACTGCTAGCCGTAATCATCACGTCTCGGCTCATTCAATCTATGCTGACCCGTTAATAACACAACCTTTACAGTTGATAGATGATGTGCAACAGAGCTGGGTCAGGAATACGATTTATTGCCACAGATTAACACAGATTCACACAGATGAGATTTGAAGGACCCCGTCCTGTCATTGCGAGCGCAGCGAAGCAATCTTTAAGCCTATACAAGCCCCGGGGAAGATTGCCGCGTCCCCGGCACTCAATAAAATAGTTCAGTCTTATAAAGTAATGCATAATAGGTAGCCGTTATATTTGGATTCTCTGAGTGCCGGGTCCTCGCAAAGACAA
>Ga0123335_1005584_pt1 | contig 15234 bp, 14 predicted proteins | sample BiotimSIPDNA_2_FD_89707 | JGI IMG/M metagenome (GOLD analysis project Ga0123335, IMG submission 89707) | Anaerobic biogas reactor microbial communites from Washington, USA - Biogas_R2 time_0 SIP DNA | ecosystem: Engineered > Bioreactor > Anaerobic > Unclassified | place: Washington, USA... | reverse complement strand
TGATCGGGAAGTTGTTTCAAGGTTTCTTCTGCACTCCATGGAGAGTTGTATAAAAATGTTCCTCCTTTTTTCAATCCTCTTAAACAATCATATTTATTAATATAAGATGGGACGTGTACTGCTACAAAATCCGGAGTTCCAACTAAGTAAGGAGCTTTAATCGGATGATCGCCAAAACGTAAGTGAGAGCAAGTAAAACCTCCCGATTTCTTACTGTCATATTCAAAATAAGCTTGACTGTATTTATCGGTATTGTCTCCGATAATTTTAATTGAATTTTTATTTGCACCTACCGTTCCGTCAGCACCTAAGCCATAGAATTTTGCTTCGAATGTTCCTTTCGGCAATACAAAAATATCGGGTAACAATGGGAGAGATTTATGGGTAACATCGTCAACGATACTTATTGTAAATTGATTTTTAGGATTTTTTGATGCTAAATTTTGGAATACGGAAAGGATATGAGAAGGAGTTGTATCTTTAGAAGATAAACCGTAACGTCCGCCTATTATCAAAGGTTTTTTGTTTGTCGGTATGTCTTTACAATTAGCAAAAGCTTCAACAACATCAAGGTATAAAGGATCGCCGTTTGCACCTTGTTCTTTGGTACGGTCGAGGACACAAATACGCTTTACTGTTTCGGGAAGCACTTTGCCTAAATAGCTAACCGAGAACGGACGGTATAGATGCACATCTATGGCACCCACTTTTTTTCCTTCTTTGTTCAATTTATCCACTACAGTATGTATTGTTTCGGTGATTGAACCCATAGCAATAATGATGTCTGTAGCGTCTTTTGCTCCATAATAAGTAAAAGGTGCATATTTACGACCTGTTATTTTACTCATTTCTTTCATATAGTCTGCTACTACATCGGGAAGTGCGTCGTAAAATTTATTTTGAACTTCACGAGTTTGAAAATAAATATCCGGATTTTGTGCTGTTCCTCTTGTTACAGGTTTTTCGGGATTAAGAGCATTATCGCGATATGCTTTTAATGCTTTTTTATCTATTAATTTAGCTACTTTTTCTTGATTCGTAACTTCTACTTTTTGTACTTCATGTGAAGTGCGGAATCCGTCAAAAAAGTGAAGAAAAGGAATACGCGTTTTGATTGCCGATAAGTGTGCTACCGGAGCTAAATCCATGATTTCTTGTACCGAACCGGTTGCTATCATTGCAAATCCTGTTTGTCGAGTACTCATTACATCGGAATGATCACCGAAAATAGAAAGAGCTTGAGCTGCCAATGATCTTGCCGATACGTGAAAAACTGCCGGAAGTAATTCTCCTGAAATTTTATACATATTAGGTATCATTAGCAACAATCCTTGAGACGCTGTAAAGGTAGATGTCAACGCTCCTGCTTGTAGTGAACCATGAACAGCTCCTGCTGCTCCTGCTTCCGATTGCATTTCGACTACTTTAACCGGTTCTCCAAAAATATTTTTTCTTCCCAATGCAGACCACTCATCAATGTATTCTGCCATAGTAGAAGAAGGAGTAATAGGATAAATAGCGGCTACTTCGCTAAACATATACGCAACGTGAGCTGCTGCATAGTTACCATCACATGTCATAAATTTTTTTTCTGCCATAATTATAGTGTTATTTAGTTATTTACAAAAATGTATTTGATTAAATTTTTTTTTGCAAATTTACATAAAATTTCTTGAATTTAAAACAAATACTTGAAATTAATTTCTCTATTATTCTTGTTACATATTTACTCAAAAAAAAAGAGAGTGCCTGTTATTGAACACTCTCTTTACTAATTGATTATTTTATTTAAAAATAGATATGCAAATTTAAGAAAGCTCCAGGATTAACATTGAATCCCGTACGATAAGGAGTAAGTGGTCTTTCAGCAACAAAAACTTGATCAGCTCTCCATGTTTCGCCCGTTCCTATTTCTTCCGATGTATAAATTCCACCTAAATATAAATCAAATTCTCCTCCTAAAGATACATTTTTAGAGATAAAGAAGTCTACCCCTGTAAATAATCCTCCTCCATAAGTAAGGGCATTTCCTCCTCGTACTTCTAACACTCTAACTGCCGGATTAAAAGTTCCTCCGGCAAAATTAGATGTCGTAGGATTTTGATTTGTTTTGCTGATAGCATTGCCATAGGTAAAAAATTCTCTATGGAAATTATAAGCAACAAATAGTTCCGCTCCCGCATAACCTTGCACACGCCATAATGTTCTACGCATTTCAGCACCAATTCCTAATTCAAACTCTGTATTTCTATCTCTCATTACATCTACGGTTTGTGCAGAAGTGAGCCAACTATCGGCAAGAGGATCTAAAAGATTAGCAACATCGTCATACACAAAATCACGTATTGTGACATTATTAATTCCTAAGCCGAATCTTGCTCTTAAAGCTAAGTTATCGGTTAAAAAATACTTCCAAAAAACGGTAGGAAAGAAAGTGAAACTTCGATGCGACGGCTCTATCATATTATTTGCAGGAAAACCAAATGCACCATTAGCACTATGGCTATTTCCTACGAATTTAATAATAGTTGCCATATCGAAACCTAAAGCACTTTCTCCTTTTTTAGGAAATAATTCACTTAAATCTTTTTTCGCATCTTGTGCTTGCGATGCAGATAGTGCGAAAAATAGCGATATAACAATTACAATTAATTTCTTCATATTCTATTGTTTTTTAAGTTAATTATTCGATTTCATAAATAGGTGTCGGGTCTTGTTGATATTCGAAATCCTCATTCGTGTAATCTACATTATATAGCGTTTTTTGTACATTTAATTTGTACTTGTAAAGAAATTTTTTATCTAATACTCTGTTTTCAAATTCTAATATTTGCTCGCTTTCTATTTTTACTTCTGCTTGTCCTTTATCAACCATTGGAACATCTATTGAATATTTTCCTCCCGAAGTTGTTTTCACTGTTTTGCTTTGTTTAAATTCTTTTCCATGTATATCTTTCGATGTAATAGTTACATATAAAGAAACACCTTCTATCATAGGAACAAAAACTTTAATGTTAGATGGATATGATGGATCAGCAGTATCTTTGTTTTCTTTTTCCTCTTTCCAATAAGTAAGTGTACCTGAAAGCTTAACTGTAGAGTTAGGAGTAAAAGCTCCTGCATTAGGGTCTACATTATCAATAGCATACGTATCTTCTATTTTAACTGTTTCGGTAGAATATCCTTTTCCTAAATCATTTTTTACAATGGGAACAAGTGCAAATTGCGTACGTGTAAATGCAGTATCATCAGTGATAGCATCAATAACATCATATATAAAACTTTCAACAGATATAGTAGCATTTACTCCCGACGATACGATAGGAACATTAACGGAGAAACTTCCCTTTTTATCAATTTTCGTTGTTATTATGTGATTTCCTGCTGAAACATTGTTAGGATCATAATCAACATAAGGGATAGCAATTGAAACGGTTAGCCCTTCAGGTACATATTCGAGGACAGCATTCGTTTTATCTAATTCAGCATAGAAAGTTCCCTTAAGTGTTACGGTAGGCAGCGTAGACAGATCTAAAGGATCTGATAACTCGTATTTTTTACATGCAGTAAAAAGAATGGCAATCATTACCATTAACATAAATTTTCTGTTCATTTCTTAATTTTTTTTAGTTATTTATTAATATTAATTAGTTATTTTTTATTATTTTTTTACAAAAGTATCTATTTTTGTAATACAAAAATCACTTAAAGCAAAAATAAATTGTTTTTTTTTATTTCAATTATAGTTATTTCCGTCCCGGATATACTTTTAGAGCTTCGGATAGACATTTCATTGAAGCTTTCATATCATTCACATTCAAGCAGTAACTGATACGTACTTCATCTTTTCCTTTTCCTTTTACCGAGTAAAACCCTGTTGCCGGGGCTAACATTACTGTTTCACCGTTATAATTAAAATCTTCTAATAACCACTGACAAAATCGGTCTGAATCGTCAATTGGCAAGCGAGCCGTTGCATAAAATGCACCTTTTGGATTGGGACAGAAACATCCTTCCATTTTATTAATAGACTCAACAACAATATTTCTACGTGCTATATATTCTTTTTGCACCTCATCGAAATAGGATTGAGGAGTATCAACGGCAGCTTCCGTAAATATTTGTCCGAAAGAAGGAGGACTTAGTCTGGCTTGTGCAAATTTCATCGCTGCATTGTAAACTTCTTTGTTTTTCGTAATAAACATTCCTATTCGCGCACCACAAGCACTGTATCTTTTAGATACCGAATCCAATAAGATAACATTTTGTTCTATTTCTTTTAAATTCATTACTGAGAATGCTTCTTCTCCATCGTAAACAAATTCACGGTATACCTCATCGGCGAAGAGATAAAGGTCGTGTTTTTTTACAATTTTCGCCAATGATTCCAATTCTTGTCGTGAATACAAATATCCTGTGGGATTATTGGGGTTACAAATCATAATGGCTTTTGTTTTGGGAGTAATTACCTTTTCAAACTCTTCGATGGGAGGCAAAGCAAAACCATTATCTATTACCGATATTATAGGTTTTACATTTACTCCTACCGAAATAGCAAAACCATTGTAATTGGCATAAAAAGGCTCAGGAATAATTACCTCATCACCCAGGTCTAAACAAGTATTAAAAGCAAATAATATTGCTTCGGAACCTCCTGCCGTAACGATAATTTCATTTTCCGTTACATTGATATTCCAGCGTTTATAGTATTCTACTATTTTTTTACGACACGATAAAGTACCCGCTGAATGCGAATAGGCTAAGACGTCTATTTTTGCACTTTGCAAAGCAGCTATTGCTCCTTTGGGAGTTTCTATATCGGGCTGTCCAATGTTTAAATGATATACTTTAATTCCTCTTTTTTTTGCTTCATCCGAATAAGGGACTAACTTACGAATGGGAGAAGCAGGCATACGAATTCCTTTTTCTGATATTTTTGGCATAATTATATAATATTTTAAAATTTTATTTTTGTATTGGTCGTTTAATCATAATGATTTCAAATACTGTAAAAAGCACATATAGTACTACGAAATTAAGTGAAAATTGCAACATTCCTTCTCTGTTGACAAATGCATAAATTATCAAAACCGTTAAATATACTAACAATTTGATAGTTGTTGTAAGAAAGTATCTGGAAATAAATTTACGCTCAACAGCCATAATATTCTGCATTTGTTCTTCTTTGGTTTTATTTTGGTCATAACTATATTCTAAACGCTTAACGTCTGTTTTAAGAATAATATAATGAGCAACTCCCGTCATTACTAAAAACAAAAGAATTAAATAGGCTATATGTGGTGAGATTATTTCAGGAAGATAATGTTTTATTAACATTTCTATCAATAGAACCGATATTGTAAAAATTAATAATCTCTTCAGATATTTTAAATATAATTGCTTTAACATTATTTTTTGATTTTTTGCAAAGGTACAAAATTCTTTGTGAAGATATTCACTTTTTCGGCTTTTTCTTAAAGAAATCTTTTACTCCTACATAAATACCAAGTATTACGCCTGTTAGCGATAAAACAACAGTGAAAATCGGGAAACTCAAAGCCAAGCATTTATCCAATTTAATTCCTCCGAAAGTAAATAGTAAAATAATGGCTAACATTTGGAATGCCATACCTGTATATTTTAAATACGAAGACGACATTTTTTGGAACTTTTCCTGTTTGCTCATTGTATTATTATTTATGCTTCTTCTTGTTCGTAAGTTTTACTCATTTGACAATTGCCCGTAAATTCGGCATCGGGTTCGATAGATAATCTTTTTACTTTTAAATCACCTACAACATTCGACGAAGCTTTTAAACTTAGGGTTTCTTGTGCTTCGATATTTCCTTTGACAATTCCTGAAATATCACAGTCTTTGCAAACGATATTTCCTTCTATTTTTCCCGAAGGTCCGACCACTAATTTAAGGTTAGAATAAAAATTCCCATAGAGTATCCCATCTATGCGAAAATCTCCTTTAGAAACAATATCGCCTTTGATTTCTGTTCCGACTCCAACTAAATTAATAACTGTACTTTCAACTTCCGTATTTTTTCCCATAATGATTTATTTTATGTAAATAATGTTAATTCAAATAATATTGGATGAAAAACTCATCGTAAGCTTCTCTTTTTTCTTTGTTTTTAAAATAAATATTGTAATTATCATCCGAAATGACATATATTTTGGTTTGTTTCGATTGATTAATATCTTTCAACATTGTTTGATTTATTTTCATCGTATTATAATAATCCATTGCTTTTTGTTTGTTTTCGAAACGAGATACGGTAATCATTTGTAATGTAGGATCAATATAAAAATTCGATATGTCGAATTTTTCCAATCTGAAATATTCTTTATTAAAGTTGTTCAAAGAAAGTTTCAATTTATCTACTTTTATCTCTTTTATATTGACAATAATAATAACAAAATGAAAATTGCTTTCGTCATAACTGTATTTCAACTCTTGAACTAAGTTGGCACTTGAATCCTTTTCAGCCATTTTTACATTACTTTTTTCAAATTCGGCACGCTTCAAGGCTTCCAACACTCCTGCTGCCAATGTGTCTATGTCTGTTGCAGGATAAGTTTGTACGACTGTTTGCAATTCTTTTTTCATTGTTTCATCGCCATTCAATTTTCCTAAAGATACGGCTCTCAGATAGCTCATATTTTTTCTAATGCTTGGGTCTAAGTATTTTTCCAAGCCTTCATCTGCTTTATCAACAACTTGAGCATAATTTTTTGCCGTATAATCATTGTATAAATCAGCATAAAACAATTGAGCTTCCTTTGCTTTCTTCTGTATCTCATCGTAATAATTCGGATTTTGAATGATTTTTGCAAAATCGCTTTCAGGATATTTCGACAAAATAATATTTTTATAATATTCTGTTTTTTCGTTATTGTTCAGCGATTTATATGATTTATACAACTGAAAACACGTAGGTGCTTCTAATTTATGTTCCGGAAATCGCGACAACAAAGATTCCCATTGCTGATTGGCTTTTTCTTTGTCGTTTAAATCATCAAAATAAATAAAACCGGCATTATAAAGAGCAGCTACTATCATCTCATTCGATTTCTGTATGTCCTCTTCTGTTTTGGGAATATCTTGTATATAATATTGTTTATTAGTAGGGTCGATAATACGAGAGCCTTGTTTAACAGTTTTATTTTCGACTGTTTCTTCCGATTCTCCCGTTTTGCTTTCGGTTTCTTGCGCTACCTCATCCATCATAAACATCATGCTGCTTTTATCGCTAATAAACCAATTGTCTTCCAAGATACGCCTTCCCCAGCGTTGCTTAAATTCTTGTTCGCCTAATTTGGCTTGGGTCGTATTATAAAACACCCACGAGCTACGAGCATTAGAAGAAGTTCGTTTCGTATTTTCCATCATCTTCGCTTTTTCTACTTCATCGGCAATGCGTTCTTCTTCTTTTTCTTGATAATCAGCAATAATTTTATCCAAATAGGCATTTAATTCGCTTTCCGACATTCTTGCCATGTTTTGCAAACTATCTTGTGTTTTGACTATCATTAAGTTATCAACTAATTCTTTCAATATGACTGCTCGTGTATGTATTTCCGTATAATTAGGAAAAGTGGAAGGAATAATCGATAAAACGGTATCGTAATAATGACGTGAATCAATGAATTGGGAATGAGAGAAAAAATATTCCGCCAACTCTAAAGCCGAAACTGTTTTTTGATATTTATTATTAATGCTCCAAAAAACGGAAGCTTCCAAATTTCTAATACCGGCAATGGTGTCTTCTTCTTGAAAATCTATTTTTGATAAAACATAAAAAATCTGATCTTTGTATTCTTCATTTCTACTGTCTTTCAATAGTTTTTTCAATTTATTTTTTGCGTCACTTTTTGCCCCTTTTCCTTGACAAAGCATCATATTAATTGTTGCATTAAATTCCATTTCGTAGGGTGGATTACGTTTCAACACTTTAGCGTATTTTTTTGTCGCTTCCGGAAGCAAACCCATCTCTTGGTATATCTGTGCAGCGATAAATAAAATCCTTGTCTTAAAGTCTTTTTTCATTCCCCTTGCTTTCTCCAATTCCGTCAAATGATCGATAGCTAACTCGTACTCTTTCTGACGGATATACTTATCCGCTATCACAGCCTCCCAATGTTGCTTATATTTTTTATTTTTATGGTTAGCTATTGTCTGGCGAATTTGCTCTAAACATTCTTCTGCCTCTTCAATTCTATTTAATTGTAAAAACGTTTTTGCTTTCCATGTGTAAGCATCTGCCCACACATTCCCTTTTTGATGAGTGTTGATGATATAAGAAAAAACGCGCAAAGCATCATTGTAGTCTTGACGATAAAAATAAGCCTCTCCCATTAATAAGTAAGTGTCGTCTATGGGTTTACAAAACTCTTCCCCTTTGATAAGAATAGAATGTTTGGTAATTGCTTTGGAACATTTTTCTATTGTTCTATCCCATTGCGGCGAAAAAGACAAAGCTACTTTTCTGTCAGGATAAATATAAACAGGTAAAATATTGGTATAATTGTCTTCCGTGGTTTTTTCAAGCAGCGCTTTAGCTTCTTTATAGCTCTCATTTCCATTAAAATAGATATTATAACGCGTCGTTATGCCATGGTAAGCTCTATTAATAAATGCATTTTTTTTTGTTGAGCAATTGGTGAAAAACACAACGGCAACAAAAAAGAAAATGAAAAGTGTTATATTTTTTTTTCGATTAAATATCAATGCTTTAATAGATTTTTTGTTTTAATAAATCTATATTACAACGCTATTTATTACATTTTATTATTGCAAACTTTTAAGTCAATTTGAAACCAAAGCAATAAAAGAAATCGTGAGCAATGCTACAAATAATGTCAAAATAATATTCAATCTTTTCATGCTTTGTTTATTTTAGTTATTCTAAAGGCTTATTATGTTTGTTTTTTATGTTGCCTTTTTTTGGTGGTGACGGCGGTGGAATCATACTATCAAAATCTTCAACAATAAATCCGACACCACTTTCTTTGCAAACATAAGAATTGAATCTATTCCTAATATCTAAAAGTTTTATCGTATCGCTAATTTTACTACTACAAGCATCAGGTAAAATATGATTCCCAAGTATCACAGTTGTAATTTGAGCAAGCATATATAATGAGGTAATGGTATCATATTTAGCCGGTAAAATTGCACCGAAATATTCCAATTGTTCTTTATTTGATTGTATTTTCAAATAAAGAGCATGTGCCGAATTTTGGTAAAGTCTATGAATATTATCTTGTATTGGATAATGTTCTTGTTTTGCATCTTTGAGAAAGGTACTTAGTACCCTTTTGAATACTTTATCTTCAGATTCAGAAATATAAAAACTATATGTTCCTTTTATTTTGTCGTTAAATTTTGAAGGATAGTAAAGTGCAACTTCCCATTTTTTATCTGTAATTCTTAAATTGTATAAAAATCCTATACCATTTCTTGGTCTCGGTAGTTCTATGGCGTTTGCCATATCAATAGTATCATATTTTAAATTACAAGACAATAGCGTTTTTTTGTATAAAACACGATCTGTTTTGAGTGATATGATAGAATCATCAGTGGGAAAAGAAAAACAATATTCTTCCTCATCCCATTTTAAGATGGTTTGAAATCTATCACTAATAAAAAACACACAATATCCATCTTCATCCTGATAAACTTTTTCTTGACATACTTCATCTTTATTAGAATATTGATTTCTACAAGAAACGGTCAATACTAAAAGTATTGTTATTTTATAATATTTATAATATCTCATGCTTATTTGATTTTTCTATAACATACTGAAAATTAGCGTTCAATTTCTATCATTGATTTAAAATTACTTTCCAATTTTCATATTCCTACATTTTTATAATATTTTCATAATATTTGGATTTTAAAAGGATATTTCTCAAACATCGGGTTTCTGCTCCACTTTTCCAAATCTCCCAAAACAGCCCTTCCCTGCTCTCCCCATTTGGAACTGATTGGTTGAATAGCATGTTGTAAGTTTATTGCGTTGTAGGTTTGGTTCATTATTTTAATCTTTTCACTTCGCAAAAGTATACAATTTTTTTTAAATAAAAACATAAATAGAAAATTTTTTGTGTTTATGGTTTTCACTATCAATTATCTTAAATATCAAAAAGCTATTAATAGAATTTTTTACATTAAATTGTTTATAAAATATTTGTAAAATAAGAATGGAATACTAAAAAATTGTATTTTTGCAATAAATATTAATAAATACATAAATATGTTACAATTAGTACTATTACAAACGGAAGCTATCGCTCAAAATACAGTTGAAGCAGTTGAAAATGTGGTTCCTCATACCGAAAAGCTCAATCTATGGTCCTTATTATTTGCTCGTGGGACAATTGAAATTACCATCCCTTTATTAATTTTTATGGGAATAATTATCTATATTTTTATCGAAAGATTTTTAACCCTAAAAAATGCAATGAAAGATGATTCGAATTTTATGAACAATATTCGAGATTTTATTTTAAACGACCGCTTGGATTCGGCAATATCTTTGTGTCGCAACACTAACACTCCTCTATCCCGAATGATAGAAAAAGGACTTACTCGTTTAGGAAAACCCTTAAACGATATAAGCGAAGCAATTAATAATGTAGGACAATTAGAAGTAGCTCGCTTAGAAAAAGGATTAGGTCTTGTGGCAACTTTATCCTCATTGTCGCCTATGTTAGGATTTTTAGGAACCGTTACAGGAATGATAGTTGCATTTCATAGTATGGCAAATAGCGGAAATAATTTAGAAATCGCCGATTTAGCAGGTGGAATTTATACTGCCTTAATCACTACGGCAAGCGGATTAGTGGTGGGAATTTTCGGCTATTTATTTTATAATATTTTAGTAGCAAGAGTTAGTAGAGTAGTCGTTTTATTAGAAGCTAAAGCTACAGAATTCATGGATTTATTACATGAGCCTGTTAAATAAGATAAAGATATGGCAATAAAAACACAAAATAAACGAACAACTGAGTTTAACATATCGACACAAGCCGATATGGTTTTTTTGTTATTAATATTTTTCATGATAACATCTACAATGGTTAGTCCGAATGCAATTAAATTACTATTACCTCAAAGTACAAGTAAAGTAATGGCAAAGCAAACTTTTGAAGTCTATATTGATCAAGATTTGGAATATGCTATTAAAGAAGGTAAAGATTTAATGGCAGTAGAAGAAAATATGTTAGATGTCGTCATAGCAGAACGCTTAATCAAAAACGATTCTACTTCGACGGTTGTTGTACGTGCCGATAAAAGCGTTCCCGTTCAAAATGTTGTATATGTTATTGATGCTGTTAATAAAGTAAACGATAATTATAATCGTAAACATAAAGTGATTTTAGCAACAGCTCCTAAAGACAAATAAAAATTCAAGTAAATGGCTTATAGAAACATAGTCGGAGATAACAATCATCAGAAGAAAAATAAAATTATAGCTATCGTATCGGTAGTTGTAGTTTATATTCTGATGTTTTTCTGTTTTATGTTTCTTGGATTAACCCATCAAGTTCCTCCACCTCCCGAATATGGAATAGAAGTAGATATGAGCGGTGGTGGCGGAGGAGGAAGTAGCGGTAGTGAAAATCAATCAACTACTTCAACATCTACAGCTCAATCCGCCAACAGATTTGCTACTCAACGAACAGAAGAAACATCGTCTATTGCTACAGGAAAAAACCAACAAACCACACAAGCAACAACTCCAACAATCAATGAGGATGCCTTATTTAAACGAAGAACAACACAAGGTACCGGAGGTCAAGGGACAGGTCAAGGAACAGGTGAAGGAAGCGGCATAGGACCGGGTTCGGGCAGTGGCAGCGGAGGAGGTAGCGGAGCCGGTTATGGTACCGGTGACGGAGATTTTTGGTTAGATGGAAGACCCGTTATCAAAAAAGCGTTCCCAAAATCAAAAAACAACTTGGAAGGCTTAGTCATTGTTGAATTCAGAGCCGATAAAGAAGGCAATGTGATTTATGTAAAAGCAGGAGTTAAAGGAACTACCATTTTAGATGTTGATATTTGGAAAGAATGTGAAAAAGCTGCCAAAGAATCGAAATTTAAATCGAAATCGGATGCTGCTACCGAAGAAAAAGGAATTATTCGCTATCGTTTCGTAATCCAATAGCATGACTTATAAAGAATGTATTGACTTTTTATACAAAAGTCTACCTATGTATCAACGTATAGGAGGTGCCGCTTACAAAGCAAACTTAAACAATACAATAGCACTTTTAAACCATTTTCAAAATCCCCAGCAAAAATTCCAATCAATTCATATTGCAGGCACCAACGGCAAAGGTTCCGTATCGCATAATTTAGCTTCTATTTTACAAGAATCAGGCTATACGGTTGGACTATATACTTCACCTCATTTAAAGACTTTTAGAGAGCGCATCCGAATTAATGGAAGTATGATAGACAAAAAATACATTGTTGATTTTGTGAATAACAATACGGCGATTTTTAATGAAATTCAACCTTCTTTTTTTGAAATGACCGTAGCAATGGCATTTTCTTATTTTGCTGAGAAAAAAGTAGATGTTGCTGTTATTGAAGTCGGAATGGGCGGAAGATTAGATTCTACTAATCTGATAATACCGGATGTAAGTATTATCACTAACATAGCATACGATCATGTACAATTCCTTGGAAGTACTTTACCCGATATTGCCGACGAAAAAGCAGGAATCATTAAAAAAAATATTCCCGTAATTATCGGAGAAACTCATCATGAAACAAAAGATGTATTTATTAAGAAAGCAAAACTTCTCAACTCTTCAATTCTATTTGCAGATCAATGTTATACTTTGAAAAATATAAAAAAATATTATCGAGCAAAGCGTCTCTTTACATCCTTTGATATCTATAAAAACGGAATACTTCAAATTAAAAATGTCGTTTCGCCTTTAGCAGGAATTTATCAAGAAAAAAACTTTTTAACGATTGCGGCTGCCTACGAAATATTAAAAAATAAATACACAATTTCAGAAAGTAATTTCAAACACGGCATAGCCAATTGCATAAAAAACACAGGATTAAAAGGAAGATGGCAATATCTGCAAACTCATCCGCTTTGCATAGCCGACATAGGACATAATGAAGCTGGAATAAAAGAAATAGTACAACAATTAAAAATGATACCGTACCAACAACTTCATTTTGTATTAGGAGTTGTAAACGATAAAGATATAAATAAAATGTTAGCATTACTGCCAAAAGATGCCGAATATTATTTTTGCAAAGCAAACATTCCGAGAGGATTAAATGCCTGCCTATTAAAAGAAGAAGCCAAAAAACATCATTTATACGGAAAATGCTATCCCAGTGTAAAAAATGCATTTTCAACGGCAAAAAAGAAGGCAAAAAAAAATCACATCGTTTTTGTCGGAGGAAGTGCTTTTACAGTAGCCGAAATAGTAAAATAAATATTTCCAAAATCTTTTCAAAATCTTTCTCTCTGAAAATGAAAAAGATAATCTTTTATTTCATTTTTTCTTGACTTCGACACTGGGACACCCTAAAAATTTTCCCAAAAATTTTCATCAAATAATGGGGCAATAGATTTGTGTCTTTCGGTTAAGAGCATTGTTTTAGTTAATGTTTTGTTGCTTTTAGGTAACTTAACTTTGATGGTAGTGATTGTCTTAGCAATATTTAACACTTTATCCACACTCAAATTAATATCAGTTGTCTTCAGTATTCTCTCTAACTCTTTGTATATCTTGTATGCCACAAAACAAATACATACATGAGCCTCTATGCGTTGGGGAGTGAAGTGGAACATGGGACGCATTTCCAATGTGTTTTTTGTTACACGATAGGCTCGTTCAATAACCCAAAGACCATTGTATTGTTTATAAACTTCATCAGCAGAAAGATCTGTATTGGTGATATATCCTTTTAATCCATCCCATTGCTCATCTTCCTTTATCATATCCCAATTAATAACCACTTCTACATCATTAGAGAGTTTTAGAAATTTGTTGTAACCCCGTTTGTTGATATTTTCTTTATTTATTTTTCCATTTTTATATTCTTTTTCAAGACGCTTAATACCATGATCTCTATTATAACGCTCTTTTTTTGCTCGATTTTCCGAATAACCTACAATGAGTCTTATTTTACCATTTTCTCGTTCATAAAAAGCTCCATCATGTTTCTTAAGAGAGAAGATCCATTGCTTTATCTCGTCAGTTTCATTCTTGATTCTTGCGCCAATAATGTATTTGTAATTGCTTGATTCGAGCAATGAAATGTTTTTCTTATTCATCAATCCAGAATCTGCTACTACTACAACATCTTTCAAATCAAACTTTGCAACAAAATTTTCAACTATAGGTATCATTGTACGCCCTTCAAACTGTGATCCATTGAATAAGGAATATGCAAGCGGATAACCATCACGACTCACCAAAAGTCCTAAAACAACTTGAGGATGGTTATGTTTACCATCTTTAGACCAACCTTTTTCCCGAAAACCATCCCCTTCATCCGTCTCAAAATAAAGTGTTGTGACATCATAAAAAACCAAGTTAATTCTACCTCCAAGAATTTTTTTTGTGTGTTCTACGCTGATTTGTTGTACTAATTCTTGCTGAGAATTATAAAGTGTATCTAGATATCGATAGATGTTGTGAAGTTTTAGATCTTCATCAAAATAGGACTTCAGGTACTCCACCGTAGCAGATTTACTTGACGGTTGACAAATACGAGCAATAACCAAATGTTTGAATACTTCGTCATCAATACGGTCAAAACCAACTAAACGAAAAACTCTATCCAATATAAGTTGCATGCCATTTAGTAGAATATGTTCGATATTGGACATCAAATGTGTAACTACTTGTTCTTCTTCTATTTCTTTGTCATAATTGTCGAAAATATCTAGCTGACCGAGGTAGTCTGAAATCCACTGGAGTCCCTCACTATAAAGTGCTTCTACAATGGAAAGATCTGAACTGCTTCCGATAGTTTTAACAACACGATATTTGCCTTGGCTTTTATCAATAACTTGAACACTAATAACACCACTGGGATTCTTTTTTTTGCGAACAAACATGCTGCAAAGATACTCTATTTTTGCACAGGACACCCAAAAAGGTGTCCTGAAATTTATATGCAACTATAAATCAATTGTATAAAAAAATGAAATTAAAATGTTGTCAAAGTCAGGA
>Ga0123335_1005579_pt1 | contig 15242 bp, 12 predicted proteins | sample BiotimSIPDNA_2_FD_89707 | JGI IMG/M metagenome (GOLD analysis project Ga0123335, IMG submission 89707) | Anaerobic biogas reactor microbial communites from Washington, USA - Biogas_R2 time_0 SIP DNA | ecosystem: Engineered > Bioreactor > Anaerobic > Unclassified | place: Washington, USA... | reverse complement strand
CTGCACCACAATGGTAGATTGGGAGCAAGGCGGAACGTACCGAATGCGGAATTCGGAATGCGGAGGCTCGGGGCGCGGTCAAGACATAGGTCCCATAGGTCCCATAAGTCCCATAAGTCCCATAAGTCCCATAACATTAATTCCGGGGGCATCATCCTAATCTGCTTACAATAAAAGCGGCGGCCGGAATCTGCATTCCGGCCGCCGCAGAGATCAACATCATTTCGCGCTGTCAAGCGCGGTCTGTTCACACTTTTTCGCGTGTGGTATACTTGGTGTGCAGCAGTTTGTGGGAGAGTTCGCCGAGCGGTTGCTTAAGAAACTCCTCGTAAATCTGCGTGATTTCCGGGTTTTCATGGGACTTGCGCAATTTCTTGCCTTCGTCTTCCTTGTAGATGGCCTCAATGCGTTTTTTGCGGATGGCATTGGTGGTCATGCGGGGCTGTCCGCCGCCGCCGATGCAGCCGCCGGGGCAGGTCATGATCTCGATGAAATGGTAGCTGGCCTCGCCGGCGCGCACTTTTTCGATCAGGTTGCGAGCGTTGTTCAGGCCGTGGGCCACGGCGACCTTGGCGGTGACGCCTTCGAGGAAAGCCCATTCCGGCTTGCAGCCGGTGAAGGTGGCTTCGGCCGCTTTGATGCCTTCCAGCCCTTCGACAGGGCCCACATGGAGATTTTCGAAGGGAAGTTCCCTGCCCGTCACAATTTCCCACGCCGTGCGCAGGGCCGCTTCCATCACGCCGCCGGTATTGGCGAAGATGTCCGCCGCGCCGGAGCCCATGCCGATGGGCGAATCCTGCTTGCCTTCGGGCAGGTTAACGAAGTCAATGCCCGCTTCCTGGATCATGCGACCGAGTTCACGGGTGGTCAGCACGAAATCCACATCCTGCACGCCGCTGTCATTCATTTCGGGACGCTGGGCCTCGTATTTCTTGGCCGTGCAGGGCATGACGGATACAACGATCATGTCTTCGGGCTTCTTGCCGATCTTCTGGGCGTAATAGGTTTTGGCGACAGCGCCGAACATCTGCTGCGGCGACTTGCAGGTGGAAAGGTTGGCCAGCATTTCCGGATAGAAATACTCAATGTACTTGATCCAACCCGGCGAGCAGCTAGTGAACATGGGCAGCGCCACATCCGCCTTGTCCACCAGGGCCTTCTTCAGGCGCGTCAACAGTTCGGTACCTTCCTCCATAATGGTAAGGTCGGCGGCAAAGTTGGTGTCGAATACAGCGTGGAAGCCCAGGCGCCGCAGGGCGGTTACCATGCGCCCGGTCACCAGGGTTCCCGGTTCCAGCCCGAAGCATTCGCCCAGCGCGGCGCGGATGGCGGGCGCGGTCTGCACGACGACGGTCTTGGTGGGATCGTCCAGGGCGGCCCAGACCTCCTTGATCTGGTCGCGTTCAACGATGGCGCCCACGGGGCACACTGCGGCGCATTGGCCGCACTGCACGCACACGACGTCATCCAAATCATGGGAGAAAGCGGGGCCGACCACGGTGCTGAACCCGCGGCCTTGCGGGAAAATGCCGCCCACGCCCTGAACCTCGTTGCACACGGTAACGCAACGGCGGCACAGCACACACTTTCCGGTATCCCGGATCAGCGCGGGCGTGCTGTCGTCAATATGGGTGGCGCTTTTTTCCCCGGGATAGGTGATGTCGGTGATGCCGAGGTCATGGGCCAGCGTCTGCAGTTCGCAGTCATCGTTGCGGTTGCAGGTCTGGCAGTCGCCGCAATGATCCGACAGCAGCAGTTCCACCACGGTGCGCCGCCCTTCACGGGCCTTCTTGCTGTTCGTGTGCACTTTCATGCCTTCGGTCGCCGGGGTCACGCAGGAGGCCATCAGCGTGCGGGCGCCTTCAATCTCGACCATGCACACGCGGCAGGCGCCGATGGCCTGCACGTCTTCCAGGTAGCACAGGGTCGGGATTTTGATCCCGGCCTGTTTCGCCGCTTCCAGCACGGTCGCGCCCTGGGGTACTTCAACGGTCACGTTGTCTATTGTCAATGTTGGCATTGGATTGTCTCCTTGTTGAACGTTTGCCTACCGGGACGCAGGCTGGCCGCACGAGGTGTTGCGGTAGTCGCAACGCAGGCAGCGTTTGGACTCGCGCACGGCGGCACTTTCGGTAAAAGCCATTTCCACTTCACTGAAATTATGTACACGGCGCTCCTCGGGAAGGAGTTTCATCCTCGCCCGGGGCGCGTCGCTGGGTTCCGCGTCAGGATCGAATTCCGTATCCACTTCGTAGGATTCGCGCCAGAAGGCATGCTCTTCACCGGTCAGTAACAAGTCGATGCCCACAGCGGCACGTTCGCCGGCGCCGATAGCTTCGGCCACGGAGGAGGGCCCGTCCGCCGAGTCACCGCCCGCGAACAACCAGTCCACCGAGGTGCGGCTGTAAAGCGGGTCGGAGGCGATGAACCCGTTCAGATTCATTTTGACCGGAAGGTCGCCGAGCATCGCGTTGGCGTCCAGGGACTGGCCGATGGCCGCGATCACCTGGTCCGCGGGTTCGATGAAGGACTCGCCGCCTTCGCGCACCTGCGGGCGGCGCCTGCCGCTGCGGTCAAAGTCGCCCAGCCACATGTGATCACAGCGAACCCCGGCGACTTTACCGTTCTTGGAAACGATTTCCTGCGGCGCCACGAGCGTCTTGAGGATGATGCCTTCATTTTCGGCCTCCTCGATTTCTTCGCGGTAAGCCGGCATCTCGTCGCGGGTGCGCCGGTAGAGGACGGTCACCGACTCGGCGCCGAGGCGCACCGCGGTGCGCGCGGCGTCGATGGCCGCGTTGCCGCCGCCGATGACGACCACCTTCTTGCCCACCGGCACGGAACCGCGCAGGTTATATTCGCGCAGGAAGGCGATGGAATCGTACACACCTTCGGCGTCCTCGTTGGCAATGCGCAGCTTTGCGCCGGACGGGGCGCCTACGGCCAGGAACACGGCTTCATAGCCTTCGTCGCGCAGGCCCTGCAGCGTGAAGTCTTTGCCCAGCGCCTTGTTCGTTTCGATCTCAACGCCCATGCGCTCGATCATGCGGATTTCGCGGGCCAGTTCCTCGCGCGGCATGCGGTAGGCGGGAATGCACTGAACCAGCATGCCACCGGGACGCGGCGCCGACTCGAACACCTTCGGCTGATAGCCGAGCCGCGCCAGGAAATAGGCGCAGGTCAGGCCGGCGGGCCCGCCGCCGACGATGGCCACCTTGCGCTTGGCGTTGGCTTCATTCTCGCGCATTTCGGGCAGTTGGATGGTCACTTCCTGCTCCACCATAAAGCGCTTGATGCCGCGAATGGACACGGCGTCGTCCAGGTTTGAACGGCGGCACTTGTCCTCGCAGGTGTGGAAGCACACCCGCGCGCAGACTGATGCGAAGGGGTTGCTGTCGCGGTGGACACGCAGCGCCTCGGCATAGCGCTTTTCGGAAACGAGGGACACGAAGCCGGGGATATACACGTTGGCCGGACAGGCGCTCATGCAGGGGGCGCGCACCAGCGCCGGGCAGACGCCCGCCGGACACCGCTTCTCGCGGATATGAATGTCGTATTCTTCACGGAAATGGCGGATGGTGCTGAGCACCGGGTTCGGCGCGGTCTGACCCAGGCCGCACAGGGCCGTGTCCTTGATCTGCTGGCCCAGCGCGATCAGTTTTTCCACGTCGCCTTCCTCGCCCTTGCCCTCGCAAATGCGCGTCACGATTTCAAGCATGCGCTTGGTGCCGACGCGGCAGGGCACGCACTTGCCGCAGGATTCATCCTGTACGAAATCAAGGAAGAACCGGGCCATGTCCACCATGCAGGTGTCTTCGTCCATGACAATGAGGCCGCCGGAACCCATGATGGCGCCCAGCTCGGTGAGCGTTTCATAGTCCACAGGCACATTAAGATATTCACGGGGAATACAGCCGCCCGACGGGCCGCCGATCTGGGCCGCCTTGAATTTCTTGCCGTTGGGAATGCCGCCACCGATATCATAAATGATCTGGCCGAGCGGTGTGCCGACGGGCACTTCCACCAGGCCGGTGTTGTTGACGGCGCCGGCCAGTGCGAAGACCTTCGTGCCCTTGCTCTTTTCCGTTCCGATACCGGCAAACCATTCGGCGCCATTATTGATGATGACCGCAATGTTCGCGTAGGTTTCAACGTTGTTGAGCAGGCTCGGTTTTTCCCATAGTCCCTGCAAGGCGGGGAAGGGTGGGCGGGGCCGCGGTTCGCCGCGTTTGCCTTCGATGGAGCGCATGAGCGCGGTTTCCTCGCCGCATACGAACGCGCCGGAGCCCATACGGATTTCAAGGTCGAAACTGAATTCCGTGCCCATGATATTCTTGCCGAGCAGGCCCAGTTCCCGGGCCTGTTTCAGGGCGTTTTCGAGGCGTTCCACCGCGAGGGGATACTCGGCGCGGACATAGACATAGCCCTGGTCCGAACCAACGGCGTAACCGGCGATAATCATGGCCTCGATCACGCTGTGGGGATCGCCTTCCAGCACGCTGCGGTCCATGAACGCGCCCGGGTCGCCTTCATCCGCATTGCAGAGGACATACTTCTTGTCGCCCGGCGCCTTGCGGGTAAACTCCCATTTGAGCCCGGTAAGGAACCCCGCGCCGCCGCGGCCGCGCAGGCCGGACTTTTTGACCGTATCCGTCACCTCTTCCGGCGTCATTTCGGTGAGCGCCTTGGCCAGCGCCTGGTACCCGTCACGGGCAATGTATTCTTCAATATTCGTCGGATCGATGACGCCGCAGTTGCGCAGCACGATCTTCTGCTGTTGCTGGAAAAAGCTGATTTCCTGCAGCGCCGGGATGATCTGGGCGGTGGCGGCCACCTTGAAGTTCAGGCGGTTGACCGGGCGGCCCTTGAGCAGGTGCTCGGAAACGATTTCCTCGGCGTCTTCGGGTTTCAGGCCCTGGTAAAACACGCCGTCAGGATAGATCACGGCCACCGGACCTATTGCGCAGGGACCCAGGCAGCCGGTCCGCACCAGGTTGATTTCCTTGTTCAGCCCGTGCTTGCGCATGGATTCCTCAAGCGCCTCGATGACGGCATGCGCGCCGGAAGCCACGCATCCCGCACCGGCGCAAACCAACACATGAGAATGTACGGTATTCATATTCTTAAGATTCTCCTCGATTGTTTTGTTTGCTCTCCAGCCGGGTTACTGGCCGATGAGATATTCCATAACGGGACTGCCGCCCATAACATGCTTCTGCACGATGGTGCGAATCCGTTCACCGTTCAACTTGCCATACCGGTATTCCTTGCCCGAATTGTCAACCATGGTGAGCATGGGTTCCCGGTCGCACAGGCCGATGCAGCCGGACTGCCGCACTGTGACATTGGAAACCCCTTCCTGGTCAAGGCACTGGGTGAGCGTTGAAAGCACTTCCCGCGCGCCGGCGGCAATGCCGCAGGTGCCCATATGCACCGTCATGGTAATTTCCTTGGGGCCTGAGCGCAGCGCGATGGCCGCCCGGGCTTTTTCCCGGAGCGCCGCCAAGTCTTTCGGGGATGTTATCTTGCTGGTCATGTTTCCTGGTCTCCTTTTCAACGGCAAGCGCCGGTTATGCCTTGGCCGAGGCGGCAGCCTGGTCCTGGTCCATGTATTTGTCCAAAATCTGCCCCAGGCGCGCCGGTTTGACGCGCTGATGCACTTCATCGTCTATCATAATCGCCGGCGCAAGGCCGCAGGCGCCGAAACAACGGGCCACATCCAGCGAGAAGACACGGTCAGCCGTGGTTTCGCCCACGTCCACGCCCAGACGGTTCTTCAACTCTTCCAGCACCTGTTTCCCGCCGCGTACATAGCACGCGGTGCCCAGACACACGCGGACCATATGTTTTCCGCGCGGCTGGGTGGAGAAGAAGGAATAGAACCCGACCACACCCGCCACTTCACTGTAGGACTTGTCCAGCCCCAGGCTGATCTTGCGCAGGGCGCACTCCGGCAGATAGCCGAAGATCGCCTGCGCCATTTGCAGCACCGGAATCAGCGCGCCCGGCTTGTCCTTGTATTCCACGATGACCTCGTCGAGGCGGGACAGCAATTCTTCCTCACTCGCCTCTTCCGTGCAGCAGCAACATTGCTCTTTGTCAACCATACCTATGTCTCCTTGAGGGTATGCCTCCGGCGCACCCTGCACCGGATGGCGCAACCACCACTATGTTCGCGTGCCCGCAACGGTACTTGCCATTCCCGCCGGGTCGCGCGCTTCCTTGGTATCCACAACCTTCGTCGCGTGGCGCGCAAAAAACGCCACCTTCTCGAAGGAACTTGTCAGGTCCACGTTTTCCACAAAAACGGTTTCCGGTACGCGAAGCCGTATCGGCGCAAAATTAAGCAAGCCCCGCACGTTCGCCGCGCAAAGCCGGTCCGCTACGTCCTGCGCCGCATCCTTCGGCACCGTGATAATTCCCACGTCAATGCGCCATTCCCGGACAATGCGTCCGATCTCAGTTAATGGATAGCATCGCGCGCCCCGATACAGGCTGTTGCATTTGGCGGGATCGGCGTCAAATGCGGCGTGAATATGAAGCCAACGCCAACGGCCGGAGAAATGCGACAGCAGGGCAAGGCCAAGGTGACCCACCCCGACCAGGACTGCGCGCTGGCTTTGGGGCGCGTCAAGCAGCGCGTTGATCGCGTTAAGCAGTTCGCCCATGCGGTAACCGGAATTCGGAACACCGGAACATCCCAGGTGCATGATATCCCGGCGCACCTGCGCGGCGGTCACTCCGGCGGATTCGGACAACTGATGTGAAAATACAACAGCATCATCGGCCTCGCGCAACTGAAGCAAAACCCGCCGGTAAACACTCAGGCGTTCCACGGTACGCTCGGAAATATTTTTCATCATGCCTGATGTTTTAGAGGTCGTCATAAGGTGAACAGCACTTCAGCGAGTTGGCGGCGCGCGTGACTTGCTTTTGAAAGTTTAGCACGCCTAACAAAAGTTAAATATGCCATACCTACCGGTAGGTATAAACAAGACATCCCGTTTATTCGTGAATAAAGGAACGAATGCACATACTATAGCACACCCGCGACAGAATTGCAAGCATTATTTTTGAAGATAACGCATCACCGAAAGGCTGTCAGACGACAATCGACCCGCAAAGCGAAATGCACTTGGGCCATATCCTATAGAAAGTGAGAGATCAAATAAATTTATGTTCTGTGTAAGATCATAAGAGTGGAGGTATATTTGCGGAAGCGCTACCCATGGAGATAGATTGATTGAATATACCTTTTCCAAATGCCATTTTAATCTTGGTACCACTCTACGCTTTGTCCGGGACTTCGCCCGGAAGAAGGGACGCCTTCGGCGCAACCGAAACGCAGTATCTCAGTCAAAAAGAAACACATGAATTACACCCGTATCAACGCATTTTTCATTTCATTATAAACAACCTTAAGCACCGTCATTCCGGTTTTTTCGCGGTCTTTGGCCAGCATCGAAGAACGTCACTGTACAACGCGAAAAAGACCGGAATCCAGATTCGTCCCGCTGCAATGAATGCCCATTTCCCACCTTAAAAAATACATCTGACACGGGCTGTTTCTCACGTGCGGCTTCCAAAGATAGATTCCGGTCTTTTCGCGGGTTGGCACACTCTTCGATACATGTCTTTTCCCCACCGCGAAAAACCGGAATGACGTGTTGTTTTTGGGTCTTTGAGACAAATCAAAACATAACACTCTTCTTGGTTACCTATATTTAAAACAGAACTCATAATTACTTGTCAGCGAAATGCCCCTAATTGCCTAACAGTACTCCACTCCTTTACACGAGCAGGCAAAAGAAGGAAAGTTGCCGCGCCGTCATTGAGTGATTCAATAAACTTACTACCAATGAAAATATGGTGTAACAACATTATGCATGCCTTTATGGGTTTACTGTTCCCTCACGCGTTTGACCCGTCAACAGCCCGCCACACCTCCAGTTGCGTATCCTCTTGCTTTTTCACTATAATTTAAACTTATTTTATAGGATTGGTCTGCGTTCAAGCAGGACTGTTCTGCGATTCCTGCAGCAGTATGCCCATACGTGATGTTAACACATGCCTTCGCAGCCCGTTACCGGGTTGTAACGGCTTGCCCGTAGAAAGGATTTGTAATGCCCATAACCTGGATGTTGACGCCCCCCCGGATAGTGCCCCCCTTGGATCCGAACTTCAAACCACCGGTTCTGGCGCATCGCACCTATCATCAGTCCTTAAAAGCCTTTGGTGGCGGTGTTCCTTTCGTGTTGGGACTGGAACGGGGTGACGGGTCCGTGTCCCGCTATGAAACCCGTGTTTTCAGCGAAGACCATCCCCGTTCGGAATCCAATAAATTTTATATTGAACGCATTTTGAAATTTCTGTTGTGGCAGCGGGGCGCCTGTCGTGTTTTCGTTGGCGGGCCGTTATCTGTGGGTAACTATTTGAAACAATGTTACTCCCAGGGCGGGCTACGTATGTTCGACTATCATTTCATGGGGGAATCGGTTTATGAAAAGCCCTTTACCGTCGTGTCGTGCAAGGTCGATGAAGTGCCGGCGGCTGATGAGAAATCCAACCCGCTGGGCCGCCACCTGGAAGGTTGCCGGATCGGTTTTGACCTGGGCGCGTCGGACCGCAAAGTGAGCGCCGTAATTGACGGCGAGGCCGTATACAGCGAAGAGGTGGTCTGGGAACCGGCCAAGAATACGGACCCGGCCTACCACTACAACGAGGTTATGACGGCCATTAAGACGGCCGCCGCGAAGATGCCGCGGCTTGACGCCATAGGCGGCAGCGCGGCGGGCGTATACGTCAATAACCGGGCTATGGTCGCTTCCCTGTTTCGGGCAGTGCCCAAGGAACGGTTTCACGAGATCCATGACATGTTTTTGCGCATTGGCCAGGAATTGGGCGTTCCCCTGACTATTGTAAACGACGGGGAAGTGACGGCGCTGGCGGGTTCGATGTCCCTGGAAGACAACGGTGTGCTTGGTGTCGCCCTTGGTTCCAGCGAAGCGGGCGGTTATGTCAACCTGGAAGGTAATATTACCGGCTGGCTGAATGAACTGGCCTTCTGCCCTGTGGACTACAATCCGGCGGCCACGGTGGAAGACTGGTCGCGGGATTACGGCGTCGGCGCCTCGTACTTTTCACAGCAATGCGTGTTTCGCCTCGCGCCCAAGGTCGGTATTGAACTTCCTGCGGAACTTACCCTGGCCGACAAACTCCGGCTGGTCCAGGATAAGCTGGAAAGCGGGGATCCGGGCGCGCGCCGGATTTGGGAGACTATGGGCGTATACCTGGGCTATACCATGGCCCATTACGCGGATTTTTATACCATTAAACATGCGTTGATCCTGGGGCGCTGCACTTCCGGTTCAGGCGGTGAGCTCCTGCTGGAAGGCGCGAACCGGGTTCTGCGGGAAGAATTTCCGAAGTTGGCGGAAAGTTTGCGCATCCAGCTTCCTGATGAAAAAAGCCGCCGCGTGGGGCAATCCATCGCGGCTGCAAGCCTGCCTGTCATCGCGGGGTGAACCGTAACCCGGCAGGCAGCTAACACGGCGTTTAATAAAGGAATATCCGGTGTGTAAACGGTTGTCGGTGGTGTACCTTTCCCTCGGCACGAACCTGGGTGACCGCTCGGCCATGCTGGCGAAGGCCCTTGCAACGTTGGACGACATGCCCGCCGTCCGGGTGGTGCGCAGCTCCCCGGTGTACGAAAGTGAACCTTGGGGCTTGACGGAGCAGCCGAAATTCCTTAATATAGTAGCGGAGATTGAGACGGCCCTCGCGCCGCTGGAACTCCTGAACGCAGTTAAAGATCTGGAACAACGCCTCGGGCGGCAGCCCGCCCGGCGCTGGGGACCGCGCTGCATCGACGTCGACGTGATCCTTTGGGGCGATACGATAATGAGCACGCCCGAATTGGCGATCCCCCATCAACGATTCAGAGAACGGGCTTTTGTGTTGACGCCGCTGGCGGACCTTGCGCCGGAGGCGGTTGATCCGGAAACAGGCTCGACCATAGCCGCGCTGGCAAGCCGCCTCGGCACCGCCGGGCTGGCGCGTTACGCGGAACTTTTATAGTCTTGAACCGCTCCGCTTGGAGCCCAACAGGGACCGGGACGGGTACGTCACGGTTTAAGAAAGTGATTGTTATGTCCATTACCACAGCCACCTTCCGTGAGCGAAAAGAGCGGGGAGAGAAAATCACCATCCTGACGGCCTACGACTGTCCCACAGCCGCACTGATGGACGAGGCTGGCGTGGACGCCGTGCTTGTCGGCGATTCCATGGGCAATGTGGTCATGGGCATGGAAAATACGCTGGGTGTGACCATGGACATGATGTTACACCATGTCAAGATGGTGCGGGCGGGCGTGAAGCATGCCATGCTTATCGCCGACATGCCGTTCTTATCCTACCAGGTCAGCGTCGAGGACGCGGTGCGCAACGCGGGCCGGCTGGTGGCCGAGGGGGGCGCCCAGGCCGTCAAACTCGAAGGGCCTGCCCGCATGTTCGGCAACGTCATCCACGGGATCATACGCACCGGCATTCCCGTCATGGGGCATCTCGGCCTGACGCCGCAGTCGGTTCACCAGATCGGGGGTTACAAGGTGCAGGGCCGGGGTGAAGAGCAGGCGCGGCGTCTGCGCACCGAGGCCATGGAACTGCAGGCGGCAGGCTGCTTCGCCATTGTGCTCGAGTGCATTCCGGCGGAAGTCGCCGCTGAGATTTCCCAGAGCCTGGCCATCCCGACCATAGGTATCGGAGCCGGCCCGGATTGCGACGGCCAGGTGCTCGTCTCTCACGACATGCTGGGCTGGGGCAAGACGCGCTTTACCAAGACCTTCGCCGATGCGCGCACCGTCATGCGCAGCGCCTTTGGCGCTTATGTGCGGGAGGTCAAGGACGGCACCTTCCCCGGAAAGGAGCAGTGCTACGAATGAAGGTACTGAACTGTCCTGAGGAAATGCGCGCCTGGTCGGATGCGCAGCGAGGCCGGCACAAGACCATCGGGTTTGTGCCGACCATGGGCGCGCTGCACGCGGGACACCTCAGTCTTGCCGAGGCGGCGGTCCGTGAAAACGATACTGCCGTGGCAAGCATTTTTGTCAACCCGACGCAATTCGCCCCTCATGAGGATTTCAACCGGTATCCGCGACCTTTTGAGGCGGACATGGCGAAACTGGAAGGGGTGGGCGTTGAAGCCGTATACGCGCCCTCCCCGGCGGGCATGTATCCTGAAGAGTACTCCACCTATGTTATTGTGGAACAGGTAAGCGAAGGCCTGTGCGGCGGCAGCCGCCCTCATTTCTTTCGGGGCGTGGCCACGGTCGTCACTAAACTGTTCAACGCCGTAAAACCGCATCGCGCCTATTTCGGCCAAAAAGACGCCCAGCAGTGCGCCGTCATCAAGCGCATGGCGCGTGACCTTGATATGGGCATTGAAATTGTGGAAATGCCCATTGTGCGTGAGCCGGACGGACTTGCCATGAGTTCCCGCAATGTCTATCTGACCGAAGAGGACCGGAAACGCGCGCTGTGTTTGTCCCGATCCCTTTTCGAAGCGGAGGCACGCCTGCGGGACGGGGAACACGACGCGGACAGTATTGTTCGGGGCGTGCGGGACGGCATGGCCGGGGTGGAAATAGACTACGTGGCGCTGGTGGACGCGGAAACGATGCGGCCTGTGCGGGAGATAACCGGGCCGATTCTGTTGGCCGTGGCGGCACAGTTACCGACAGCGAGACTTATCGACAACATCAAGTTTGATCCGAAGGGAACCAACGCCTGAAAGGACGCGGGACAGGTTGTCTTCGGAAGTGGAAAAAGGAGTTTGAGGCCTTATGCTGTTAACCATGATGAAAAGTAAAGTGCACCGGGCCACGGTAACGGAGGCCGACCTCAATTACCAGGGCAGCCTGACCCTGGACCGGGATCTGATGGATGCGGCGCAGATGACCGAGTACGAGCAGGTGCATGTCTTGAACATCAATACCGGCGACCGCTTCGTCACCTATATCATTGAGGGCAAGCGGGGCAGCGGCACCGTGTGTCTGAACGGGGCGGCGGCGCGGCTCGGACAGCCCGGCGACCTGATTATCGCCATCACCTATGCGCAGATGGAGGCCTCCGAGGCGGCATCCCACAAGCCGATCATGGTCCACGTGGACGCGCAAAACCGGATCACGGACATCCACTAGGAAATCCCGAGTTGACATCCCGAGAAGTAAAAACAACCCGGGCAAACCTGGGGTATTTCCTGCTGGGCGTGTTTGTGACCTTAAGCGTCGTGGCTATCTTTTCCCTGGGCAGCAAGCTCTTTTTCACCTGGCAGCAGGGCGCGACCCCATTGGTAACCGGCGAGCGGGACCTGGACAAGCTGATTCAGACGGACGTGGACCTTTTCTGGACATTCCAGCCCAATCTGAAAAACGTAGAAGTCAACGAAGTTCTCGCCGATGACAAAAACACGCCCTCAACTTACACCTACAGTACGAACGAACTGGGATTCCGCAGTCCGCCGCTCTTTCCGGCCGGTTCCCGATTCCGCATCCTGGCTATTGGTGATTCCACCACCTTCGGCCAACATGTGGCCGACCATGAAACCTGGCCCGCGCAATTACAGCAGCTACTTGACCCAGAGGCCAAGCAAATCGAAGTAATCAATGCCGGTGTCATCGGCGCCAGTTCCTTTCAGGGGCTCGCCTTCCTTCAGACCCGAGGCTTGGCGCTTCAGCCCGACCTGGTCATCGCCACCTTCGGCTTTGGGGATTGGTCAGCCGCTCATCTATCAGATCGCGATCGCGCCCGCGCCTATCAGCGGCACGGCGTACTGGACATGCTGGAGGTGGCTTTTTTGGGGGAGGATCCGCAGGAGGTAAGTGCCAACCTGGTTCCGCGGGCGACGCCTGGTGAATATCTGGATAACATGCTTGCCATTGCCAATCTTTGTGAGAAAAACGCCATTCCTGTTTTTCTTATTAACTGGCCAAAACCTTATGACCTAAAGGACCCCGAAAACAAGTATGGCTCCCTTATTATGGAAGCGTGTAAGAGGTCCAATGCACATTCCTTTGAGTTATCACCATTTTTCAGAAACGCAACGGAACCAGTGTTTATAGACCGGGTTCATGCCACGCCCGCCGGTTGCCGGATTGTCGCGGAATCTCTGGCCGCTTATTTTAAAGAACGCCATTGGCTGCCCTGATTCAGAAATGACAGGGCCCTGACTGAAACCCCTGTTCGGATACCCCCATGATGTCTTGGTTGTTTATAAGTTTTCTGTTGCTTAATGCTGCGGTCTTCGGGCAACAGCCGGAAATGTCTTTTGACATCTGGGACTGGACAGCGCCCGCGCAAGATCCCGCCTTGTTTAAAGCCTGGGTGGACGACCTGGCGGAACTGGGGTTCACGCGGGTTGAACTGAGCGTGCCCTGGCGCATTCTGGAACCGGAACCGGGACGTTACGACCTGCGCTGGCTGGAAGAACGGCTTGTGGTGTGCGAACAGGCTGGATTAGGGCTGCGCCTGCGCATTAACAGTTATTACGGGGGGGCAACGCCGGACTGGTACAAGGGTGACCGCTGGCTGGACGCCTCGGGCAACACCGTACCCCAGGCGCCACCGTCCATTATGGATGAACGGTTCTGGGAACACTACGGCCCGCTGTGCACGGAAATTGCGCGCCTTTGCAAGGGCAGGGACGTGCTGTACAATGCCTTTATTGGCATTCACGCCGAACTGAAATATGCGGAATGGTGGAGCTTTGACGAGGCCACCCTGGCCGCCTGGCGCCGTAATATTGAACCGCCCCGGCCGGCGTGGCTGCTTGACATTGCGGGCGACGCTACCCTGCCGGAACGCCCGGAGATACCCCCGGAGACCCGGGGGCTTCCGGATACCAACCCGGCATCCCTGGCGTTCATCGCTTTCCGGGAACACTGCTGGCGCGAGGCCGTGGGGCGTTTTGAAAAGGCGATACGAGAAGGCGACCCGAATGCGAAGATTTCCGCCCCGCTGGGTGAAAGCTTTCGCCGGCAGAGTGCCTCCATGGCCAACCTGGATTATTACGGGTTGACGCGTGGCGCGGCACAAGTGGTTCATTCCTACGATTTCTTCCGTCATGTCAAGGATCCCGCCTGGATGGCGACCGCGTGTGTGAAAGCCTTTCAGGGCATTACGGAACTGCCCGTGGTGTTCGAATTCGATGGTGCATCCACCATGGAAGGGCTCGGCTATTCCCTGCCGCAACTGCTTGCCCTGGGACAGGCCGCCGCCGGTGCCGGAGCTGGATTCAAAATCGCCAACAATTCCTATCTGCAATCGCCGCCGTCCGAACAGCCCCTGCTCCGGGAACTCGTGCGTACCTGGCGGGATGCATGGCAGCCGGCCGCCGCGCCGCCGCAACATAAAACCGTGCTGCTGTTTTTCTCCAAGTGGGCAAACTACGCCTATCGGGAGACGACAGAATGGCTGTTCGAGGCCCAGTTCGGGGTGTACAAACTGTTGCGCGATGCGGGGGTTCCCGTACGCATCATCAATGAAGACAACCTGGACGAGGACCTGTCCGGCTATCGCGCCCTGTATCTGGCTTTTTCACCCCGTCCCCTGATGCCGCCGTCCGCACGTGACAAACTCAATGCCTTGAAGCTGCTTGTGATTGAAGACTTCCGGGACATACCCGCGCTTTATGCACCCTCAGAGGAAACGACCGCTTCGGGTATCGACGATGTGAGCATCTATACAACGGGCTGTCCCGTCGGGGCGCAGGACCTGTCAGCGCTCGGCGGTAACTATGTTTTTGAATTGCAGTCCGGCGGGAAATGCCTGCTCGCGCATTGCGCCAGCCACGTGGTTATGGGATATCCTGTCGGGGCGCTTTACCTGCACGGTCCTGACCCCGTTGTACACCAGGGGCTGGTCCTGTGGGCATTGCAGCAGTAGGTGCTTAGGGTCATTTCGCTGACAATTAATTATGAGTTCTGTTTTAGGTATAGGTAACCAAGAAGAGTGTCATGTTTTGATTTGTCTAAAAGACCCAGAAACAACGCGTCATTCCGGTTTTTCGCGGTGTAAAAAGGACGTGTATCGAAGGTTATGCCAGGCCGCGAAAAGACCGGAATCTATCTTTGGAAGTCGCGATTGAGGAACAGCCCGTGTCAGATGTATTTTATAAGATGGGAAATGGGCATTCATTGCAGCGGGACGAATCTGGATTCCGGTCTTTTTCGCGTTGTACAGTACCG
>Ga0123335_1005572_pt1 | contig 15269 bp, 10 predicted proteins | sample BiotimSIPDNA_2_FD_89707 | JGI IMG/M metagenome (GOLD analysis project Ga0123335, IMG submission 89707) | Anaerobic biogas reactor microbial communites from Washington, USA - Biogas_R2 time_0 SIP DNA | ecosystem: Engineered > Bioreactor > Anaerobic > Unclassified | place: Washington, USA... | reverse complement strand
TTCGATGCAAAAAATTCCTGAGTCCCTTTTTTGTCAAGAACAGCTTTTAATATTTTTTATCCGGATCAGTTTCCAAAGCAGGCTCCATCACCTGGATCCATGAATTCATCAGCTTTCACAGCATTTTTGCAAAACTTGAAAAAGTCTTGATTTTCATGGATTTCCTTCCCGCCTCTTCCGTTTACTCGAAACCTGGTCGCCTGACAAAGAACTGGCTCAAGAACGTTTTTGATGAGTTAGAAATCTTCATAGTACTCGAATCTGTTTTATATAGTATATCCGCTTATAAGCCATCCCCTGTCTTGGGCTACCGACATCATAAGCCGTATCACTTCGCTATATCAAACTTGTGGACGTTACTTCTTCAAAACCTCACCCATTACTCTGGATATTCGGTCAATCTTCGGTCAATCTGGATCAGGACGGGTCACCCTTGCCCGAAAGCCTTAATCAAGTGGTTATCAAGCCTTAATCAAGCGTTAATTATTAAGACTTGATTAAGGCTTGATTAAGAAGTGATCGACTTCCCCAAACAAGGAGGCGGAGTGCAGGCTGCAAAAGGATAAAAGAGGAAATCTGAAGGAAATGAGTATTAAGATTATCCATAAATAAGGACGCTGCCCACACTTTTGAATATTAACCAATAAACAAAAGGGCTCACTTTTCAGGGTGAGCCCTTTTCTATTATTATACTGAATTGCTGTTATTACTTGACTATCACCATCTGAGCACGACGGTTTTCCTGGCGTCCTGCAGCGGTGTCGTTCTTGGCGATCGGGTTCTTTGAGCCGTAGCCCTTGATTTCGATCTGTTCGGCGTCCACGCCTCTGGCAACCAGGTAGTCTTTCACCACTTTGGCACGGTTGTGAGAAAGCGGCTCGTTGATTTTGTCTGTTCCCTGGCTGTCGGTGTGACCTTGGATTTCCACCATCACTTCGGGCAGCTTTTTCAGGAAGTCTGCCACGCGGTTCAGGGCGGGTTTGTCTCCGTCGCGGATCACATAGAGGTTGGTGTCGAAGTGGACGATAAGCTTTGCCAGTTCCTGCTCAAGCAGGTCTTCATCGCTGGGACCAACGGGCTTCGGAGCGGTCACAGTTCCCACCAATGGCATGGTCAAAGTTACCGCACCTTCGCTGCTGTGGTCGATTCCACCGGAATAGTTTCCAACCTTGTCGCCTTTGAGGCGAACCAGGACGTCGCCGGTGAATTTGGGATCCACGGTGGCGCTTGGTTTCCAGGTTTTTCCGCCATCCACGGAGATTTCAAAACCTTCCGGAGCGTTGAGCTGGATTTGTCCCTTCAGGTTCAATCCATTCAGTTTGTAGCTCTGCGAAGCTGAGGGTGTGCCCAGTTCCGTGGTGAAGGGTTTCAGGTTTTTCAGGTTCAAATTCAGTTCGGGAATGGCAGGAACATCCTTGTCGGTCACGGTTCCCACCACAGGAAGCTTGAATGCGACGGCGTCTTTGCTGCCGTGGTCGATGTTTCCGGAATAGTTTCCAGCTTTGTCGCCAGTGAGACGAACCAGGATATCCCTGTCGAAACCGCCGGGCACATTCATGGATTTGGCATAGGTTTTGCCACCATCCAGAGAGAATTCAAATCCCGCAGGAGCGGTGATCTCAATGTCGCCTTTAAGGTTTTCACCCACGATTTTGTAGCTTTGTGCCGCGGAAGGCTTGCCAACTTCGGTGGTGAAGGGTTTCAAGTCTCCAGCTTGCAGCCTGATGCGCGGGGTTTTGGGAGCCTCGGGCAGATCCACAATACCCAAAACGGGCAGGGTGACCCGGGTGGCGCCTTCGCTGTCGTGGTTCAGTGGGCCGCCAAATTCGCCGGCTTTTTCACCGGTCAGGCGAACCAGAACGTCTTTATCGAAGCCGGCATCAACGGTTGCGGCTTTCTTCCAAGTTTTGCCGCCATCGATGGAAATCTCAAAACCTTGAGGAGCCTCAATCTGGATTTTGCCCTTCAAATTGGTTCCGGAAATCTTGTAGGCCTGGGCTGCGGAAGGGGTTCCCTGCACGGTGGAAAAGGCTCCCAGCTTGGCATCCAGTTTCAGGACGGGCAGCTGAACCTTGTCTGTAACCGTTCCAAACGCCGCGATCAGCATGGGGCGGACGCCTTTGCTGTCGTTGCGGATGTATCCTTCGTAAACTCCTTTCTTTTCACCGGTGAGGCGAACCAAGACGTTGCCGTCATAGCCGGCGGGAAGCGTCAGAACGGGCTGGAAATTTTTACCATCGATGGAAATCTCAAAACCTTGAGGAGCTTCGATGGTGATGGGGTTTGTCAGATCAATTCCCTTAAGCTCATAAGCCTGAGCTGGGGACGGGGTTCCCACTTCGGTGTGGAACTCTTCCAGCTTGTGGCGGATATAGATTTCGCCCTTGGCAGACACCGCTTTTTTCTTGCCGCCAAAATGGATGCCCAAACCCACGTAGGGGGTCAGCAGAGCGTCGTTCATTTTGCCGGTTTCCAGAAGGTCGATATTGTCCTTGGTGAAAAGGTTGTATTTCACACCCAGTTCACTAACGATGTTCTTCTTATAAAGAAAGGAAATTCCGGCGGCGGCGTGAGGCACTGTAAAATGTCCTCTGAAGCCGGGCGGAACGCTGGGGTTGTCTGAAATTCCGGGATTAGCTTTACTGCCATGGGTGGACCAGCCAGCGCCCAGTTCGGCAAATGGCGAAATACGCTTCAAAACGGCGTCTTCTGAAAAATTGATCGCCCCAACAGTGGTGGGACGGACCTTAAGATAAAGATTAACCCCTTCCAGTGAAGAGAAATAGGTTTCTGTGGGGTCATCGCCTTGCACAGCCACGTTGGCAAACCAAGGGCTGATTCCCACGCCGAGCCAATCCTTGATGGCCCAGGCGTCCCAGGCAAGCGCCCAAGAGCCCTTTTTGGAATTGGTGCCATCAATGTCATCCAAAGGAATGCCAAGCCCGCCTTCCAACAAAAGGGTGCTCTCAAATGCCTGAATAGCAGGCATCAAAGCCAGCAACAACAGTGTAATAAGAATAGCTTTTGATCTTTTTAGCATGTTCACCTCGTATTTTTAAAAAGTTTCTCCAGATAGTTACAATTTAAACAAGCTCCCTTGCGGTGTCAAGAACAAAATTAACTGCTTTTAATATCTGTGTATTATTTTCAACAAAAAGCACTTCTTTTTCCCCAATCTTGTCATGGAATCGAAATTGCATATTTTTTCATCATACGGCGAAACCCCGCTGACATATTTCGCAAAATTAAACGCCACAAATAGTTGCGCAATTGCCACGGTTGATTTCAACCCGAAGCTTGACAGAAAAATGGAGACCCGATGAAAAAATATATGATTTTCTTGACCCTGTTTTTGGTTTGGGGGATTATTTTTGCCCAAACCACTGTTTTTAACGATGATTTTTCAAACTATCAGAGCACAAGCTGGACCGCTTCCGGACAGATCGGCTCCAGCGGATGGTATGTGAACCGCTCTGGCGCGGACTGGGGCGCCCGGCGAAACACAAGCCCCGCCCAGTTGGAATTGACCAACGACGTAGGTTCCAGTGGAAACTCCAACGGCTGGATTTTTGCGTATTATTCCACCGCGAATTTTGGCTCTCCATATAATCAAGTCTTGGCTGGCAACAGCGGTCTGATCACTTGGACTTTCAACATCAAACAAATTCGAACTGACCCTTCCGGATTTGATAACAATAACTATGGCGCCGCCTTCATTTTGGGAGCTACAGATCAATCTGTAAAATCCTCGGGCTCAGGCTACGCGGTGGTTTATGGACAATCAGGCGCAACCGATCCCGTCCGCTTGGCAAAATTTTCCGGAGGCATCTCCAATGGCAGTTTGGTAAACCTGATTACCAGCAACACAAGCGGTCTCACAGATTTTGGAACCGAATACCTGAGCGTGAAGGTTACCTATGACCCCAATCTAAACAAATGGGAACTTTTTCTACGCAATGATGGAGCTTCCGCTTTTGCCGACCCTCTCAGCGGAAATCTGGTCTCACAGGGAACCGCCATCGATAGTGCCCACACTTCCAGTTCGCTGAACTATTTGGGTGCTTACTGGCAAGGTGCCACCGCTAATCAGCAAACTTCATTTTTCGACAACGTTTCCGTGCAGATCACGCCCTATCATATTGCCCATTTGAATGTTGAGCCGCTGAATCTATCAGGCTTTTACTATATATTGAATAACGGCCCCTCCGAAGACCAGCAATTCACGGTTTCCGGTTCGGATTTGATTCAAAATGTAACGGTAAGCCCCTCAGCGAGCTACGAGATTTCCCTGCAAAACGGAGCCGCTTTTACGTCCACGAACCCGATCAACCTTGTTCCCAGCAGCGGAATCCTCTCCCCCACAGCAATTTATGTGAGATTGAAAGCCGGGCTTCCCGCCCAGAACTATCTCAATGAAGGCATCAGCGTTTCCACCCTGGGGGCTCAAACCCAGGAAGTGCTTTGCAGCGGAGCCGTTTTGGAACCCGGCATCACCGTGGCGCCAGCCTCCCTGAGCGGGTTCAGCTATATGTTTGGCTTGGGTCCATCCTCGGAAAAAAGCTTCAACGTCAGCGGGCAAAATCTGTATGATAATCTGAGTATCAGCGCTCCGAGCCAATTCGAAATCTCCGCCAGTCCCTCCGGCGGCTTTTCAAACTCTCTCACACTGTATCCAAGCGGATCAAGCCTTTCCCCCACAACCGTTTATGTGCGCATGAAAGCAGGCTTGAGCATGGGGAATTACAGTAACAAAGACATTGTTCTCAGCAGCCTTGGTGCTCTGAACAAAACGGTTTCCTGCAGTGGGACGGTGCTTGGCGGATCCAATCCGGATGTCCCTCTGGCTTTGGAAGCCAGCGCTATCAACCCCGGCGGCTTCACGGCAAACTGGCTCCCCGTGGAAAGCGCAAGTTCCTACCGTCTGGACGTTTACACCGGTTCCGATGTGGAAGACCTTTTCATCTCGGAATATGTGGAAGGCAGCAGCAACAATAAATATCTGGAAATATACAACGGAACCACCGCCACCATCGACCTTTCAAACTATCGCCTCCAGCTTTTCTCAAATGGAGCCAGCACACCCAACAACAACGTCCAGCTTTCCGGAAGCTTGGCCAGCGGCGCCTGCATCGTATATAAGAACAGCGCTGCAAACCTGACGCTTCCTGCGGGCGTGACGGCAACCACCAACACCGCGATGAGTTTCAACGGAAACGACGCCCTGGCGCTTTACAAAATATCCACCGCTTCCTACGTTGATATTTTTGGCAGAATCGGAGAAGATCCTGGAAACTACTGGGGGTCGGGTTCCAATGTGACGGTGGATAAAACCTTGGTGCGCAAGGCATCCGTGACCTCGGGAGTTACCCAAAACCCCAGCTCCGGTTTTCCAACATTGCTAAGCGAATGGGATTTTTATCCCACGGACACAGCCGAGTTTTGGGTTCCCACAACCATCGTGGCAGAGCCATCAGCTACGTTCCCGGCTATCAAAATCTGAACGTGGGCAACGTGACCAGCCACGAAGTCGAAGGCTTGGAAGAAAGCACGCAATACCACTATCTGGTGCGTGCAGAAAACCCCTATGGAAGCAGCGAAAACTCAAACACCATCGATGTGACCACCACTTCCATCAGCGACCCCGCCATTTATGCCAGCGGAAGTTTTGCCCATTTTTCCACCTCCACCGGAACCCCTTCGCCTGCACAAACTTACAGCCTTTCCTCAGCGAACCTTTCACAGAATATCAGCATTTCCATCCCGCTGGGTTTTGAAATCTCCACCAACGGCGGCGTGAGCTACAGTGCAGTTTCAGCCAGCGTCTCCCCCGCTTTTTCCGGGCAGGTTTTGGTTCGCCTCAGCGGTTCCGCCAGCGGAACCTACAGCGGAAACTTGTCCCATTCCAGTGCCGGAGCCGCCAGTGTGAGCCTGCCTCTCAGCGGTTTGGTCACCAGCGAGAATATCGAGGCGCCCAGCGTTCAGGCATACGACATCATCGGCTATCCTGCCTACACTTCCATTTCCCTGGAATGGACACCCGGAAATGGTGCACGCCGCATGGTTAAAATCAACACCAGCAACAGTTTCACCAATCCCGCAGACGGCAGCGACCCAGCCGCCAACACTTTCTACACCGGCAGCGGTGAACAGGTGATTTTCAACGGAGCCACCCAGTTCATCGAAGGCAGTCCCTTCAATGGCTGCACAGTTACAAACCTCACTCCGAACACACTTTACTGGTTCAGGATTTATGAATATAACGGCACTGGACTCGACACCCGCTATCTGAGCGTCACCGCTGCGAACAACCCCAAATCCGTTTCCACTACTGTTTCTTCCGGAACCGGCTATTATGCCGACATTTACGGTTATGGAGAAACCCTGAAGGGCGTGCTGCACGAGCTTTTGAAAGACACCCACACCAACAAATATTCGTATGCTGCCATCACAAACATCATGAAATACACCGACGAAGACCCAAATAATCCCAACAACCTGATTGAAATCTACACTGGCTGGAGTGTGAACAAGGAAAGCTTTGGCGGCTCCGCCACCAATTGGAACCGAGAACACACCTGGAGCAAAAGCCACGGAAATTTTGGTGAGACAATCCCCGCCGGGACCGACCTCCACCACCTGCGTCCCTGCGACGCAACCGTAAACTCCTCAAAAAGTAACAAAGATTTCAACACTGGCGGTAACCCCGTTGTGGACGCTTCTCCACCATCAGGATACAGTGGCACCACGGGCTGTTATCAAACTTCCACGACCTGGGAACCCCGGGATGAAGACAAAGGCGATGTTGCCAGAATGTTGATGTATATGGCTGTGCGCTATGAAGGAACGGACACCTCCTACGACCTGGAATTGGTTGACCACGTTAACTCAGCCCAAAGCCAAAACCTGCCCCTGTATGGAAAACTGGCGACGCTTCTGCAATGGCACGTGGAAGATCCGCCCGACGCTTGGGAAATGCGTCGTAACAACCGCATCGCCGAAAGCCAGGGTAACCGCAATCCCTTCATCGACATTCCCGGCTACGCAGCCCGCATCTGGGCGCCCTGTCCGCTTTACAATAGCAATGTGAGCAACAACGGCTTCACTGCCAACTGGAGCCAGCCCATCACTGCCACAAAATATTACCTGCAAGTGGCAACGGACAGTCTTTTTACGAACATCGTTGGTGGCTATACGAACCATGATGTGGGTTTGCAAACCAGCAAAGCCATTTCCGGCCTCAGCGAAGGCACCTACTACTATCGTCTGCGTTCCTATTTTGAGAGCGACTATGGCATGTGGTCACCCTATCTGGAGGTTATCCTGGAGGTTCCCGTATCAGGAACTGCCACCATCATAGCTTCTGAAATGCTGCGTGAAGACAAGCTGGATGGGGCATCCCTCACCTTGATCCTCAACGATGTCAGCTTTGCCGACTCCACGCTTCTGCCCCAAAATTTCATGTTGAACAACGCTCCGGCGGGCTTGACCATTCAGGCTGTCAGCTATCTGGATGCCAACACCGCGAACATCTTGCTGTCCTACAGCGGCCCGGGTTTTGATGTGAACTTTGGCAACTTCAGCATCACGGTGCAGGCTGTTGAACTCGATGCAAGCCAATCCGTCACAAGCAATTCCCTGCTTATTCACGCCCTGGTGGAAGCTGTTGCTGCAGTTTCCCTGGAAAATGGAAACATCCGCTTGGAAATCATCCCGATTGGCGGGGCTCAGGAATACATAATTTACGGTTCATCCGAGCCTTACGGCACATTCAGCGAGATTGGCGACAGCGGATCATTTGGTTCGGGACCGGATGCAAACATCTGGCTCATTCCGCTGGATATTGTGGATGAAAACAGATATTTCTTCTGGGTTGCCGCTGTTTTGTGAGATCGTGATCCGGGAAAAGAATTTTCATGCGGATGCCACACAATTGAATCTGGTGAATTCATGAATCGATAAAACAAAGAATTGACAAAAAGGCGGCGGCTCAAAAAATGGTTTGAAAATGGAGCTGCTTGCTTCTGCCTTACTGCTTGCGTGCACGTAAGGCCTTGAAAATAAAACAAATATGGTTAGGATATTACCATGAAGCAGGCGGAATTTTTTCCGCCTTTTTTTGTTTGTGGTAAAAAGGAGGTTCCTATAATCCGGATTAAGCGTGGAAAAGCCCGCCTGAAAGAGGTGGTGCCGAAGGAAAGGATCAATGAACAGATCACCGCGAGCAAAGTGCGCGTGATCGACCACGAAGGAAAGCAGATCGGCATTTTGCCACTGCGAGAGGCGCTCAGCAAAGCCGAGAGCATGGAATTGGACTTGGTGGAAATCTCTGCCAGCGCCGATCCCCCGGTTTGCCGCATCATGGACTTTGGAAAATACTATTTCCAAAAAGAGAAAAAAGCCCGTGAAGCCCGCAAGAGACAGCACGAGGTCGAAGTCAAGGAGATCAAGTTCGGTCCGAATACCGAAGAACACGATTATAATTTTAAGAAAAACAACGCGATTAAGTTTTTCCGTCAGCACAACAAGGTGAAATTCACGGTTCGTTTCCGTGGCCGCCAATTGGCTCATAAAGACCTTGGCTTCAACGTGCTGGAAAAGCTTAAAACCGATCTTTCACACATTGCCGATGTCGACAGCGAGCCCGTGTCGGAAAGAAACCTGCTTTCCATGATCATGAGCCCGAAAAAAGACATCGACAGGATTTTGGGAAAGCTGAACGAAAGCGATCAGCCTGAAGCCGCGCCCCAGCCCGAGCCTGAAGAATCCTAAAGCCGAGCAGCGCGATCCATACTTTTTTAACATCCAAGGAGAATAATCATGCCTAAGATCAAAACAAGCCGTTCTGCATCGAAACGGTTTAAAATAACCGGCTCCGGTAAGATTGTGCGCCACCATGCAAAATCCGCACACATCAAAACCAAAAAAACACCCAAGCTGAAACGCAACCTGCGCACCAGTACCATCGTTCGCGCTTGCGACGAAAAAAGAATCAACCGCATGTTAGGGAAATAACGGGAGAGAAAAATGCCAAGATCAACTAATAACCCCGCAGCACACCGCAGAAGAAAAAAATATATGCTGGCAGCCCGCGGCTATTTCGGCCGCCGCGGAACCAACTACCGCATGGCTCGCCAAACTTATGAAAGAGGAATGGCGTTTGCCTTTGCACATCGCAAACAGAAGAAGAGAAACTTCCGCAGCCTCTGGATCACCCGCATCAACGCCGCCTGCAGAAACAACGACATGAGCTACAGCCGCTTCATCAACGGACTGCATAAGGCCAATATTGAAATCAACCGCAAAGCCTTGGCACACCTTGCCTGGCACGACAGCGAAGCATTTGCCAAGCTGGTGGAGATCGCCAAAGGCTGAAGCCAAACCCCGCCCGCATCGAACTGAAGCGGGCAACCCACATTCGCAACCAAGGAAAAAGTGTGCAAGACCAACTGAGGGAAGCGGCCCGGCAAGCCCAAACGGCCATCGCCGCCTGCCAAACAAACAACGATATTCTGAACGCCAGGGCGCAGTTTCTGGGCAAAAAAAGCCTGGTGAACAGCCTCTATTCAAAGCTGAAGGACCTTCCCGACGCTGAAAAACCTGCGTTCGGACAACTGATCAACGACCTGCGTTCAGAGCTGGAAAAACTGCTCGCCCAGCGCGAAAAGGAACTGAAGGAACAGCAGCGTCTGCAGCAGGACGCCAGCAAAGCACAGGACCTGAGCCTGCCTGGTATCATGCCCGGCAGAGGTTCCTTGCATCCGCTCACCGTGGTGCGCCGTGAAATTGAAGATATTTTCATGGCGATGGGGTTTGAGATTGCGGAAGGACCGGACATCGAGGATGAATTTCATAACTTCGACGCCCTGAACACCCCGCAGGATCACCCTTCCCGGAATTTGGCAGACACCTTTTACCTGGAAAACGGGCTGCTGCTCAGAACCCAAACCTCCACCGTGCAGGTGAGAACCATGGAGAGTTTCGTGCCGCCGATTCGCATCATTTCCCCCGGAAGGTGCTATCGCAACGATAAACCGGACCCTTCACATTCCCCGGTTTTCCACCAGGTGGAAGCGCTGGCGGTGGACAAACACCTCAGCATGGCAGACCTGAAAGACACCTTGCAAAACTTTGCCCGGCTGATGTTTGGAGCCGGGATGAAGTCGCGGATCCGCCCCCACTTTTTCCCTTTCACAGAGCCCAGCGCAGAAATGGACATCAGCTGCGTCTCCTGCGGGGGACATGGCTGCCGGATCTGCAAAAACTCCGGCTGGCTGGAACTTGGCGGCGCCGGAATGGTTGACCCCGCCGTTCTGAAAACCTTGGGGATAGACCCTGAGATTTGGAGCGGTTTTGCCCTGGGCATGGGCATCGAGCGCATCGCCATGCTGAAATATAACATTCCGGACATGCGCATCCTGTTTGAAAACGATGTGCGCGCGTTGCGCCAATTCAGCGGGGAGTCATTATGATCATTTCCAGCCGCATACTTGGCCACTACATCGATCTTCCCGCTGAGCTCGAACAACTGGTTCACACTCTCACATTCAGCGGAATTGAAGTGGAAGCCATCAAGGAAATTCCCGAGCTTCCGCCCACGGTGATAAGCGCAAGGATCATCAGCACAGAGCCTGTTCCGGATTCCAACCATCTCACAAAATGTATGGTTGACCACGGCGGCCCCGAACCCATCCAAGTGGTTTGCGGAGCGCCGAATTGCCGGGAAGGCTTGGTTTCCGCCCTGGCATTGCCGGGCACGAAACTGGGTGATTTCACCATCAAACCCACCAAACTGCGCGGAGTGGAATCCTTTGGAATGCTTGCTTCCGAAAGGGAAATGGGCATTTCGGACAACCACGCCGGAATCGTGGAATTTGCTGCAGACACCCCTGTGGGAATCAGTGTGAACGAGCTTTATGAGCTTCCGGACGCCATCCTGGAACTGGAAATCACACCCAACAGGCCCGACCTTTTGGGCTACGTGGGCATGGCCAGAGATCTTTCCGCCTCATTGAACCTGCCCTTGAAGGAGCCCGTCATCCAAAAACTGGAAGGCGAAAAGCAATGTGACATGGGCTTGAAACTCGTGGTGGAAGATCCCGAAAAATGTCTGCGCTACACAGCCCGGCTGATGGAAGGGGTCACAGTGAAAGAATCGCCGCAATGGCTGAAAACCGCGCTGATCAAAAGTGGACTGCGCCCCATCAACAACATCGTGGACGTGACAAACTTTGTGATGTTTGAATTGGGACAGCCCCTGCACGCCTTCAACTATGAGAAGCTTCGCCCGCTTTCACTCCAGGATGTGCAGCCCGCCATCGTTGTTCGCAAAGCCCGGGCAGGAGAAAAGTTTGAGGCACTGGACGGTAAAAGCCTGGAGCTGGATGAAGCCGATCTGGTTATAGCCGACGGACAAGAAGCTTCCGCTTTGGCTGGCGTGATCGGTGGCATGGCAAGTTCCATCGATGAAAACACGCACAGGATTGTGCTGGAATCCGCCTGTTTCCAATCCACCACGGTTCGCGCAAGCTCCACCAAACACAAGGTTTCCACCGATTCTTCCTACCGCTTTGAACGGCAGTTGAGTCCCTTTGCTGCGGAAACAGTCAGCCACAGAGCCGTGGAACTGATTTTGGAAACCGCGGGCGGCAAGCTTTGCGGAGACTTGTATGACGCCTTTGAGCAGGTTCCTGAACCTCTCAGGCTCACGCTTCGTCCCCAGAGGTTTGAAGAATTGATCGGATATCGGCTTTCCCCGCAAGAAATCACCCGCTATCTGGAAGCTCTGGACTGCAAACTGGTGCAGGAAAACCCCGATGGAATGGTTTTCCAAATCCCCCACCGCAGGGTTGATCTCACCCGCGAAGCCGACCTTTTGGAAGAACTGGCGCGCCTGGCAGGCTATGATCGCATTCCCAGCCGCACTTCCATTTCCGGAATCATGGACCGTCATGCCTTCAAAAACCGCAGGAAAATTGAGGATTGGTTTGTGCAAGCCGCTTTCCATGAGGCTTTGAACTTCAGTTTCAGCGATCCCGCCCAATATGAAGCCCTGGGGCTTTCCACCGCCGACGTTCAAGACAGGCTTTTGAAGCTGGTGAACCCGCAAAGCAGCAACCAATCCGTGATGAGGATCTCGCTTTTGCCGCAGCTTTTGGAAAATCTTCGCCACAACCTTCACCACGGCGAACGCGACCTGAAACTGATGGAAATCGGCAAGATCTATTGTAATGTAAAGGGCAAGATCGAAGAAAAACTGGTTTTGACCGCCGTCATGACGGGAAAAGCGCAGGCTGAGCATTGGCTTCAAAAGAGCGAAGCTGTGGGCCTGTGGTATGTGAAAGGCCTGGTGGAAGGTCTGCTTCAAAGCATGGGACTCCCCATCACCGAAACAAAGGAGCATTCCCAACCCTGGCTGGCTCCGGGAGACAACCTTGCCTGGCTGAACAACGGCAGAATTTGCGCTTCCTTTGGACGCCTGAAAACCCAAACGGCGGAAAACTTCGACATCGACCTGGGCATCCTGAAGCAGGAAATCTGGGTTCTGGAGCTGGATATCGATCTCATTGCAGAGCTCACACGCGACCGGGAAACCGTTTTTCGCGACCTGCCCCGCTATCCGGCTGTCACGCGCGATCTTTCATTTGTGATCCAAACTTCGGTTCCCTATTCCCAGATCCGGGAAGCCATCCAAGCTGTGGCGCCGGAGCTAATTTCAGAAGTTCAGATCTTTGATCAGTATCTGGGAGAAAGCATCCCTCAAGGTTTCAGGAGCGTTTCTCAGCGCCTGAAACTCTTGGATCGCGAAAAAACATTGACAGATGAGCGCGTTGATGAACTTCTTGCATCGGTGAGGGAAATGCTATCCCGCACCTGGCAGATCAAAATGAGGTAACACAATGGAAACACAAGCCACAAGCTTGCAAGATAAGATACATAAACTGATTTCCCAATACACGGAAGACAAGAAAAAACTGGCAAAACTTGAGAAACAAAACGAAACCCTGACGGAAGAAAACAGCCAGTTGATGACCCAGGTGGAAAATATCCGGCGTTCCAGCAGCGGAAGCGCCGAAAAAGTCAAGGAATTGGAGCAGGAGCTTGCAGACCTGAACAAGAAATATCAGGAACTGCAGGATACGGTTTCCGGCTTTGAAAACATCGCCAGTGAAGCCATTGAACAGATTGACAGCCTGCTTCCCGAGCTTGACCAAATGGAAATATAATGAAATCTGTGGATGTCGAGATCTTTGGACGCAAATTCCACTTGCGCACAGATCAACCCGAAGAGCTTCAAAGCGTTGCAAAAAAGATTGATGAAGAGCTGCGGCAGCTGAGCGATCTGTACGAAAATCTCGATTTTTCCAAACTTTTATTGCTACTTTTACTGAAAAAACACAGCGAAATAAAGTCCCTGCAAAGCAACAGCGCCCTCTCGGAAAAAGAGCTGGAGCGGCTGAACCAGTTGGTTGGAAACATTGTGGAGGACTTATGAATTTTGCCTGCGGAATTCGTGATATGGATTGCACAAAAGCTACTGAAAATCGGGGAACCGAGCCATGGGTGGCGTGCAAGCCGGCCAGTTCCGGATACACAAAGCCCACAAGGTAGGTGCCCACCTTATGCTTGGCTTTTCGCGGACAAGCATACACGGTTCACGCAGGCCTTTTTTTCCAACGGCCGGGTTTCACAAGCCCGCCTGAATAGATCTTAAAGGATATAAGAATGAATAAATGGATATTGGCAGCAGCGGGACTGCTCCTGGGCTTTTTGCTGGCCTTGGTGATCTACCTGATCAAGCGCAACACCGCCTTCAGGCTCATCTCCCAAGCCAAGACGTGGCCCAGGAACTCCGTGAAGCAGCCAAAAAAGAAATAGAAACCGCCAAAAAAGCCGCTGTTTTGGAAGCCAAGGACACTTGGTTCGACCAGCAAAAACAGATGGAAGACGAGATCAAGGAACGTCAAAAAGAACTGCGCTTCCAGGAAAAGAAATACAACGAGCGCATCGGAAGTTTGGACAAACGCTTGGAAGCCATGGACAAAAAGGAAGCCAAGATCTCGGAACAGGAAAAGAAACTGAAGCACAAGGATGATGAGATCAGCAAGAAAAACCAGCAGGTGGAAAAGCTGATCGAAAGCCAACACGCCAAGCTTTCCGAGATTTCCGGACTCAGCCGTGAAGAAGCCCTGAAGGTTTTGCGCGAAGAGCTGATCAGCCAAGCCAGACAGGTTGCCGCAAACGACGCCAAGCTCACCATCGAGCAGATCAAGCTGGACACCTCCAAAAAAGCCGCGAAAATCCTTTCCACAGCCATCCAGCGCCTTGCGGTTGACCACGTTTCCGAAACCACCGTGTCTGTGGTCACCCTTCCCTCCGACGAAATGAAAGGACGCATCATCGGCCGCGAAGGTCGCAACATCCGCACCTTTGAAAAAGCCACGGGGGTAGATCTCATCATCGACGACACGCCCGAGGCGGTGGTGCTTTCCTGCTTCGACCCCGTGAGACGCGAAATCGCCAGGCTTTCCCGGAAAAATTGATTTCCGACGGACGCATCCACCCCGGCAGAATTGAAGACGTGATCAACAAAACCACCAAGGAAATGGAAAACAACCTGGTGAAGCTGGGTGAAAAAGCGGTTTTGGAAACCAATATCCACAACATTTCCGGAAACCTGATCAAGACCCTGGGACGTCTGCACTACCGCACTTCCTACGGCCAGAACGTGCTGAAGCATTCACTTGAAGCAGCTTGGATCTGCGGAATTTTGGCAGCCGAACTGGGCTTGGACCAGGATGTGGCACGCCGCGCAGGCCTCCTGCACGACATTGGAAAAGCCATGGATCAGGAATTTGACGGCACCCACGCCATCATTGGAGCAAATGTGGCACGCAAAAATGGCGAAAGCAAAATCATCGTGAACGCCAACGAAGCCCACCACGAGGAAGTGGAAGCCATTTCCGTGTACGCAGCCCTGGTTCAGGCTTCAGATGCCATTTCCGGAGCCCGTCCCGGTGCCCGTCGCGAAATGCTGGAAACCTATATGCAGCGCCTGGCAAAGCTGGAAGAAATTGCAAACTCCGTGGAAGGAGTGAACAAATCCTATGCCATCCAGGCTGGACGCGAACTGCGCATCATTGTGGAACCCACCATGGTGGAAGACGCTCAAACCGCGCTTTTGGCAACCGAGATTGCCGCCGAAATCGAAAAAGAAGTGCAATATCCCGGACAGATCAAGGTTACCGTGATCCGTGAAACCCGGCAAATTG
>Ga0123335_1005571_pt1 | contig 15273 bp, 10 predicted proteins | sample BiotimSIPDNA_2_FD_89707 | JGI IMG/M metagenome (GOLD analysis project Ga0123335, IMG submission 89707) | Anaerobic biogas reactor microbial communites from Washington, USA - Biogas_R2 time_0 SIP DNA | ecosystem: Engineered > Bioreactor > Anaerobic > Unclassified | place: Washington, USA... | reverse complement strand
GTCACCACGCCCCTATGGGTCCTCCTGCCCTTGAGCCTGGGCCAGTGTCTGGCTGCAGGCCGTGTTTTCACCCGTCGCCCCTCTCCCCTGCGCGTCCCCCTGCTGCTCTGCTCTCTCTTGTGGCTTCTTCCGCTGGCCTTCGCTGTGATCACCCGCACATCCGTTTATAACGGCTGGCGGCATTTCTACTTCCTTTATGGGCCTATGGTAGCCTTGGCGGCATATGGGCTTTCCCGCCTGTGGGCCCGGATCCGATCTTCCAAACCTTGGCGGGTCCTGCTCCCCGGGCTGCTGAGCCTGTCCATGGCTGTCACCGGCGTCGGCATGGCCCTGAACCATCCCTATGAATTCCCATACTACAATCCCCTGGTTCTGGGCAAGGACATCAACACCTTTCTGGAGCGGGATTATTGGAACGTAAGCATCATGGACGTTGTCAGGCAGCTGGAGCAGGATCCGGCAGTCGGGGAAGCCCGGAATCCCGTTACCATCGCCGGGGTGGATTTTTGGGCCCAGGCAGGACTGGATCGGGCAATGGCAGTGCTTGGATCCTCCAACCTTCGCTCTGTCAAATCCCAGAACCACTCCCCGGATTTTTGGCTGGTGAACCACACCTATACCGCTTTCAGCCACTGGAAACCCTCCCAGGGCATGCGTCTTAAAACACAGATCCTGTCCTACGGAGCGCCGCTGGTTTCTGTGTATGAGCGGGTACCCCAGGCCGCGGCACCCTCACCCTGACCAGGAGGCGTAGACATGCGGATGACCCAGGCCCTCAGGCTTCCCCTTTTTCGCCATTCCAGGCTGCTGGTTGCGCTTTTCTTCATCACGCTTTTCTTCACAGGGCTGTTGACCGGCGTCGATTACGGCCTGGCCTGCGATGAACCCTGGGAACAGGATATCCTGCGGGAAAACATGAAGGAATACGCTATCCGGCTTTGGGGGAGCGACAGCGAGGCAGCCCTCTATTATGATGGGCTGGGCATCCAGCGCATATCCCAGAGCGCGGAGCGGGACCATGGGCAATGCGCCTATTACCTGGCTGCGCCACTGCTGGTGCTCCAGCACTCTTCCCCCCATCTCCTTCTGATCCTCTGGCATGCCTATACCTGGCTTTGGTTCATGGCCGGGTGCTGGGCCGTCTATGCCTTCTGCAGGGAGATGGGGTTTGCCCGCCCGGTTTCCTGCTTTTCTACCCTGCTGTTGTTCCTCTCCCCCCGTTTCTTTGCAGAGGGACACTACAACAATAAGGACATGGTGCTTCTTTCCCTGGTTTTACTCACTCTTTGGCTTGGCCTGCGGCTGATGAAGCAGCCGGGCCTGCTCAGGGGCCTGTTGTTTTCCTTTGCCGGGGCCATGGCTGCCAACACCAAGATCGCCGGGGCTGCTGCCTGGGGTCTGGTGAGTCTGGCGATCCTGGTTTCCCTGACAGCCCGGCGCGCCTGGAGCTTGAAAATGGTTTGTATCGCCTCGTCAACCCTCCTCAGCTTCCTGGCCTTTTACAGCCTTCTCACCCCCGCCCTGTGGCAAAATCCCGGCGAGTATCTCTCCTATGTGCTGCTCAATGCCTCGGGCTTCTCCCGCTGGCCTGGAGTGGTGCTGTTTAAAGGCGCGATTTATCAACACAGAAAAAATCCACTGCCCCGCAGTTACCTGCCAACCATGATACTCCTCACTTTGCCCCTGTATACCATGCCCCTGGCCGCCGCAGGGCAGATCAAGGCCCTCCTCTCCTTTGTAAAGGGCAAGACCGCATCCCTGAAGCAGGGCTCCGCCCTGATGCAGGCTGTGCTGACCTTGTTATGGCTCCTCCCACTGGGCTATGCCATGTTAGCCCGACCCTTGGTATACAATGGCTGGCGGCATTTCTATTTTATCTATGCCCCTCTTGTGCTGCTGGCCGGGCTGGGTCTGGACACCCTGGCAAAGCTCACCCTGCACAGGACCTGGCTTAAGCGGGCGGCCTGCCTCCTGTTATGCCTCTGCTTTACAATCACCGCCCTGGGCATGGCGCTGAACCATCCCTATCAATATGGCTACTACAACATCCTGACACCGGGAGATGCCTCCACCCAGATGGAACTGGACTATTGGGTGGTCAGCACCGTCAATGCCATGAAACAGCTTGCAGCCGCCCCAAGGGACGACCGGCTTGCACTGGTCCTGGGCGCCCGGGAACCCATGAGCCTCTTTGGCATTGAACATGGGCACCGGGTCCTGTCCCCTGCCCTGCAAGCCACCCTGTCTGTCACCCAGGATGAAAACGCCCCCTATCTGTTCTCCAATACCACCTATGCCAGAATCTACGGGACTCCTGCTCCTGATGGATATCATGTCCTTTTCACCCTTCGCGCTTATGGTAATATTCTTGCCACCATATACGAAAAAGACCCGTAAGCGCAACGCCTGTCCCCGGTGCATAGCTCCCCCGCTTTTTGTCCACTTTATCTCCTGAGGTGATAGGATGGCAAAGGCCGGTATGCGCAGACCTGACCCCAAGGATCCCCATGGCACAGAAAGCAACCATAAAACCCATATTCCCAAGAACAAGCTGCCTCCTGTGCCGGAGATCAAGGGAGCAAAAAGCGGCAAGAAGTAAAGCCGCCAGGGGTGGTCCTGTCCGGTTCACCCCTGTCATGCTCCACAGCCTTTGTATAAAACGGGAACAATACTTCCCGCACAAAAATTTTTTCTCAGGAATTTTACGCCGCAAATATGCATAAACGTCGCAAATTCGTCATATTTTGCAATGTGAACCCCATGGGTAGACCTGGCAGCCTCTATATGTTGTATTGACATTTGAGCATCAACACAATATAATGATCGTGATTCCAGAAAAGATAATCCTAAGGGAAAACCTTGCGGACGAGGGAAGGTCGCCCGCCGGTTTTTTGTCCACATTTTTCGCCGTAACGTCAGCGATCCGCGCGACCCAAGCATCGGCGCACCAAAAGGAGCGAAAGCCATGGTTACATCCATTAAAAAGCGCGACGGGCGCGTTGTTCCCTTTGACCCCATCAAGATTGAGCAGGCTATTGAAAAGAGCTTTATGGCCAGCGGCAGCCAGAAGAGCGCCGAAACCGCTCACGAGCTTGCATCCCTGGTGGTGGCAGAAGTAGAAAAAGACGACAACATCCCGTCCATTCCAACGGTGGAGCAGGTGCAGGACACCGTGGAACGGGTGCTGATCCAACAGGGCTTTGTACGCTCCGCCAAAGCATACATCCTCTACCGGGCCGAACGCAGCCGTGTCCGGGAAATGAATACCCGGCTTATGCGCGTCTTTGAGGACATTGCCTACAAGGATGCCAGCGACAGCGACATCAAGCGGGAAAACGCAAACATCAACGGCGATACTGCCATGGGCAGCATGCTCAAGTTTGGCAGCGAAGGCGCCAAGCAATTCTATGAGATGTACGTCCTAAATCCCCGCCATGCCCGCGCCCATCACGAGGGCGATATCCACATCCATGACCTGGATTTTTATACCCTTACCACCACCTGTTGCCAAATTGACCTGCTGCATCTCTTCCACGGGGGATTTTCCACCGGCCATGGAGTGCTGCGGGAGCCCAATGATATTTACAGCTATTCCGCCCTGGCCTGTATCGCTATCCAGGCCAACCAGAACGACCAGCACGGCGGCCAGAGTGTAGTCAACTTCGACTATGGCATGGCCCCGGGCGTACGCAAAACCTTCCGCAAGCGTTACCGGGATAATCTGGCCCGCGCGCTGGAACTCCTGGGAAATCTGGAGGATGCGCCGGAGGCGGCCATGTGCATTCTTGCCAAGCTGGAGGATGAAATGGGAGTGATCCCCTCCCTGGCAGTGGACGCGGAATACGACAAGGCCATGCGCAGGCATCTGGAGGGCCTTCTGCCCAAAGCTGAGCCGGAAGTTCTCACCCGCCTGATGGACTTTGTGCGGGAGCAAGCCGAAAAGGAAACCGAAAAAGCCACCTACCAGGCAATGGAGGCTTTGATCCACAATCTGAACACAATGAACAGCCGGGCCGGAGCTCAAGTGCCCTTCAGCAGCATCAACTACGGTATGGACACTTCTCCGGAGGGGCGCATGGTGATTCGCAATGTGCTCCTGGCTACCGAGGCGGGCCTCGGCAACGGCGAAACCCCCATCTTCCCCATCCAGATCTTCCGGGTGAAGGAAGGCATCAGCTTCAATCCAGGCGATCCCAACTACGACCTCTATCGCCTGGCCATCCGTACCAGCGCCAAGCGTCTCTTTCCCAATTTCAGCTTTGTGGATGCGCCCTTTAACAAAAAGTACTATAAGGAAGGTCATCCGGAAACAGAAATCGCCTACATGGGCTGCCGTACCCGGGTGATCGGAAATATGCATGATCCCAGCCGGGAGGTCTGCCCCCGTCGCGGCAACCTCTCCTTTACCTCCATCAACCTCCCCCGTATCGCCATCAAGGCCAAGGGAGACCTGCAGTGGTTTTTTGAAGAGTTGGAACGCATCCTCCACCTGGTGGTGGAGCAATTGGACGAACGGCTGGAGATCATCTCCAACAAAAAGGTCCGCAACTTCCCCTTCCTCATGGGTGAAGGAGTATGGATGGACAGCGAAAAGCTGGATTGGAACGACAGCATTCGCGAGGTACTCAAGCACGGTACCCTTTCCATCGGCTTTATCGGCCTGGCGGAAACCCTGGTCGCTTTGCGCGGCACCCATCATGGCGAGGACCCCGCCAGCCAGAACCTGGGTCTTGAGATCATCGGGTTCATGCGTAAGTACTGCGACGAACTAAGCAAAGAGCGCAAACTGAACTATACCCTGCTGGCTACCCCCGCCGAGGGCCTGTCCGGCCGTTTTGTGAAGATCGACCGGGCGAAGTACGGCGAAATCAAGGGTGTTACAGACCGCGACTATTATACCAATTCCTTCCACGTTCCTGTCTACTTCCCCATCGGCGCTTTTGAGAAGATCGCCCTCGAAGCCCCTTATCACGAGCTTACCAATGCAGGCCATATCTCCTATATTGAAATGGATGGAGACCCTTCCAAGAACCTGGACGCCTTTGAGAAGGTGGTGCGCTACATGCACGACCAGGGCATTGGCTACGGCTCCATCAACCACCCATTGGACCGTGACCCCATGTGCGGCTACAACGGCATCATCGGGGATGTATGCCCCAAATGCGGCCGCAGCGAGCAGGCCCACGCCTTTGAGCGTATTCGCCGCGTTACCGGCTACCTCTCGGGCACCCTCAACCGCTTCAACAATGCCAAGAAGGCTGAAGAAAGGGACCGGGTGAAGCACCAGATTTGATGTGAGGACCGTAGCCGCTGGAGTTTCCTTTCAGAACTCTAAAACTCTGTAAACCGGTTGACGGCTGGGCGAAAGCTTGGCCGTCCTTTCATAATCGGTTGTCCAAGGAGAGTGTCCATGATCCCTCGTTCCCTTATCGCTCCCAGAAGCATTCGGCTAACCGCTGTGGTGTTGGTTCTGTGCCTGGGTATAACCAATCCGGGCATGGCCTCACCTCGTCCCTTCACCTGCCAGGTAAACAACTCTGTCCTCATCGACGGCCCCAACTCCTTTCCCCAGGAAAGCGAGCTGCTAGAGGTTTTCTTTCTCAATGTTGGGCAAGGAGATGCGATTTTTCTGCGGTTGGGTTGCCAAACCTTGCTCATCGACGGCGGGCACCCAGAGTATTTTACAGCTCTCAGGGATTTCCTCATGGACAGACACGGCTCCCTGAAAGTGGGCAGTCTTTTGTTCACCCATGCCCATGAGGACCATATAGCCAACCTGACCACCCTTCTGCGTTGGGGCGGCAATGCCCGGCGCGCTTATGGTCCCTTGGCCCTGGAATCCAGCAATTCACAATTTGCAGGTTTTATGTCCCAGTTGCAAGCAAAATCCATTCTCTATACCCGGCTGCAACAGGGCGACTGCCTGGAACTGGGCGGCCAGTCTCCTGACCGGGGAGCCACCCCAATTCAAAGCGAAGAGCAACTCACCCAGGGCAGCGCACTGTTGCGTATCCTCCGATGGGAAGACCCTGCCCAGGACGTAAATGCCGGATCACTGGTCATTCAGGTGGAGTACGGGCTGAGAACCCTGCTGCTCACCGCCGACATCACCGGCGTAGCCCAGCATCATTTCCTGAAAACCGATGGCGACCTGCTGGCCTCTGATATACTCAAATCCCCCCACCACGGCGTAGAGCCCATGCAGTCTGATTTTCTGGATACCGTATCCCCGGATTTGGTGGTGGTGACCAATTCTCCTGCTGCTACACTCCGGTTTAACAGACAACTTGCGCGAAGGGATATACCTGCTGTCTACACCGGCCAGGGCATCCTCTACCTGGCCACAGACGGTGAGCGCTGGTACCTGTCACAGGAAGGAGAGTAGCTCTCCCCTTCCTGCATTTCCCAAGCGCTGGTAATCCATCTGCACTATGGGAAACGCAGTCTTCTTCTCACTACACATCAATGATCGGGGGTTTCCTGTCCTCTGCTCCGGGGACGGGACGATTCATCTGTCCACAGAGGGCGGAGTCTGGTATGTCACGCAGGACGGCAGGACCCTATTCCCGAAACGCTTTCCCGGACCCCAATAAAACCAGCCTGTGCAATGGCCGGGTACACAGCACATACAAGAGCTTGTCATAAAAGCGTTCCCTGGGATACGCCTCTGCCTGGGCATCGGCGATGAGCACGCAATCAAATTCCAGACCCTTCACCACGCTGGCACCCATCACCTGAACACCACCCTGAAAGGTGTCGTCACCCCGGCTCACCAGCCAGGCCTGTGGCAACAGAGTCAGCAGGGCTTTGTGAAGAGCTTTTGCGTCTGCCTCCCGCTTCACGATGATGGCGATGGAGAAAAACCCCTCGCCGAGCCATTTCTCTACATACCGGGCAATGACAGCCAAACACTCCTCCCCCATTTTCACGCTGATAAAGGACGGAGGTTCCCCGTGGCGCAACACGGGCTTGGTAACTCCGGCGGAATCATGACCCGCCATCAGCGCAAGCGCCAGCTCCATGATCTCCACTGTGCTCCGATAACTGGTGGACAGGGCAACGCAAGCGGGCTGTTTCTCAAAAATACCCTCCGTCAGGTCGCTCCAGGCACGGAGGCCCTCATCCCCATAAATCCCCTGCCACAGGTCTCCCACCAAGGTGAAGGCGTCGTGGTTGAAAAGCTTGCGCAGAACCTTCACCTGCAGGGGGGACACATCCTGCGCTTCGTCCACCACCACATGCCGGATGTCCATCCGCGGATATCCATAGAGCCTTTCACCCAGCCACAGCAGCGCAGGCAGGTCCTCCGTTCCCACCCGCCCCTTGGCAATCCCGGGCTCGGTGGCGGCCCAAACCTCCGCCGCTCCGGAGCCGTCTCCCTCCAGGGCGGCCTGTTCCTGCCAAAACTCGCCATACACCTTCAGTAGACTCATGGGATGCCAGTTTTGGTCATAGTTCCTCCAAAAGTCCTTTTCGGCCTGCTTCAGTTGATCCAGCCGCTCCTGGCGGCTGAGAAGCAGCCGCCGCGCCTTCTCCTGACGCTCCTCTCCGTCAGGCAGGGACCGCAGCAGCGCCTCCAGCCGCTGATCTGTGGCCTTGCGCAGGCTATCCTCCAACTGCTCCAGGGCCTGCTTCAGCCGTTTCTTCACCACCTTGCGGACCTCGTCTACCCGCACGCGCAAAGGATAATGGCGGAATTGCCGCAGGAACAGGTCTTCCATCTCCTGGGTATCCAGCAGGATGCGGCCACCGAAGCCGACACTCCAAACGGGGATTACCTTCCTTTCAAACCGCTCCAGAAAGCCGTCCAAAGCATTTCCCAAGGCCAGGGCTCCCTTGCGCCTCAGCACCGCATCCAGCGCATCCCGCTCATGCTTGCTCATGCACAGCCTTTCCTCAAGTCTGGCCCCCAGCTCCAGCTTTGGCATGCGCTTCCCCAGCAGCTTTTCGCACAGCTGAGCAAAGGTAGTCTGACGAACCTGCTCCACCCCCAGATCCGGCAAGACCCGGCTGATGTAATTCAGAAACAGCGGGTTGGGGGCCAGAATCATCATCTGGTGAGGTGCCACGGTCTTTTGCAGCCTGTACAGCATCCAGGCGATGCGGTGCAGGGCGATGGTGGTCTTGCCGCTGCCCGCCACACCCTGCACGCACAGCGGGGAGAAGGGATCGTGGCGAATCACGGTGTTTTGCTCTGCCTGGATGGTGGTGACCACCTCACGCAGTCTGGCTGTGGTCACCTGGGACAGGGCTTCCGTCAGGAACCGCTCCTGCCCCACAAGCCCTGTGTCCTGCATGCCCAGCAGCTTTCCCTCCTCCACGGTAAACATCCGCTTCAGAGACAGATCCCCTTCCACCTTACCGTCCGGTGCGTCATAGCTCACCCGCCCAATCTGCCCGGAATAGTACAGGTTCGCCACCGGGCTGCGCCAGTCTGCCACGCAGACCTTGTATTCCGGTGTCTTGATCACGCCCCAGCGTCCCACATACACCGCCGATGTTTTCCCCGCCTTCATGCCCCCTTCATAGGGCATGTCACTATCCGGGGTAAAATCCAGCCGGGCAAAATAGGGCTGCCTTTCCGACAGCCGCAACTGATGCAGACTCCGCAGCTTCATGCGCAGCACAAACTGCTGAACCACCGCGTCATCGCTTCCGTCATCAATTACCTGGATGAACCTGTCATTTCCGTCTGTGATGCCCAACTCCACCTCTGCTTTGCGCCGTTCCTCCGTTACAGTCTGAAGGGTAGAAGAAAAGTGGGCCTGCTCAAGGGAAAAAACCGAAGAATCCATACAAACTCCTTTCTATGCGGGTAAGGAAACGGAGGGATGAAAAACATCGCATCCTTGCCCGGCGGAAACCCGGGCATGCGTTGCCGCAAGCCCCTGGGTTTTTTCCCTCCGTAACAAACATGCGATGTGCTTCGCAGAGGTTTTTGATTGCCAGACAAGCCCTCCTGCCTGGTTACCGGCGGCGTCTCCGGCTCCGCCGCGTCCTTTAGCTCTGGATGACCGCCTTGATCCTTCTGACCCCGGCGGAGGAACTTTCTTCCTTCTGAATCTTGAATCGGCCGAGATCTCCGGTATTCCCGGCGTGGGGACCACCGCAGATCTCCTTGCTGAAGGGACCCATGGAATAAACCTTTACCAACTCGCCGTACCTGCTTTCAAACAGGCCGATGGCTCCATGCTCCTTGGCATCCGCCACGGTCATCTCCTCGCAGGTGATGGGATATTTGGCCTGTATGGCCTCATTGACCAGCTGTTCCACCGCTGTGATTTCCTCCGGGGTCATTTTCCGGCCAAAGGAAAAGTCAAAACGCAGGCGCTCGGCAGTGATGTTGGATCCCTTCTGAGCCACCTCGGGACCCAGCACCTTGCGCAGAGCGGCATGCAACAGGTGAGTTGCGGTATGGAGGCGCGCGGTCTCATCGCTGTGATCCGCAAGGCCGCCCTTAAACCGTTGCTCGGCCCCAGCCTGGGAGGTGGCCTGGTGTTGCCTGAACCGCTCCTGGAAACCTTCCAGATCAACGGCCAATCCCTTCTCCTTGGCCAGTTCCAGGGTCATTTCCACCGGGAAGCCGTAGGTGTCATACAGGTGGAAAGCGCTTTCTCCGTCAATGGTCTCGTTCTGTACCCGGGCAACCAGCTTCTCAAACTCCCTGGTGCCCTGCTTCAGGGTCTTGGCAAATCGGGTCTCCTCCAAAGCCAGCTGCTCCAGCACAAAGTGCCGGTTGCGCTCCAGCTCCGGGTAAGGCTCCCGGTACTGCTCGATAATCACCTGGGCGATCTCCCCGGTAAAGCCCTCGGGCAACCCCAGTCCCATACCGTAGCGCACGGCCCGGCGGATCAGGCGGCGGAGAACATAGCCCTGGTCCACATTGCTGGGAGCCACGCCCCGGTCGTCTCCCAGAATAAAGGTGGCGGTGCGGATATGATCCGCCACGATGCGGAAGGCCCGGGTGGTTTCTTCATCGCTGCCATATCTCTTGCCGGACAGCTCCGCGATCTTTCCCAGAATCCCCTCAAAGAGGTCGGTATCATAAACGCTTTTCTTGCCATTGAGCACACAGATGGTACGCTCCAGGCCCATCCCTGTGTCCACATTTTTCTGAGCCAGGGGGGCGAAGCTCCCGTCGGCCTGCTTGTTGTACTGCATGAACACGTCGTTCCAGATCTCCAGATAACGGCCGCAGGAACAGGCAGGCGAGCAATCCGGGCCGCACGGCTCCTTATCGGTGATGATGAACATCTCCGTGTCCGGGCCGCAGGGACCGGTGAGCCCGGCAGGGCCCCACCAGTTGTTCTCCTTGGGCAGGTAGAACACCCGCTCCTCAGGCACCCCCATCGACCGCCACAGCCTGGCGCTCTCCTCGTCTCTGGGGCAGTCATCATCCCCGGCAAACACGGAGAAAGCCAGCCGCTCCTTGGGCAGTCCCAGATACTCGGGGCTTGTTAAAAACTCCCAGCTCCAGGGGATCATTTGCTCCTTGAAGTAATCCCCCAGGGACCAGTTGCCCAGCATCTCAAAAAAGGTCAGGTGGCTGAAATCACCCACATCGTCGATATCTCCCGTGCGCACACACTTTTGTACATCGCACAGCCGATTCCCGGCCGGGTGCTTGGCTCCCATCAGGTAGGGCACCAGGGGATGCATCCCCGCTGTGGTAAACAGCACCGTGGGATCGTTTTCCGGAATGATGGAGGCGCTGGAAATCACCGCGTGGCCGTGATCCTGGAAAAACTTGAGAAACAGGGAGCGAAGTTGGGAGGAGTGGAGAGATTTCATGCACGAAACTCCTTTATGATGTCAATGGTCTGGAAAAATGCCTGTTCATTATAGTGAATTGGGGCTTTTCTGTCAATGCGGGAAAGGAAATGGCTCCCTTACGCCTGTCCGGCAGCATCCCCGGCGTTGCTTTGCGCCTCCTGGGGCAGGGGCTCTCCCGCCTCCCTCATGGCACGGCCTTTCAAGGCCAGCAATCCGATCAGCACCATGCCGACTCCGGTTATGATGAGCAAGAGCTCCACACTGATGCGGTCTGCCAGAGGCCCATACCACACCATGGACAGGGGCATGGCCGCGGAACCAATGATGCCGCTCACGCCAAAGACTCGGCCTATCATCTCAGGGTCTGTGCGTGTCTGCATCACGGTGGTGCTGGCGGTATGGATGAAAGGTACAACAAGCCCCAGGGGAAACATGGTGATCAGATAAAAGAGGAAGTCTCTGGAGAAGCCCATCAATACCGTAACCAGACCAAAGAAGCTGGACGCCGCGATCAGGGTAAGGGTCTTGTTTCGAAAACCGCCCCACAGGCTCACCGCTACGCCCCCCAGGATGCTTCCCACAGAGAAGACGACCTCATGGGTTACCAGGCGCCAGGGTTCCGGGCCAAAGCTGCGTGCTACCATAAGCGGTGTAAGAATGACCGACGGACTCAGCATCAATCCCACCAACAGGTAATACAGCATCATCTGCCACAGCCAGGGGGTACGGGTCATATAGCGGAAACCGCTTTTCATGTCCCCCAGCAGAGGACCGGGCTGGATTTGGGACAATTCCCTTGGCGGGGCCGACACCCGAAGAAACACGCCAATGCCGACTACCGCCGTAATCACGTCCACCAGGAATACCGGGGTTATGCCCAGACCTCCGTACAGCCAGCCGGCCACCGCCGGGGAGAGTAAAAACATCACGCTTTGAATGGTGGAGTTGATTCCGTTTACCCGCATCAGCTTTTCCTGAGGCACGATCTCCGGCAGAAAGGCGCTGACGGCGGGAATCTGAACCCCAGACCCCACGGAGCGGACGGCGGAGATCACAAACAGCAGCCACAGTTCCTGATACCCCAGGAAGAACAGCAGCGCCAACACCGCCGTGCAGGCGGCGATGACAGCATCCGCCGCAATGATGATCCGTTTGCGATCATAGCGGTCGGCCCATACCCCGGCAAAAAGGGAAATCAATGCCTGGGGGAGAAAGCCCGCCAATGTGGAGATGGCTATCATCACACCGCTTTGCGTAGTCAGGGTGATGTACCAGGAAATGGCGAATTGCACAATGGAGGAGCCAAAAAGGGTCACCGTCTGACTGATCAGAAACAGGGCTGCCTGCCTTACCCAGCTTTTTTCAGGGGTTGTGGTCATGGATTCAGCTCCTTCTTGTGGATTACGCTTGCGTCTCTTTCAAAATCCTGGCGATCAGGCCGCAGTTGCGAGCGGTTTCCCGGATGCTCAGCGGGGGCTCTTCATTCTCCAGAATGGCCTTGCCAAAGGCCTCCAGTTCCAGCACATACCGCTTGCATGCAGTCACGGGAATGGTTGTGACCCCGTCCCTCTTCACCAGCACCATGGGGGCGTCCGAATCCAGGAACACGTCCCTGACGATCAGGCTGCCTTCCGTGCCGCAAATCTCGGCCATTTGGCCGCTGAACGCGTCAAAGCCGCAGTTGGCGGTGCAGATGGCCCCGTTTTGGTATTTCAGTGCCACGCTCATGGCCACGTCTACGCCGCTTTCATCCCTGCGTTCCCCCCGAAAGGATACCGGTTCCTCCCCCATCAGCAGGCCAATGAGGTTGAGGGGGTAGCATCCTACATCCCAGAGACTGCCTCCACCCATGGCCGGATCCAGACGGGGATCATGGTCCGGGGTCATGACAAAGCTGAAGTTGGCGTGAATGTGACGCACCTGGCCAATGGTTCCTGCATCCAGCAGTTCCTGCAGCTTTTGCATCCGCAGGGTGAAGCGGTACATAAAGGCCTCCATCAGCTTCACCCCATTCTCCCGGCACTCCCTGTCCATCTCCAGGCAATCCTCTGCAGTCAAGGCCATGGGCTTTTCGCACAGCACATGTTTCCCTGCCCGCGCGGCCTTGATGGTCCATTCCTTATGAAGCCCGTTGGGCAGCGGGATATACACCGCGTCCACCTGGGAGTCATTCAGCAGGGATTCGTAATCCCCATAGGCCTTTTCAAAGCCGAACTCCGCAGCGGCCTGCTGAGCCCTGGCAAGGTCTCTGGATGCAATGGCATAGGGCTGAGCGTTCTCTGCCTCCAGCATGGCGGGGATCACCTGGCGCAATGCAATGCGGGCGCAACCCAACACGCCCCAGCGAATGATGTTCTTCATGGCGTTTCCTCCGTTTCCGTATTCAAAGAATGTATGGCAAAATGATTCATTCGGGTGCTTTCCCTGCTCTTTTCGACTTATGGGGGAGAAAATCCTTGTTATTCCGCTGCTTTGCCATAGAAACGGGGCTGCCGTACCTTTGCCCGGTACCGCAGCCCCAAAACGCGATCAATCTACCTGTGCTTACTTCTCCGTATCGGTAATCCAGGTGCCCTCGATAATCTGATGCATCAACGCAAGGTCCTCCTCCGCAAGGGGGGAGTAATCCTGATGACTGCAATAGAGGGAGAAGAAGAAGCCCTTGTAAACGGTCACCATCAGCGCGTAATCCCCCGCCTCAGTGTCCGTTTCTCTGGTCAACAGGACGGTATTTCCCGAAGGGGTTTCAAAAAACTCATGGACGGGCACGGAGAAATCCTCGCTGATCAGGGCCACCAGGTGGTCTTTATCTTCCTGGGAAAAGTCCGCCAAGAAGCCACCTTCCACTTCCTCGGAGAAGGATATGTTGAGGTCAAAGGAGGGTTTGGCGGGATCCTCAAACCAAATCTCCAAGGAAAGCCAGCCATCTTTGGGATTTTGCTTGTACTGGGCTCCCTCCGGGATTTCTACCTCCACATCGAATTGCTGAAAGTCTTCCTCCAGGGTATACTTTTCGGTGGCCGCGAGGGCGGTGGCGCTAAACAGCAGCGTAAGCGCGATCAAAAGCGAAAGAATCTTTTGAAGCATTGCTTTGTTCCCCTTTCATAATCCATACTCTGCGGTTGGGACATGCACTTTAGGACCCGCTGCCATCACCGGAATTTGCTCCGCCCACCCCAATTTCCGTGAGGAAGGCGCGCATCATAAAGCCCGTGATGCCCGTATTGGGATCCACAACCTGCGCCCAGGTTTTGTTTTGGGCGATTACGGTGAGAACATCATTCTGATGATAATCCCGGATCGGATCGGAGGCCTTGGTGGGTGCCCAGCGCATGTGCACAAAACCACCGGATGTGCTGGGGCGCACCTGCACCTCATAGTGGGTAAAGGTAAAGCCCGAGAATATTTGCTTGAGCGAGGTCTGGTAATCCGGGCTGGGCTTGGGGGTAGGGTTGGGTGCAGGCTTCGTGGTGGGCTTAGGGCCGGGCTTGTCATAGGTGAGGTAGCGCCCCATCACATAGCCGCGGTACTGACCGTACTCCACTTCCACCCAAGTCTTGTTGATGTAATCGTGCAGAGTTACCTTGGCCCCATAGGGGATGGTGGCTATGGGTTTCAGATCGGTACTGGGGGTTTGGCGCAGGTTGAGGCCCTTGCCATTGCTGGTATACACATAGGCATGCCAGGTTTCCCCCAGACTGCCCAGGGCGGCGACCGGGATGGACGCCAAGATCAGCAACGTGGCCAGCGCCAGTGAGATAAGCCTTTTGTTCATAATGCTCCTCCTCTTGTTTTTCATTCAACAGGTGATAGGAATCATACGGTAGGCCCCATTCAATGCCCTTCACAGACAATATGCCTGCTTCAGCAATCCATATACGGAACACATACGTCACCACAGGCATCTCTCTCTTCCCTTTCGCGGGCATTCTGGAAAATAAAACGTCCAGTGATACCCGGTTGTGGGGTTCATCTGCAGCCGTGCCGTAAGGTCCGTTTCCTCCATTATGTCATATGTCACCTCCATGTTATCATCATCGCTTTTCACCACTGCCACCAGAATGCCACAGCATGCGCTCTCATACCGGTGAACAATCCACAGACTGACCTTTGCCCCTTTTTTGCATATACCGTAAATAATCCGGCTGGGTGCAGCGCCGCACTAACACATAGGATAGGAGTTTGCTGACGATGCTGGCGTAAACAGTGATAAAAACCGCGTATTGATAGACATTCATCACCGGCAGATCAAAAAGCTTCATCAAAGCCCACAGTGCCACGGAAGAGAAAACCATCATGCATACGCACACGAACAGTGTAAGTGTGACATTTCCCTTGGGCATCCAGGTAAACCGCTTGTCCAGGGTCAGGGGCTGCGAATCCGGTAGATCCGCCACAGGGATTTGCCTGCGGATTTCCTGCAAAACACTTCTTGTCACCAAAACACCCACGATCAACCCAAAAATAAGCCCGGAAATCGGAACACCCTCCACCGTGGTG
>Ga0123335_1005569_pt1 | contig 15275 bp, 8 predicted proteins | sample BiotimSIPDNA_2_FD_89707 | JGI IMG/M metagenome (GOLD analysis project Ga0123335, IMG submission 89707) | Anaerobic biogas reactor microbial communites from Washington, USA - Biogas_R2 time_0 SIP DNA | ecosystem: Engineered > Bioreactor > Anaerobic > Unclassified | place: Washington, USA... | reverse complement strand
GGGTGATATTCAAATAGTGTGATATATGGTCGGTGGAAGCTTACGCCGGATTATTTTTCTGTCAACAGATTTGTTATCGGGTGGGCGTTTTTAGTTTTCGTGGAGATCAGGAGTCCTGAATTTATTAATTATTTATAATTTACTAGTATCTCAATTTTTGGAATATTGATAGCCTTCCCAGAGAAATCGATTTTCATCTACGCAGTTCAAAGCTGAATTGAACTTTTAAACTGATTATAATCTTTCTTTGGTGAAAAATAAAGCATTGGAAATATTCAAAAAAATTGTACACCCATTGTTTTTATTGAGCATACTGGCTCATATACAAACCATCTTAATGGATTACCACTTGGATTAATACACATTTTCTGGGACAAAAGGTACAATACCGCCGAATACCTTACTGGCTAATGCAGAGAATCATATCAAATGTTTAGACTCATGTCTAACATAATAAGCTTTTCTATAAAAAAGAAACACGCATTGTCTCCAGAGATGTAACATTCCGGGCAGTTTTTGTTCACAGTCAAAACCAATATTTTTCACAAATGCAGTCAATCCACACTGCGCCTCATCGTACAACTATTTTCATTAAAGCCTCTTGCTATTCCTGAAATAATTCTTTTTACTTAGAAAATCTAAAACCTATATGCAGCTTTTTTCCCATTGTCAACAGGCTATGCTATAACCAATTAAGAATATTTTAAATACAAATTATTGTTATTACGGGTGATTTAGAGGAGATTATTATCTTTGATAATCAGAGTTGTGATGATTTTACAATTTTTAATAAAAAATAAAATCCCAAAAGGGCTTAAGGCTCATAGAGCCCCTTTTGGGCCCAAATGTTGGGCGAATTTGTATATTAAAACAGACAGTTAAAAAAGCTATACATCCCCAAAAGCTTTATTTACAGAGATAGAGGTTTTAGCATGAAAAATTCAGTTCACAAAGATTACAGCAATAAATTCAAGATGGGAGCCCTATACGTTTAGGACTGGAAAAGAAACGAACCAGTAAAGCCTTGGAACGGGAATTAGGTCTTGAAAAAGGGATTATCTACCTACGGGGATGATAGAGAAAACGCATTTCCTGGAAAAGGTCCTTTCAGTGCCGCAGGAGGAAATACATATTTTACGTCGCGAAAATTAGATCCTGAAACGAAATCGTGACATTTTAAAAAAAGCAGCGGGCTGGTGTGTCCAATATTTCGTATAGTCTAATGTATTTCTCCAGGCAGCCCGGTGCTGCGAAAACAGTGGTCTCTTCAAAGTTTTGCCTGTCTGGCAGATCTTATTCAAAACGAAACAGATCTCAATGTTGTACTCTTATGGGGACCAAAAGAAAAAAAACAGGTGGAAATTGTAGATAATGAGATGAAAACAGATCCCTTGTTATCTCCCCCTACCGACTTGAGTCAGGCTGCTGCACTAGTAAAAACATGTAAACTGTTAATATGTAATGACGGCGGCTTGAATCATCTCTCAGTTACTACAAAAACTCCGACTCTGGCAATATTCGGTACAATAGAACCAAAAGTCTGGTCTCCTGCATCAAAATTCAGTCATCACTTTCATTTACACGACCCTGATTTTGATTCCTTCCAGGATAATTCTTTTGGCATTTCTGCTCAGAATGTTTTTGATGAAGTTAAAAGAATTCTGAATTTAAAATTAAATAATTAAAATCTGTCAGAATTTATTTATAACGATACCATAAATTCTGAATAGTCTTTAAATTTTCTTATATACAAATGAAACGGGTTAAAATGATGCAGATAAGGATATACGGATTTTTTTCCGTATATCCTTATTTTATTAAAACCAAATCAGACGATTCAGGTTAAAATATTAATCAGCATCTGAAATAAGATAAGCCGCACCGGTTAATGGTACACGCTCTAATGGTTCACTTTCAATACTTATCTCAACCCATAAATGCGGATTCTCCTGCAGAACCTGTTTGAGATTATCATTGCTTGTTCCTTCACGGAGACGAATAATTAAATTACCTTTATCAATAAGTATACCCTGACCATCTGCCTGTAAAAATGTTTCGGTATATTTCAACAATCCTGCCGTTTGGCCGGTGTATAGTCTGACAACAGCATCAAGAGTTACCGCTTCATCTGCTCCAACCGGCCCTCCTTCATTATCAAACAGTTTTGCTGTTATTGATAATTTTTCACTGTTAGGAATCTGAGGTATATATTCTACAAAATGCGCTGTAACAGTTATATTTGAATCCATAGTGACTGTCAATGGATTCTCTTCTCCATTAATATCCCCGCTCCAGTGATCAAACATGTAGCCTTCATTTGCCGTCGCAATAATTTCCACTTGAGTACCTTCAGGATAGATTCCCGATTCAGGATTAACAGATCCCGGCCCGTCAACTAAAACTTCAAGTTCATAAGTTGGCAGTTCAGCAAAATGTGCTGTTACATTCTTATCGGAATCCATCGTTACTGTTGAAGGATTTTCGCTGCCAGACAGACCTCCGCTCCAATGATCAAACACCCATCCGTCAGCGGGTGTGGCTGTCAACTCGACTTCGCTGCCTTCTACATAGCTTCCGGATTCAGGACTTACTGTCCCCTCACCTTCTACTGACGTCGTAAGGTCATAAGTCGGTATGGCAGTAAAGTGCGCTGTTACATTCTTGTCCGAATCCATCGTTATTGTTGCTGGATTTTCACTGCCAGACAAATCCTGGCTCCAGTGGTCAAAAACCCATCCGTCAGCTGGTGTGGCTGTTAACTCGACTTCGCTGCCTTCTACATAAGTACCGGATTCAGGGCTTACTGTCCCCTCACCTTCTACTGACGTCGTAAGGTCATAAGTCGGTATGGCAGTAAAGTGGGCTGTTACGTTCTTGTCCGAATCCATCGTTATTGTTGCAGGATTATCACTGCCGGACAAACCTCCACTCCAATGATCAAACACCCATCCGTCAGCTGGTGTGGCTGTTAACTCAACTTCGCTGCCTTCTAAGTAGCTTCCAGATTCAGGGCTTACTGAACCCTCGCCTTCTACTGACGTCGTAAGGTCATAAGTCGGTATGGCAGTAAAGTGGGCTGTTACGTTCTTGTCCGAATCCATCGTTATTGTTGCAGGATTATCACTGCCAGACAAACCTCCGCTCCAATGATCAAACACCCATCCATCGGCTGGTGTGGCTGTTAACTCGACTTCGCTGCCTTCTACATAGGTACCGGATTCAGGGCTTACTGTTCCTTCGCCTTCTACAGATGTTGCAAGTTCCCAGGTGATTTCTGTAAAATGTGCTACTATGTTCTTGTCGGAATCCATTGTTATTGTTACAGGATTATCACTGCCGGACAGATCCTGGCTCCAGTGATCAAATACCCAGCCATCTGCTGGTGTTGCTGTCAATGTTACATTTTCACCATTGGGATAGGTACCCGAATCAGGTGAAACAGAACCTTCACCAACAACCGAAGTCGTCAATTCAAATGTTTCAGGTTCAGCATCTGTCCAAATAATTTCATCAAAGCTTATGTATCTGTTCCATGCCGCAGAATAACCATAACCGGCTTTTCCTGAACTGTGAGATTCATCTGTAATCTGTCCACGTAAAACATCATCAATATAAAACTTAAAGACAGAACCTTGCATCTCTATTTTCAGTGAAAAAGTTGTACGCATTGCGAAACTGCTTGCAACAACAATACCTGTTGTAAGATCCATATTATTTTTACAGAACGTAATGCTGTTACTCCATTGATTTCCAGGAAGTACGCCAACATAATAAAACGAAGATGGGGATGTCCATCTGAAAACAACTCCTCCTCGGTTTCCATTCCACTGATCAGCAGTACATGTAACCTCAATAATACCATCGTCACTGATATCGATATCGTTAATCAGAAAACCACTATCATTGCTACCATCAGCCGGCAGGGCGTTTCCGTTTGATTCCGACCAGCTTCGACTGCCATAAGCAGTCCATCCATCAAGATTTCCGTTATTGTGATCGTCCGAAAAATCAGCAAACGATACAACTGTCATCAAACCAACGAAAAGAAGAAAATACCAGTGTATGAATTTATTATTAATCATAATTGATCCTTTAGATAACTTGTTAAGTTTCATTATTTACACCATTTCTATTTCAGGAAAAGTCTGAAACGTTGACCTTCAACAACACCACTAGCATTGCTGCCTATTATTACATCAACGGCTGTATAATCGGGACTGTTCACACCAGACTCACTTGAACTGCCAATAGACAGAAGTTTCAATTGATAATTAAACTTTGGAATAACAGTAAGTACAGCCTCTTCACTTTCTACCGATCCGGCAAAATTAGATACAATACATTTGAATACAGCACCGTTGTCATTCATATTAACTTTAGATATTGAATATTGTGCAAGATCAGCTCCGGCAATATTTTCTCCATTACGCGTCCACTGGTATTGTAAACCGGAACCGGCAGCTTCAACAGAAAAAGTTACACTATCTCCGTTGTCTACAGTTTTACTTTGCGGATGGGTTATTATTACCGGCGGTACCTGAATTACTGTAAGAATCGCGGGATCACTTACAACACTGCCTGCCGTGTTACTTACTTCGCAGAGGAATTCAGAACCATTGTCCGCAAGCGTCACCGGATCTGTTACGTAATTTGCCGATGTTGCACCGGGAATGACATCTCCATTTTTTCTCCATTGATATGAAAGTGCAGTCCCTGTTGCTGTTATCGAAAATTCAGCCATACCTTCTTCTGGCACTGTTACACTTTGCGGCTGCTGAGTTATTTGCGGCGGGACGATTTCTGATCTTACCGTCAATGTTACAGGAACCTCTATCGGATCAACTGCAACCGGATCATTATGTGAAACAAGAAGCCTGCCTGTTTTCACGCATTCCTGCAATTCCGTTGCATCAAGAGTTAATGTTATTGTTTTCTTTTCACCAGGATTGCATTCTCCCGATTCGGGAGCGATTGAAAACCATTGTGGCGTTTGAGAAATTCTAACAGCCAGACCGTTTTTAAGATAGCTGGAATTGTACACAACCTGAAGTCCATCATCTCTGCTACTGTTCTGAATTCCGACAGTAGAGCTTGTTGTTGGAGCTGTCAGGTTTTCGTAATAAAAAGTTAAAGTTCCGTCGGATTTCAGCACCATTTGAAATGTAACTGATCCGTAATCTGAATACGGAACGACTTCCTCAAACTGGACAATCGCATGGTCCCCGAAATCCTGAAAATAAACAGTTCCACCATCTCCTGGATATAGGTCATCCCACAATCCGGCGACCAGGTTCGCTGGACTGTTTGCATATGGTATTGGATAATTGGTATAAGCTGTACTTCCCCCTCCGAATGTTATGTACCCGTTGGAACCAACATAGATCTGATTAAATTCATTTCCATAAAACGGGAACTGAAACGAGAGACCCAGAACCTGATAACAATCATCGCAGTTTGAAACAGTTGCAAGTTCCATTCCCGTAGAACTGATATCATTCCATTGGTATAAAGGGCCTCCTGTTTCGTCGGAATCTATCCATTTGTAACCGAACATGTCGGGTCCACCCTTCCCAAGGATTACTGGTTGCCCTGTACGGGTATCTTTTTCACCTTTTTTCAGGGGTGCGAAATGTAACAAGTCATAAATCTGTTCCGGCCTTATAATATAGTCCGCAGGTTCGTCTACAGCAGTTAATTGAAAATCAAGTTTAGCATCACCGGTATTTTCGATCTCAATGTCAACCCTTGAGATCTCTCCCGGCATTAACACTTCATTCACCTCCGCTGGAGTAACTGTTATAATTGGTCTATAAAGACTGAATTCAACAAAGGTACTGGGCGGAGTCGTGACAACAGCTGTATCTGATCTCAGATAATCCCGGGATTCAACGTACAGACTGTAAAAACCGTCAACAACTGAAAAATTAAAATTTCCCTCAGCATCGGTAGTATCAGATCCATTTACTGGGCCAAAATAATACACTACTGCATCAGGAACCGGATCTGAACCGGTAAAAGATATTACATTGCCGGCTATTTCGCTGACACTGTTGATAGTAATTAAAAATGTTGATTCCCATGTATTGCTTTCACCATCTGTCATGGTGAGAGTAAAATTTGCCGTATGCGGCGTAGGGCAGTTTGAAGAAATGTTTACAATAAAGGAATCGGGTGATGAGGAGATTTCTCCGCTGGAGATATCACCATACCCGGCATCATTAGTGTAAATAGTAACAAATGCATCTTCAGTTACAATCTCGGCATTTACTCCGGAAGCATCTTCGCTTCCATTATTTACCAGACTTACCGAGATTTTTATCTGTTCACCCGGTTCAACGATACCATTTCCGTTTCCGGCCTGATCATTTACTGAGTGTGAATGATATGAAACGCTTGGTCCTGTTGATAAACCTCTCATTCGTGTACGCGGATCACAAAAAAGGTTAGACTCCACATAACACCAGCGTATACGGCCTCCGTTGATATCCCATAGATTATCCTCGTGGCTGTCAGCATTAAGTTCACCTGCTGTAACCATATTCTCATCAAAGTATGCATCCCAGAATTGCCGGTCAAATCGTTGACTGGGTCCATCGGTACTGTTCCCCATTCCCCAGCCGTAACGGGAATTCAAGACACCGCCATAACAACCGCTTCGAGTACTTGTGGTAAGATGCTCGGCAATACAATCACCTTCAAAATTGCCCGGAAGACATCCCTGAGAGTAAACAAACAGCGGATTTGTATTAGTCAGCATATCGGCATCACTGTTATAAAACATCATGACATAACTGGTACTGGCATGGCCAAGATGATTTATAATACTATATTGATTATTATTAAAACGTTGGATGATATCCGATTTATACCACGGCGCATCCTCTTCATACAGAGTATTTACAGTAAATATCGGATCAGAAGCAAAACCTTCCGTTGTGTATCCATGAGTTGATGCACCAAGCCGGATTTCCTCCATGCTAGCCTTTGCATAATCTGAGACGCCGCCGAATCCAAGATATTCCCCGCACATCAGTGCTGTGCGCAGATACTCGGATGATTCCGGATCAGTTTCGTATTTGAGCGTTTTATAAATAAAATTCGCCATCTCTTGCGGATTTTCAGCAGAGGCCCGTCCAATAAATACTTCAGCCATTAAATCAACATCACCACCGTTTTCACCATCATCAGTTTCTCCCCAATAAGAATCACCATCATAATTATATGGTCCATCAAGGCATTGATAATAGAGATCACTTGGGATATCCTCTCCATCAGTATACAGCTTTCTCATGGGAATGATATTGATATCACCGCCAAGAAGAACATATCTTGTTTCCCAGTTGGCGTAAGCATCAATTATGAAGTTCCTTAGTTTTTCCGCATCATCCACTCCCGGATAATCATTCAGAATTGATTCTATGGTTTTGACAACAGCAGTCATTCCCATAGATTGACGATGCGATATCAGGTCATTTACCGTGTAATCGGTTGAGGCATCTCTGATATCTTCACTGGTAACTAGAACGTATTCAAACGATTCTAAAGGATTACACATTCCCAGTGCAGCAGAATTACCACGACTGGCGGAATAACTTTCAATTGCTTCACTGTTTTCGATACCGGTCGCTTCAGGATTAATCCTGAGCGGAAATACACTGCTCTTATCAAGACCAGGCATTTTCTCATCGGTAGTGGAAATCTCAAGCTGTATTTCCTTATAATATTTCAGTTTACCAGATTTCGGATGATAAACAGCCGGATTCAGAGTTATAATTGCAATACTTACTCCATGCTTTTTCTGAATTGTAACCAAAGAATATCTGCTTTTCGGAAAGGCTTTATCAGACTCATAGATAGAAGCTTTGGGAGCAGCCTGTTTTACTTTCACATCAGGTATCAGCGGATAAATGGTTCCTCCGAATTCAATATAATGCTCACCTGGTATTGTGGTTTCTTTTAAACCTTTGACACTAATTTTATTAATTTTGCGGCCTGCAGGAATAACAAAATTAACAGGAATAACCGGAAGAACCGGTTCACCTTCTTCTGTTTTCTGCAAAGCGTTTCCAAGTGTGAACAGCTCTCCTTTTTTAGAAGTTTGTTCGATTCGGGGGTCTGACACAGAATAAACAAAAACTGATTTATCTTTGGAAGATTCAACAGTTTTAACAGTAATTGATTTTCTCCCTTTTTTCTTTTCAAGTCCGGCAGCATCTCTCCATTGTAATGCAGAAGCACTGAATCCCGAAAAGATTATGAGGAGAATTATCGATATGCTTAATTTTTTCATATGATTCTCCATAAATTTTTCACTGTTAATTATTCAGATTTTCGTTGCAGCAATATTGCCGGATCGCGTATAACATAAGGAGATCCGGTAAACGGAGCACGTGAAAGGACATCTCCGTCAACAGAAATTTCAATCCATAGATCATCTGAAGACTCCAGGATTTGGGCCAGATTATCAGATGTTGTTCCCTGACCCAGATTCAGCGTAAATATCCCTTTTGTTACTGAAACGCCCTGATCATTTTCAACCAGGAATGTTTCGGTATACAATGAAGAACCATCCTGAGCAGTATCGTATAATGTTACGACAACATCAGTAAGAAACGGTGTTTCTTCACCAATCTGTGTTCCGTCCAGATCCGTCAATTCACCGCCGATTGTCATCCCTTGTGAAAATGACTGGTGTGAAAATAACAGGACCAGACAGAAAGAGAACACTCGTAGAAAAGGTTTCATTAATCCCTCCTTCTGCAGGTTATATAAAAAGGTTAACAATGTTTTTTGTTATGATTTTTTATTTGAACAGATCGTCATTCATGATTTTTTCCGATTTATTTTCAGGAATAGATAAATCATAACTCAAGAAGTAAATACAATAATATAAGGTTTTTATTTTTAAAGACTTATATTATCTAAAGTTGTTTAACAAACAGCTCTATTAGTAAACACCTGAGTGTATTTAAATTCCGATAATTCTCGATGTCGAAAAAAATACCCGATGAATCTTTTTTTTTAGACGAACGATTCTAATGACCCTGATAATTGCTTTAACGGATAAACTTTAAGCTGCTTCACATCAATTTTTGGTTTGGCACAAAGTTAAATGCAGTATTTCAGATTCCATAATTTTTTAATTCTGTTCCACAAAAAAAACTAATGTAAAATAGTCTCTTTTTGCAATATATGTTACCAATTATATAAAAATCAAGTTTTATATATTTCTTTCTACAATTATTTTATATTTGTTTTGAATTTTACATGTATTTGAAATATTTCTATCTGATATCCACTTCAGAGGATTTTAGAAGACACAAGCTTTCCCGTGAATATTTTTTTAGCTTTACCCGCGAACTGATTGCCCTCATTATTTTTTATTGTAAATAACATACAGGGCATAAGGTTTCTGTTATCACTCGAACGAGACACCATTATCTATAACATTTTTTTTGATAATTATTTGGGCCCGCCGGGCACACACGTCCCACGCGACAGCTATTAAAAATTCGAAATAAAACTATAAGAAAAAAAACCGAAATACGAAACAAAACCAAAGAAAAAGCAGGAAAACAAGCAGAAAAAATACGAAATTCGAAACAGGAATAAAGCCTTGAAGTTTTGTGGGCGTGTGGTAACCTGTGAATAGTCCCGTTTACAGGAAAAACACAAAAAAAAATCAGATAGTAATCAATAATGAAAATATGAAAAACCATTTTATCGTTTATACATCTGGCACAGCCTTCGTGTAAATGTATCTGCGATTCTGAAATCCATGTATGTTAATAATGCCGAAATTGTTAAAAAAAAAGCCCTTCGTAAAAAATAGAAGAGCTATTTATATCAGAATAGTTATTAATTATCGATAGCGTTTTACCTGTGCGGCTTCTTCGCTTTTACGACGTTTTTCATTTAACTTCTCTATTTCAGGTTGAATTCTTGAATAAAAATCATCTCTCGTTTTATAGTATTCATCTAAAGATTTAAAAAACGGTGATACTTTCTTATTGTATCTATCAGGGAGAACGAGAATTGCAGTTGCACTCATATTATCTCCTTCAAGTTATTATTATATATAGAATAAGGAATATTACCCACCGGAATTTGACAATAATCTGCTTCACTGTTTATAGCCGCACCCTGATTAAATATTAATATTTCAGGCAAATGTATTACAAGCCCAAACTGGCTATCAAAAACATTAGAAGTCGCATCCCAAATGATTTCACCTACACATTTAAGATGTTTAGAATATAATTCAGGTTCAGACAATTCGCATACCCAAATGAAATGTGGCAATGGTATCTTCAGATAAAATTTTTGAACTTCTGGAATATCTCTATATCTTTTCAAAGCTTTTTTCTTGAACGACCTGCCAGTGGTCAGGAATATCCGCTTAAAACCAGGTATAACAATTCCCTTTTTTTTAAAAAGAGGAATCAATTCTTGAACCAGCTCTTCAAACTGCTCTGCCGAAAGAAGGACTTTTTCAGGCAGGGAAACCAAAAAGCTATCGATTTGATCAATAGTTAAATTAAATGGATTATCCATTTTATTCGCTGTTATTTTTGCATAAGGAAGTCCGTTATCATCATTTATTACAATTCCTTGGAAAAAATCATAAGATGATGTGCTGCCTGTTAAAGTCAGATCAGAGATGTGGCCTATTCCAACTACAACATGTTCAGGTAATCCTAAAAGCAGTGGAAAACCAGATTCAATATAGTTATACACGTATTTAAAAAAATCCTTACCATACTGGTTTTTACAATATAAAAGCGGTGCTATGGAAAGATCCCGAAGCGCATCAGCCATTTGTACCATAGTTAAACCAGCACCCGGAAAAGATCTTCCTTGAGGATGAGCTTTGACCAGACATGTTAAATCGAATGGGTATATTTCTTTATACCATCGGTATCGGTTACTGAAAAACCTGAGCAACATCCACAGCGAACTTTGAGCACATACCGTAGCATCTGTATCCTGACTTATGAATGGGAACCCTTCGATTTCCATATCTATGCCATTCACCATTACATTCTCGGTGCAAAGGCACAAATAACATTTTTCATTGATAAAAAGTTCAGGACTAAGCAGTGTCCTGCCAATACTGTTAGGCAACGTTGGCCGTAAAATGATATACCCCGAATAGTGTTCCTGCCAAATTAAAGAATCAGGGTTTTCAAAGTCGATCAAGTTCGAAAAAAGGTGTAAACGGATACAACGTTCTTTTGGAGTGACAAATTTTTTAGAGTGAAATTTTGAATATGTGTTTCTATAATCTTTGTCAATATATTGCGTTTCTATCAATACACATTTTACATTTATTCCTCGTATGCGCTCCTTTGCATATTCGGTGAGGTATCCTGGACATATTCTGAAAACAGATTCCCAGTTATCGGTCTTATCAAATTCAACAAATGATATTACATTATTCTCATCTCTGATCATGATATTTCCCTCAAATTATACCTTGTATATTTTCATCACCTCATCATCAAGATAATTAATCACCTTAACTGCAATCCAGTCAGAATTTGATTTATCAAATGGACGGAAAGTATCACTATGCAAGTGTGTCGAATGCATCCTGCTTTATTTCAGTCTTTTTGAACTGTCCAGATTTTCCGGATAGTTACTGATTATGGGATTTCACTGAAAAATATGCCTTGGCACTGAGCGCACGACCCACTTTAATAATGACATTTTTCCATATGATAAGATTTATGCTCGCCGGGCGCACACGACCCCGGGCAACAGCTATTAAAAATTCGAAATCCTAAACACGAAATACGAAACAAAACCAAAGAAAAAGCAGGAAAACAAGCAGAAAAAATACGAAATTCGAAACAGGAACAGGACGATAAATTTATTTGTGGGCGTGTGGTAACCTGTGAATAGTTCCTGTTTACCAGAAAATCAATAAAACAACTCCCTAATATCCACTATACTAACTCGCCAAGATCCCGGATTGCCGGTTCACCCGGAGTTGTTGGTACAACAAAAATATAATAATCAAATCCCGACATTGTCTTCAAATGTCGGGGTTGGTACAACAAAAGGCTATAATATTCAAATCCCGACTTTGTCTTCAAACGTCGGGGTTGGTACAACAAAAGGCTATAATATTCAAATCCCGACTTTGTCTTCAAACGTCGGGGTTGGTACAACAAAAGGCTATAATAATCAAGTCCCGACTTTGTCTTCAAACGTCGGGGTTGGTACAACAAAAGGCTATAATAATCAAGTCCCGACTTTGTCTTCAAACGTCGGGGTTGGTGCGTCCGGCGAACATAAATATCTATTCTTAATCCAACAATAAAATTATGATCCCTGCGCACTTAATTACCCGTATTCAATTTTTTAATCAGGCTTATGCCACCACTAACACAATCCTAACATTTATCTCACATTTAACTATTTTCATTCCTGCATATTTATAACTGGATACTTAAGGGTTCAAAACGCATGTTGCATTATCCAGTTCCTTTGAGTGTATATTTTTTATCTGCTCAACAGTGGGAACTGAAAGGCTTACATCATAATGTTTTTTACTTTTTCAGTTTAAAAGATGGGAAATTCCTGATGACACAAAAAACGGTTCTTGTTATTGAAGATGATGAAGATATAATAGAACTTATCAGATATAATCTCGAAATGGAGAATTACAGAATAATTACTGCCATGTCCGGTGAAGACGGGTTGAAAAAATTAAAGTTCGAATCACCAAATATTGTCATTCTGGACCTTATGCTTCCTGGAATGGATGGTCTTGATGTTTGCCGTTCAATAAGGGAAAACTCTTCACTGCGCAATCTTCCGATAATAATGCTGACAGCAAAAGGTGAAGAATCGGATATTGTGACCGGTCTTGAACTTGGTGCTGATGATTATATGGTAAAACCTTTCAGCCCAAAAGTCCTTAAAGCCAGAATCAAGGCAATACTTCGCCGTAAATCTATTGATAAAATTCATAATGCAGAACAGGTTCGGTTTGATAACCTCGAAATCAACCCGGGTCGCCATGAAGTTATCTGTAATGGAAAAAAAATCGACCTGACTTATATGGAATTTGCTGTCCTGTATCATCTAGCAAGTAAACCTGGCTGGGTTTTTACCAGATACCAGATAGTTGAAGCAGTGCGGGGAGAATCCTATCCCGTTACAGACCGAAGTGTAGATGTAATTATTGTAAGCCTTCGAAAAAAACTTGGTAAAGCTGGCGAACTGATCGATACTGTTCGTGGTGTAGGTTACAGATTTAAAGAAAGTGAATAGCTTTTTGAAACTTAAACCTCTTTTCTGGAAACTTTTTCCATCATACTGCTTTCCGGTAGTTATCTCCCTTTTGATAATAACCGGTTATGTTACTTCAATTGTTGAAAAATTCTATTTTGAGCAAACTGCAAAAAACAGTTCAGAAAAAATATACCTCCTTGAATCTGTTTTTAATGATGCCATTAAAAGCAACAATTACCAAAAAATAGACTCCCTTTCGAAAATCTATGGAATCGCTTCAAATATTCGTTTAACGGTCATGCTCCCCGACGGGCGGGTTATTGGCGATACAGAAAAAAACCCGGATCTCATGGATAACCATATAAACAGACCGGAAATCCGGGTTGCACTCAGGGAAGAGTATGGTAAGTCAAGTCGATACAGCTACACTCTTGAAAAAAACATGCAGTACTATGCCAAATTGCTTAAAAATAACGACACTGTTACCGGTATTGTAAGGGCTTCGGTATCAACAGAATCCATAAAAGGCAATCTTTCCGATGTTAAAAACAGGATACTGTTTACCGGTTTTATCGTGGTAATCATAACAGCATTGATTTCACTTGGAATTTCCAGATATATTTCAAACCGCATAAAACATCTTCAGACTGGTGCGCTAAAATTTTCAAAAGGCGATTTTAATTATAAACTGTCCGGATGCGGAGCACTTGAACTCGATCTTCTTGCCCAGTCAATGAACAGCATGGCAACTCAACTGAATGATAAAATCAGGACTATTACCAGACAACATAATGAAAAAAAATCAATTCTGGAGAGCATGACTGAAGGCGTACTTGCAATTGGTACAGACAGAAAAATCATAGATCTTAACAAAGGTGCATCCGGAATTATCGGACTGAAAATTCATGAGGCCAAAGGGATGCTTGTAGAAGAGTCTATCCGAAACAGTGATATACAAAGGTTGGTTGACAGAATTATGTTATCGAATACAGCCGTTGAAGAAGAGGTCATGATTTTTCAAGACAAGGGACAAGAGTGTTTTCTTCAGGTCAAGGGAACCCGCCTCAACGACAGTGATAACAATTCAGCTGGCATTTTACTTGTGATGAACGACATTACAAGAATCAAAAAACTGGAAATGATACGCAGGGATTTTGTAGCCAATGTTTCCCATGAACTCAGAACACCACTGACATCAATAATTGGCTTTGCAGAAACAATCCTTGCAGGTGCAATTGACAGTCCTCAAGACACCATGCGTTTTCTGAACATAATAAAAAAGCATGCAGTCCGCCTCGATAACATAATCGAAGATCTTCTGGAATTGTCCAGAATAGAAAAAATGGCAGAACACAAGGAGATAGAGATCCTTACGGATTATATTAAACCTGTATTATTGAGAGCTTCCGAGATCTGTTCTCCGAAAGCTTCAGAGAAAAATATAACAGTCAGTATTTCGTGTGAAAACGATATCCATGCACATAACAATCCATCAATGCTCGAACAGGCGCTGATCAATCTTATTGATAATGCAATCAAGTACAGTGATAATGACAAGACAGTTTCTGTTGAAGTAAAAAAAGATACGGATTTCGTGGAGATAAAAGTCAGTGACCAGGGATTTGGTATCGACAACAAACATCTGGCTCGAATTTTTGAACGCTTTTACAGAGTGGATAAATCCAGATCCAGAAAACTTGGCGGAACCGGACTGGGATTGTCTATAGTTAAATATATCATTCTTTCGCACAAAGGTAGCATTACTGTTAACAGCAAGCCGGGTGCAGGAAGCAGTTTTGTTATGCGTCTACCCACCTGAATCATCAAGCAAAACCACACGCCATAATAAAATGGTGAATTATGAATTATTAATTATGAATGAAGAAAATAAGCTACAATAGTAATCGTTGTCGTAATCGTATAACTTCATATTAAGCGTTCTGGATCTGATTCTTAAAATATCAATGTCCCGCGAAAAAGACTCGCGTAAAGGAATCGTCTGTTTTTTGTCTTAATTAACCATAACCGAGCCG
>Ga0123335_1005568_pt1 | contig 15275 bp, 13 predicted proteins | sample BiotimSIPDNA_2_FD_89707 | JGI IMG/M metagenome (GOLD analysis project Ga0123335, IMG submission 89707) | Anaerobic biogas reactor microbial communites from Washington, USA - Biogas_R2 time_0 SIP DNA | ecosystem: Engineered > Bioreactor > Anaerobic > Unclassified | place: Washington, USA... | reverse complement strand
GCGGAAAACAACGTCACGACAAACGCGAAGCGATGAAAAAAGCACAGGCCAAACGCGACATCGCCCGGCAGATGATGCGGCGGCGATAATCCATTGTCTGGCTTTGCCATCGGAGGCGACGCGTCGGCCATCAAGAAGGGCAACGGAACCATCTCAATTCGCCGGGATCAATTATGGAGGGATACATTGACAATGAATTGGTTTCCAGCGAATAATTGCAGCATGGCATTGCCCTCAGCGCAGTTCGGCATGGTTTCAGAAGCGATCCGTCGTTGGCCGGTTTCACGGCATATAGTGCGTCAGGATTGACAGGACCATGCTCAGCCGAGAGAATGCCAGAATGCTCGGCCGCAATTGCGCGATCTAATACGCGTTAGTTTTAGGAGCCAGGATGAAGGAACGAGCACCACGCAACCGAACGCTTGTTTGCAGCAATTCTGAATTGACCACGCTTGCTGCGCAATTGTTGCGTCTCACTGCTCCCGCCCGCCCAGAAGAGGTTATCGGTCGGATCATCCACCAAGATTTTCATGAGGTTCGACGCTTTCTTCCGACCGCATTTGTCGATCTCATGATTCTCGATCCGCCTTACAACCTGACGAAGAACTACAATGGCCACGTCTTTCAGGCAAAAGAAGCCGAAGCGTACGCAACTTGGTTTGACGATGTTCTGTCTTCGCTTCTGCCCTTCCTCCGGCCAACAGCCACGGTCTACGCCTGCAGTGACTGGCAAACGTCCACGCTGATCTTTCCGATGCTCGATAAGCGTTTGCATGTTCGAAATCGCATCACGTGGGAGCGAGAAAAAGGGCGTGGAGCTAAAGCTAACTGGAAGAACAACACCGAGGACATTTGGTTCTGTACCGTCAGCGACGACTACCATTTCGATGTGGAGACGGTGAAGTTGAAACGTCGTGTCATTGCGCCATACCGCAACGGTAACGGTGAACCCAAAGATTGGGAAGAATCCGACAACGGCAATTACCGACTCACCTATCCGTCAAACATTTGGACCGACATTACCGTCCCCTTCTGGTCCATGCCGGAGAATACCGACCACCCGACGCAGAAACCCGAAAAACTCATCGCCAAACTTATTTTGGCAAGCTCCCGTCCCCGGGAGGTCGTATTCGATCCATTCCTTGGCAGCGGAACGACGGCCGTGGTTGCGAAAAAACTGGGACGCCGCTATTGCGGAGTTGAACTTGACCGAGACTACTGTTGCTGGGCATTAAAGCGGCTTAAACTTGCCGAGACCGACCCTGATATACAGGGATACTCCGCGGGCGTCTTTTGGGAGAGGAACAGTCTGGCCGACCAGAAACCGCAGAAGGCTTGCACTACTCGCGCGAACGACCAAATGGGTTTGTTCAATGAATGACGCCCTTCAAAAACTGTTGGCGATAATCAAAGAAAACGATGGGATCAACGACAAGGCTCGGCTGGCTCGCATCGTCTTCGATGCATTTAGGCTGACGAAAGACAGGTCCGTGTATTATTGCGTCGATTTCGCGATCCGATTCAGTTCATCGGCGACGAGAGCCGCCGGCAACACCGTGGCGTCCTTGTCAAGGCTTCAGAAATACGATGATCGCCCTTTTGTCGTTTGCCTTGTGACGGAGAAGGTAAACCATTGTTTTCTGGCGAACTCGACATTCCTAAAAAAGATTAGCCATTCGTCGCAGCAACTTCGAGAAAACAACATCCGTGGCAGCTTCAACATCTCCGATATCGTTCAAGAGTTTGAAGGAGTCGCCAACACCCCCGTCAACTTAGGGAGATTGTTTGCGATTCACGCAGGCATTGGTTTTGAGGGTAATCTCGCTCGCCTCGTTGAGGCTACAAATAACATCTCTCCGACCGGCGCCAAGTTTACAGTCAGAGATGCTGACAAGAAGGTGATTTTAGCGGCACCTCAAAGAGCCGAGCGATTCATAGCCTCTGAAGACTGCGCGATCCTGAAAGCAGAGCTCGATGCTCGAGTCGATAAGTTTCAGTCCGAAATCCTAGTGGCTGCGCTAATCGAGAACGTCAACGTGCGAGGGCGGCTCATTGAATATCTGATAGCTGGCGAGGATGAGGCGTTGCGTCTGGAACTTATTGCTGCATTGAAAGCCGGCAATAAGGGCATTCCGAAATTCAAGACCGATCACGCTCTTGGCGACTACACGCGCGTTTTCGCGGAGTACGATACTCAGACCGACGTGAAGACCAAGATCATGATACTCAGTTCCAACCCGAAGGCATACAATCTCGACAAAATGCTAGAATTCCTGGCAAATGCGCGATCGGTGTTTATGTTCTACTTTGTTGCCGTTGATCCTGGAAAACTCGTCAATACGGTTCTGATATCGATGTTTCAGGAAAAGCTCTTGCGAGCCACGATTTTGCTGAAGCATTGGTCGGGTCGGAATTCGCGCGGTGTCACACAATTTGAGGGTGCGACAATCAATGATTTGATCGGCAAACCGGAGTTTGAAATAAATCTGGACGAAGCCTGCCGGTTTCTGAAGAGCGTGATAGACTTGTAGTTGTAGCGAAGAAGCGCTAACCAACGTCTGTTGTTGATCATGGCCGCCATCATGGCTTTGTCAGTTTAGTATCCCCGCAGGTGGTGCCGGCAGATTAGCCTAGGCGTTCAATCAATGCGAAAAAATCACTACGGTTGCCCCCCCCGCGAAACCGGGCAACTCGGAAAAAGCAATTGCCGATTTCTCCGAAGCCATCCGCCTCGATCCAAACTGCGCCGCCGCATATCGCCGACTGGCCAACGCACCGAAGTCTTTGGGACGTTTGGACGAAGCCGAGAAAGACTCGCGCCGCGCCGACTCGCTCGACGGCAAAAGCAGCCCCCCCGCGGGCTGGTGTCGCTGCGGGTTTTCGCAATTACCGAACCATTTTTACGCAAATCGCGTAGTACCGATGTTGGATTGTATATTTATAGGTAAGCGTTCACAGGAGACGGTTCCGATTCGTTGTCATTATTCCGCACCTGTGGCCGCCGTTCGCGGCTTTATGCCCTGATTCATCTCAACCGCTTGCTAACAATGCTGCTTATCAAGGACTTAGTAAAAACCTTCACCCAGCCAGACGGCACCACGCTGCCGGTGCTGGACATACCTGAATTTCGCGTCGAGGCCGGCGAGCAGGTCGTGCTGATCGGCGAGAGCGGCTGCGGCAAGACGACACTGCTGCACATGATTGCCGGGATCGGGCGGCCGGACTCGGGCAAGGTGCGGATCGACGACTGGGACTTGACCCTGCTGCCCGAGGCCGAGTGCGACCGCTTCCGCGCCGAGCGGATCGGCTATGTCTTTCAGACGTTTAATCTGCTGGCCGGATTCTCGGCGTTGGAGAACGTGTTGCTTTCGATGCGTTTCGCCCGGGGCAGGCCGGATCGGGCCAGGGCCAAACACCTGCTCGACCGGGTGGGGCTGAGCCATCGCATGACCCATCGACCCGCGCAACTCTCGGTAGGCGAAAAACAGCGCGTGGCCGTCGCCCGGGCGCTGGCCAACAAACCGCAACTACTGCTGGCCGACGAGCCGACGGCCAACGTCGACGCCGGACACCAGCAGCAGATACTCGCTCTGATAAAAGAAACCTGCCAGGAAGAAAACGTCGCCCTGATTATGGTGACGCACTCGGACGAAGTCGCACGGCAGTTCCCCAGAGTGGATCATCTTGATGATTTCAACCGCTCGGCACTGGGGTATGTCGAGAAGACAATGTAGGGTGCGTGAAACGCACAATTTAACCGACGACTACGGAAACAAACGCAACGAACGCGGAGAGGCTGTGAAAAAATTGATTTCAATTCATTGAGAACACAATATGTAGGGTGCGTGAAACGCACCATGCACTACCGGTTGTGGTGCGTTTCACGCACCTTACAATTTTTTCACAGCCTCGGAGCGTTCGGGCAGTGCGTTCCCATGCAGAGCATGGGAACGAGAAAAAAAACCCGATTCCCCGATTCCCCGATTCCCCGAACCCCTGAACCCCCGAAGTCATGAGTCTCTGGAAAGTTGCTTGGCGCAGCATACAACAACGATTCTTCGTCTCGATGCTCACCGTTTTGTCGATGGGTCTGGCCGTGGCGCTGGTCGTGTCCGTCTTGGTCGTCTACGGCGTGGTGCAACAGTCGTTCCATCGCGGCGGCGAGGGCTACGACCTGATCGTCGGAGCGAAAGGGGGCCGCGAACAACTGGTGCTGAACACCGTCTTCTACCTCAGCCAGCCGGTGGGAAATATCCCCTACGACTATTTCGAGGAACTGACCATCGGTAAATTCGCCGGGGCGGTCGAAACCGCCATTCCGGTTTGCATGGGGCACAACTATCAGGGATTCCGCGTCGTCGGCACCGTGCCTGAAATGTTCGCCAAATTGAAATACGCCGGCGATAAATCGTACAAGTTCGCTCAAGGAGAGAACTTCAAAACCGAGAACCTCTACGACGGCGTGTTGGGCGCAACGGCCGCCGCCCGCACTAAATTGCAGATCGGAGAGAAGTTTCAGGCAGTACACGGCTCCGGCATCGGCGGACACACTCACAAACAAGCATTTACCGTGGTCGGTATCCTCGAACCGACCGGCACTCCGGTCGATCAAGCCGTCTTTGTGAACATGTACGGCTTCCAACACATCCACAAGTCCGAGTCCTTGATGTCGGGCAAGGAGGAAGAAGCCCCCGCGAAACACGCCCCCGAGGCCGAACACTCGCAAGAACGCGGCGATCGCGAAGAAGAACATGAACATCAAGGGCATCAGCACCGCGAACACTCGGACGAAATGCAAGAGATCACCGCCGCGCTGGTCTGCATCAATGAATATCCGCCGAGACAAGTGGACGTCGTCTCACGACTGATCAATAAGGATAAGGTAGCTCAAGCCGTCGCCCCGGTCAGAGTAATCGCCGACCTGTTCGAAGGGATCGTGGGCAAGCTGCAATGGATACTGCTGGGTATGGCCGTGCTGACCACCATCGTCGCCGGAATCGGAATCATGGTCAGCATCTACAACTCGATGAGCGACCGGCGGCACGAAATCGCCGTCATGCGGGCACTGGGCGCAAGCCGCGTGACCGTCATGCTCGTTATCATGATGGAGTCGATCCTGCTGGCACTGATGGGCGGAGCGATCGGCTTGCTCCTCGGTCACGGCGCTATCTGGCTCTGCTCGCCGCTGATCGCCGAATGGACCGGCGTAATGGTCGGGCTGTTGCAATTCCAAGCGGTCGAATTGGTGCTCGTTCCCGGCTTGATCCTGCTGGCGGCGGCGGTCGGATACCTGCCCGCAATGGCCGCCTATCGTACCGATGTGTCGAAGTCGTTGATTACAACGCCGTAAGAGGGGAAAGGGAGAGAGGGAAGAGGGAAGAGGGAAGAGGAAGTTGAATCACGTTGGGGCGGCAGTATCGAGTATAATACAATTATGTCGTTGTTTATGGAACCAAATACGATTGCACCCAGTCCGCCGCCGACGCGGTATCGCGCCGTCGAGCCGCTGGCGGTAATCGGCGTCATCTTCGCCGTCCTGTCCGTTCTGACCGCTTTGAACTGGTGGTTGGCGCTGATTCCTTTGACGGGCATTGTACTGGGGCTAAAGTCGCGGCGGCGAATTCTCGACGCCCCCGACGTATACACGGGACTAGCGCTGTCGAAGCTGGCGATATGGCTCTCGGCGGCGCTGTGGATATGCGGATTCGCATGGCTGACTTTTGCCGAAGCCAGCGAAGTTCCTTACGGCTACGAGCCGATCAAATACGATACGCTGCAACCCGACCCTAATATGCCGCTGCAACCGATTCCCGATTCGGCGCAACTCATGCAAGACAAGAAGGTTTTCATCAAGGGCTTTATGCAGCCGCGCCGGCAGCAAACGCACATCAAGGAATTCATCATCTGTCCGACCAAGGGAAGATGTCCCTTCTGCACGCCCGACCCAAAGCCCACCGAAATGATCCGAATAATACTGGTCGGCGATCTGGAGACGAACTACACTACTAATCAAGTAGGCGTTGCGGGCCGATTCCGGGTCGATCCGGGCGACCCCAGCGGAATACCATACGCCATCGAGGCGGATATTATTCGTTAGCCGGTTTGCCGCTCTGGCCTGCAAGTATCTTTGTTTTTTCAGTGCGTTCCGCTCTACGGGTTGCTGTTCCGTAAATGAAAGTGCCCGCCAGTCCTGCTAGAGACGTGGTGATAATTGCGGCACCGGCCCAATCATGTCCCTGCAAGATGCAGGTAATCCCTCCGAAAACAAGAAATATAGATAATGCAAATCCACAAATCAGCCCCGCCCATGATTTATGGATGTCTGATTGGACAACTTTGGATTCCAATTGAATTCGATGATCGGTTTGCCGCTCTGCTTGCGCCACAATCCGATCGGCAAGTCCGGGGATAATGTCGTTGTATTGTTGTAAAACCTGAGGCGGTGGAAGAGGTCCGGAAAAGCTCGATGTAATTTGCTGTTGGCGAGATATTTGAAGCAATTTCCGTGATTCAATGCCTGAGGACGAATGATCTACCGACGGACGATTTTCGGGATGCGCCGTACGATTGGCAGAAGATTCTGTCAATGGTTGGCTCTTCCTTGACTTCCTGCTCATGCCTTAACCCGTTTGTTTGGCGGAAGAAGTTTCCTTTACGTTATCGATTGCATGGGCCAGATCCATTCCAATCTGTTGCCAATCGGCGCGCAGCGCCAAATAGTCGGCCTGCTCGGGCGTCAACGAACGGTTGAATTCTTCCATTGTGCCGCCAAAATCAAGGATACGAGCCGCTCCCTCGATAAACGATGGTCGTGCGCACAAAAACAGGCTATCACTCACACAAAACTCCATGAAATTTTATTTAGTGTCTAGCAGATGCGTTTTCGATGATTCCCCCATCCATCAATTATATTATCAAAGGATGTCAAGAACCACTTCACTTTTATATCTTACTATCCTGGACACTAGATGTACAGTAGACGGCCAATCATCCACTCCGACAGTGTGAAAAACTTTGCGTCAGCACAAATTATACTGCGTATAGGGGGTTGACGGAAGGGCGGTTTCTTGCCAATTTGTGCAAATTAGGATCGTGAATATATTTTCTATCTACCGTTGATCTAAGATGCTGTTGCTGGCCATAATCCTACTTTTCAAGCAGAATTGTCATCCATACTTGCACCTCTTACAACACATTCCCGTGACAACCAAAATCACCGGCCAGCTTTCGCCCTCAGCTCAGAGAAACACGGATGAAGACGGCCCTTGACTGTCATGTGGTCAATGACGTAATAGCCGGCGGCTAACAGCCGCCGGGATGTGATGGAAATAGCGAGTTTTCTCACCGGCGGCTGTTAGCCGCCGGCTATTTTTCCATTGCATTATCAATCCCACTCGGACGACTGCACGTACTACGCAGAGTTAGCCGCCGGCTATTTTCCAGTGCATTATCGACCTGGCTCTCAATAAACTTTTGCCCATTATGCGTTTACCCGCCGCAGAGTGCGAGCAGCACGCCGGCGGCGACGGCCGAGCCGAGCACGCCGGAGACGTTTGGTCCCATGGCATGCATCAGCAGGAAGTTGTTTTGATTTTCTTCCAGGCCGACTTTGTTGACGACGCGGGCGGCCATGGGTACGGCGGAGACGCCGGCCGCGCCGATCAAGGGGTTCACTTTTTCCTTGCAGACCAGGTTCATAAGTTTTGCCAGGATCACGCCGGCGGCCGTGCCGAGGCAGAAGGCCAGCAGGCCGAGCACGAGGATGCCGATGGTTTCGAGGTTGAGGAATTTTCCGGCGGCCAGCCGCGAGCCGACGGCGAGGCCCAGCAGGATGGTGGCGATATTGATCAATTCGTTGGAGGCGGTTTTCGAGAGCCGCTCGGCAACGCCGCATTCCTTGATCAGGTTGCCGAAGGTCAGCGCGCCGATCAAGGGCGTGGCCGACGGCAGCAGGAAGACGCAGATCGACAGGACCAAGAGGGGGAAGAGGATTTTCTCGCGTTTCGAGACCGCGCGAAGTTGTTTCATTTCGATGACCCGCTCGTCTTTCGTCGTGAGCAGGCGCATGATGGGCGGCTGGATGATCGGCACCAGCGCCATGTAGGAATAGGCCGAGACGGCGATGGCGCCGAGCATGTCGGGCGACAATTTCGAGGCGAGGTAAATCGCGGTGGGGCCGTCGGCGCCGCCGATGATGCCGATCGAGGCGGCGTCCTGGATGGTGAATTGCAAAGCGGTGTATTTAGCCAGCGCCAGGGTGCCCAGCAGGGTGGCGAAAATGCCGAACTGCGCGGCCCCGCCGAGCAGGGCCATTTTGGGATTGGCGATCAGCGGCCCGAAATCGGTCATCGCGCCCACGCCGATGAAGATTACCAGCGGGAACATCCCGGTGCTGACTCCGAAGGAGTAGATCAGGCCCAGGAAGCCGGGTTCCGAGGCGGCCCAGCGCACGACGCCGAGCACTTCGCTGGTGTGCGGAACGCCGTCTTCGAGGATCAGCGACGCCTGGGCGGCGATGTCGGCCACGGGGATATTGGCGAGGATGCCGCCAAAACCGATGGGGATCAGCAGCAGCGGCTCGAACTGTTTGGCAATGCCCAGGTAGATCAGCAGCATCGAGATCAGCAACATCACGAATTGGCCGAGCGTGATGGTGGTCAGGCCCGTCGACTGCCACAAGGTTTGCATAGAATCGACAATATTCACGATGAACCTCTTGGTTATTGTTCGATAGCGGCGATTTGTTGGCCGCTGGCGACTTGATCGCCGGGTTTAACCGAGATCGATGCGAGCATGCCCTCGACCGGCGCCTTGATTTCCGACTCCATTTTCATTGCTTCGATAACGAGGATCGTCTGTCCGACGGCGATTCTCCGGCCGGGCGAGGCGACCAGTCGCATGACGGCGCCTGGCAGAGGTGAGTTGACGGGGATGTGGTTACCCTGTCCCGCGGCCTTGGCCGGGGCCGGCAGCGCCGCGCCGCCGTCGATCCCCTGTTTGACCTCGTAGGCGTAGGTCTTGCCGTTGACGAGGGCCGTGGGGCCGTCGAGCTTTACCGCGTAGGGTTTTCCATCGATGGTCACGGTGCAGCCGTCGTCGTCGTCGGTCGCGGCCTTGACCTTGCGGACGTTTACCTTGGCCTCGCCTTTGAGGAAAGCGATGCCTTTGTCGCCGCAGCAGGCGGCGATGAAGACATTTTCCTCGGATGCGGGGATTCCGGCCGCTTGGAGTTTTTGTTTGGCTGCCGCGGCGCCCTTTTTCGGGTCGGCGTCGTTGATTTCCAGGACGGTTTTTTTCGTCGGTTCGAGGCCGAGCTGTTTGGCGGCGATCCGGACAATTTCGGGGTCCGGCTCGACGGGAGTTTTGCCGAAGTATCCCAGCACCATTTTCCCGTAGCCGTCGGCGATTTTTTCCCACTTGCCGAACATCACGTTGTTGAACGCCTGCTGGAAATAGAATTGTGAGACGGGCGTGACCGAGGTGCCGAATCCGCCGAGCCGCACGACTTCGCCCATCTCGCGGATCACGTCGGGATATTTGTCGAGGATGTTGTTGTCGCGCATCATCTGCGTGTTTGCGGTCAGGGCGCCGCCGGGCATTGGCGAGAAGGGGATCAGCGGCTCGACGGCCTTGGCCTCGGGCGGCATGAAGTAGTCCTTCATGCAGTCCATGAAGACGTCTTCGGCTTCGCGCATTTTGTCCACGTCGATGCCCAGGTCGTATTCGGTGCCGCGGAGCGCGTGCCACATCGAGAGCACGTCGGACTGGCAGGTGCCGCCGGAGACGGGTGCCATCGACAGATCGAGGCCGTCAGCGCCGGCGTCCAGGGCGGCCTGGTAGCACAGCGTGCATACGCCCGCCGTGTCGTGCGAATGAAATCGGATGTGCGTACCGGCGGGCAGATAGGCGCGGGCCTGCTTGATCGTTTCATGCACGTCCGCGGGCGTGGTCGTGCCCGAAGCGTCCTTGAAACAGACCGAATCGTAGGGGATGTCGGCCGCGAGGATTTTTTTCAGCGTGTCCAAGTAGAACTCGGGCGTGTGGGCGTATTCGGCGCCGGCCACACCGGGCGGGAGCGACATGAGCGAGACGACGACTTCGTGTTTCAGTCCCGCTTCGTGAATGCAGCGGCCGCTGAAAATCAGATTGTCGACGTCGTTCAGCGCGTCGAAGTTGCGAATGGTGGTGATGCCGTGTTTTTTGAACAGTTTGGCGTGCAGCCGGATAATATCGCTGGATTGGGAATCGAGTCCGACCACGTTCACGCCCCGCGCGAGCGTTTGCAGGTTGGCGTCGGGGCCTGCCGCGGCGCGGAAGGCGTCCATCATCTCGAAAGCGTCTTGGTTGCAGTAGAAATAGAGGGACTGGAAGCGGGCGCCGCCGCCCGCCTCGTAATGGTTGACTCCCGCCCGACGACTCGCCTCCACGGCGGGCAGGAAGTCCTCGGTCAGAACCCTGGCCCCGTAGACGGACTGAAAACCGTCGCGGAAGGCCGTAATCATCACGCTGATCTGTTTCTTTGCCACGATGTTTCCTCTTATTTCTGTTTCTTGCTCTGAGCAATGGCGACTGCGATTGCCAACGCCACGTGGTCGTTGGTCGGTTCCGCCGACGGCGCGGCCGGCGCGGATTGCGGCGCTTCAGGAAAGAACCGATTGTAAACTTCGAGCAACCGATGCAGACCCATCATGCAGAAGATCATGACGATCAGAAAGGTGAGCGTCACCGACATGCCGATGACCATGAAGGCCAGTCCCTCTTCCAGCGTTCCCGCCCGGCCGCGGGGATGCGGTGCCGGTTCGGCCGCTTTAGCAGCCCGTTGAAAAAGTCGATTATGGGGAGTTTGGGTGCCACTGCTGGCTTGTCCAGCAGTGAATTTGCGAGGATTACCTCCTTCACTGCTAAACAAGCCAGCAGTGGCACCCTTTTTCAACGGGCTGCTAGGGGCAGTGTTGAGGGCCAATCGCGCTCCGCCGGAGTTCCGCGCGGTTTCGGGCCGGTTTGCAGGTCTACTGGCGGCCGCCGGAACGGCGGCGTTTTCGCCGCCGGCGCGATGGAAGGACGCGAACCGCCGGCTTTCGACGGGCTGTGTAAGCTCGGGCGTTTGCCCAACGGCCGGCCGCGGAGCGGCGCACGCCGCCGCCAACAGGGCGAGCATCAATTTGTAACGCATGTCATTTCTCCCGCGACAATGCCGGTTTTACCCGTTGCTTCATCCTCAAGCAGCAAACGTCCGGCGTCGTCGATTCCCAATACTTTACCAGAGAAAGCGACTCCGGCCGACGACACTTGGACGAAGCGGCCGACGAACGGCGAAAAAAAACGCCGATATTCGTCGAGGATTTCGGAAAATCCCTTGACGAGAAATGCCTCGTATTTCTCGAAAAACATATCGAGCAGCTTCCGCATAAAATTGTTTTTATCCACTAGCTTTCCGGTTTCGGCGGCGATGGAGGCGGCCGGTCGGCCGATCGTCGCCAGTCGGGCGGGCGTGGTGTTCAGGTTCATTCCGATTCCGATGACCACCGCTTCGAGTCCATTCGTTCCGGCTAATGCCTCGGAGAGGATGCCGGCGATTTTTTTTTCGCCGACAAGCACGTCGTTGGGCCATTTAAGGGAAGGCTCTATTCCCAATTCCGCGCACATCCGGCAGAGCAGCACGGCCGCGAACTGGGTCAATCCGGCGACGTTTTCCGAGCGACGTTGCAGCAGTTCGCGGTTTTTGAGCAAAATGCTCAGTGCCAGCCCCCCTTCCTCGTCGGTGTACCAACCGCGTCCGTCCCGCCCCCTGCCCGACGATTGCCGACCGGCTACCACGACGGTGCGGTCGTCGAGCAGAGCGGCGCATCGGCGGACGTAGGAGTTGGTGGAATCCACCTCGGCCAGAGCAACGAGTTTGTATGCCGCCGTCATTTTTGGAGAAATCCCCCGATTCGTTCAAAGGGTTCGTCCACGGCATGGCAACTCGAAGCACGGATCCGACGACCGATAAACCCGCATTTTAGGCAATAACTGAATTCCTGTAAAGCGGCCAAAAACCCGTTTGACAGACTCGCGGCGTTCTGCTAGATTCAATCCAGTTACGACGTGCGTTGGTGGTCGGTTTTTCCCGTGGGAAGGCCGACGAACAGGGAACACCGGTGCGAATCCGGGGCGGCCCCGCCGCTGTAACCGAGTAAGAGTAGGACAGGTTATCAACCTGTCCCACAAGTAGGACAGGTTATCAACCTGTCCCACAAGTAGGATAGGTTATCGACCTGTCCCACAAGTAGGACAGGTTGCCAACCTGTCCCGCAAGTAGGATAGGTTGCCAACCTGTCCCGCGAGATGGCCGGTTCGATCTAAAAAAAGCCATTGCCGCTTTTGCGGCGAGAAGGCGGAACCGGCCCCATGCTCGGGAGCCAGAAGACCTACCAGCGCGTTTACCGCGGCCCGTTGCGAGGGACAGTGGCCGCTTGGGTTGGTCGAGCCAGGTTCCGTCTTGATTTCAATGGTTCGTTCATTCGACGCATCGCCGCGCCGCGCGTATGCGGTTTCCCGGACCGTGGGGGGCGGCTCCCGTCGCCGATCACACGATGGCCGGCATGGATTGCGGCAACGCGCCGCGAGGACGCGGCGGCTAAACGGCCCTGCTTGCGTTCACGGTCTCGGGGAGTTTCCAGACACCCCGACACCCCGACACCCCGATTCCCCGCCCCCGCGCGGCTTTACGTTGCTCGAACTGCTCGTGGTGATAACGATCATCGGCGTGTTGATCGCGTTGTTGTTGCCGGCGGTGCAGGCGGCGCGCGAGGCGGCCCGGCGCATCTCCTGCTTCAACAACCTGCATCAGATCGCGCTTGCGCTGCACGGCTATCACGAAGCCCAGGGTTCTTTGCCGCCGGGCGGAATCGAGTTGATAATCTCCAAACCGGGCGGGCGGCAATACGCCTGGAACGCCTTCATCTTGCCGTTCCTCGAACAACGTGCCTTGTACGAGTCGATCGATTTTAGTCTTCCCTATTATCACGAGACGAACCTGCCGGCGGCGAAAACGCCGCTGCCGGTTTTTATATGCCCCAGCTCGCCCAGGGCCGTCACCAGGCTCTCCGGCGCGCTCGGCGCAACCGATTACGGCGGCATATACGGCGAGCGAATCACCGGCCCCAACAATCCGCCCAAGGGCGTCATGCTCTACGATAGGGCGATCAACTTCGCGGATATCCGAGACGGAACCTCCTTCACCCTGGCCGTGGCCGAAGACACCGAACACGGCGCGCCGCAATGGATCAGCGCGCTAAATGTTTTCGATCAGGCGTATGCCATCAACGCGGCGCCGGCGATCGAAAACGACATAACAAGCCGTCATCCGGGCGGGGCAAACGGCGCGTTTTGCGACGGCTCGGCGCGTTTTCTCGCCGATACAATGGACCTTGAGATTTTGGCCGCGATCTGCACCCGCGCGGGCGGAGAGATAATCAGCGGCGGATTGTAATTAGTTTATTCACATCTTCTGGAGGCGACTACTAATGAAACTTCATTTTGCTTCTACTTTGGCGGCGGCCGCGTTGATCGCCGGGCTTTGTTCGTTTGGATCGTCCGCCGCGGCGGGCGTCGCCGCTTTCGACGACCTGCCCTTGACCGCCAATTCCTACTGGAACGGTTCCGACAAGAGCGGAACGCACACACACTACGACTATTACGATCTGTTCGGCTACACGCAGGATTCATATCTCGGCGGCTTTGCCAGCGGCGGCGTTTACTTCGCCAACAACTACGAGGAATACTACTACCCCGATTACGGTTACGGATACACGTCCTGGGACGGTTGGGCATTTTCCAACATGACCGACGCAACTACGCCCGGCTTCGCCAATCAATTGAGCGCGATCGCCGGCGGCGGCGCGAACGGCTCGGCCAACTACGGCGTCGCCTTTCAGAGCTGGACCCTCGACAAAACGGTGAGCTTCGCCGCGCCGGTACAGGTGCAAGGCGCGTATGTCACGAACACCGCGTACGCCTATTATTCGATGCTGCTGGGCGACGATTTTTCAAAGAAATTCGGCGGCGACCTGGGAACCGACGAAGATTGGTTCCTGCTGACAATCACCGGCTACGACTCGGCCGGCGCGGAAACCGGCTCGGTCGAGTTCTATCTGGCCGACTTCCGTTTCGCCGACGACGCGGACGACTATATCATCGACGAGTGGACCTGGGTGGACATGACCGCGCTGGGCAAGCAAGTCGGCAGCCTGGGGTTTGCCTGGTCGTCGACCGACAACCATCCGACGTTGGGCATGAACACGCCGGCCTTCTTCGCTATGGACAATCTTGCCATCGTGCCCGAACCATCGGCCCTGGTGCTGCTTGCCGCCGGACTGCTGGCGGTGCTGGCTTGGCATCGCAGGGGGTAGGGGATTGAGGATTCGGGCCGTCCCAGGTAGGATGAAAGTTCGGCTAGTGATATAGTAATAGAGTGATATAGTAATAGCCGGAGGCTAACAGCCTCCGGAAGAATTGGGGGAAGTAGTTGAGATATTCTCTCGCGTCGCCGGAGGCTGTTAGCCTCCGGCTATTAGCTTCTTGTTTCAGCATTTCCAAACTGTTTCGCATTTACCAATCCAGCCCTCAACATTCTCCATCCCATGCCAGAACCAGCTTGGAACGACAGTTTGTTGATGAGAGCCGCGCGGCGCGAGCCGGTCGAGCGGACGCCCATTTGGCTGATGCGTCAGGCGGGCCGGTATATGCCCGACTACCGTGAACTGCGGCGGAAAACCTCGTTCCTCGAACTCTGCAAAAATCCCAATCTGGCGGCCGAGGTCATGCTGACGACCATCGAGCGGATCGGCGTCGATGCGGCCATCATCTTTTCCGACCTGCTGCTGATTCTCGAACCGATGGGTCTGCGGTTGGAGTTCCTCGCCGGCGACGGGCCGAAGCTGTCAAACCCCATCCGCGCGGTCGGCGACGTTGATCGGCTCGCGGAACTGGAAAGCGTTGCCCCGCTCGATTTCGTCATGGAGACCGTCCGTAAAACCCGGGCGGGGCTAGACCCGTCGCTGCCGCTGATCGGTTTCGCCGGCGCCCCGTTCACGCTGGCGGCCTACGCCGTCGAAGGCGGTTCGAGCCGCGACTATCGACTGGCGAAAACGCTGATGTATTCCGACGCGGGCGCGTGGCACGCATTGATGGAGCGTCTCGCCCGGGCGGTAACGCTCTATCTGAACGCGCAGATCGACGCCGGGGCGCAGTTGGTGCAGCTTTTCGACTCTTGGGCGGGTTGCCTCGGCCCG
>Ga0123335_1005567_pt1 | contig 15276 bp, 13 predicted proteins | sample BiotimSIPDNA_2_FD_89707 | JGI IMG/M metagenome (GOLD analysis project Ga0123335, IMG submission 89707) | Anaerobic biogas reactor microbial communites from Washington, USA - Biogas_R2 time_0 SIP DNA | ecosystem: Engineered > Bioreactor > Anaerobic > Unclassified | place: Washington, USA... | reverse complement strand
CAGGCACGCCGAACACGCAATCTTGCAATTTCCGGCCATTCAAGCTAACCTCGCAGTTTCCCTGCTCCGCCAAAATCGTTGCCAGAGTGGCTTCCGCTTGCTTGATTCGTTCGTTCCACGCCGCCTCAATGGTACCCACCGGCAAGCCACCCTGCACTGGCGCGTACTTGCGAATCATCTCAAGGCAGGATTTCAGTTCGTCGACTCTCTTGATCCAATCTGACTTCCTGCGTCCCTTAAGCGGTACGAACACGGAATCGAAAGCCATCAATTGCCGCTTGTTTTTTCCAGCGTATTGTTCCATTCCCGCCAGGCAGGTCGCCAAGCGATCCGTCATCTTGACATCACGGAACAATTCATCGAGCCGCTTTCCCGCATCCGGAAAATCAAAGCATCCCACGGCAATCATTCTTTCTGCATGGAAGAGCCTTGTCTCCGCATCAGAGGAACGTTGTGCCATCAGGCAATGGAATTCCGCAACTTCCCGGTTCTGCTTGGGATCGATCGCCGCCCTCGCCTTCTCGACGTCATCCTTTTCCAAATACCAACGCATCAAGATTTGACGTTCATGGGTCGTTTGCTCTTTTTTTGCCAGGATGCCCTCGATCGTCTGTTCCGGAGTTGCCACCAAACGCATCTCGATATCGTCGATGAACAGCTCTCCCGGACCCGCATGAAGGAAAGCGAGCGGCACGACATCGATTCTTTCCTCAATGGAAATGATTCGCCTGGTCACTCTAGTCCAACCTGGGATTGACTTGATTGTCGGCACGGGATCGCCAGCCCCGAACCATCCATAACAATTGTAGTTGTAGGTATAGAATGCCACGGGTGGATTGCCTTCTGCGGCATTGCCCTTCACATAGCCTGTCAATTCATAGGTGGCAAATGGGATTGTCGTCATTCGCCTAAGTCCCACATGAAGCCAATGTTCCCGCTTCGTCGCCTTCAAGGAAAGGCACTTTCCCGTTCGCCCGCCGGGAACCGCCTGCCGCAACGTCTCGCAACCTCCATCAACCCATAAGTTTTCACCGTACAAGAAGGCACAAGACAACACGAGTAGAAGCAACAGTTTCATTTTTGTCTCCTGGTCAACAGTTGATTCGGGCCTATTCAAGCGCGGTTTTCTCTTAGCGGCGCTTGAAGAAGATCAGTTGCACGCCGCGATCTTGGGGAATGACGACTTGGAACCCGGAAGCAAGCGTTTTGCCGGAAACGACTTCCGAAAATCCCTCCAACCCCTGGAGTTCATATGTTGCGGTCGCGTCAACGCCATCCAGCATGAACGTCATTTCCGCCGTTGCGCACCCCGGCCGCCTGAACGCAAGGATGTATCCCTTGTTTCCCGACAATTCGACGCATGCATGGGCGCACCAGTTTTCCCGTTCTTCCGGGTGCTTGGTAAGGGGCTGGATATTTCCGTTCAGTTGGATGTCGCGGATTTTCCGCTGGTTGTTGAGTTGTTCCCTTGCCAAATCCCAGTTGTAGGTTTCTTCGTCTTCGGGGAAGTGTTGCCCTTCGAAGCTCCAGATCTTGACTGAGATTCCGTTTCCGCTGCTGCTGTAGAATTCGTAGTCGTCTGGCGGTTCCAGCCACGTAAATCCTGCATGGAGCGGAACCCAGTCGTGCAGGCAGAAATTTTCGGTTTGCGTCGCTTCCCGATCATGGTCTCGGAAGCACATGCAATCGCTTTGGCAGAGCGGCCAAGCGTAGCTGAGGGTAATGTAATCCAGCCTTCGGCCACCGGAGGCGCAGGTGTCAAACTGCAATTCGGGAAATGCCTGGTGCAAGCGTTCCCACAGCTCCCAATGCGCCGCGACATGCTTCATTTCGGCGACGCCAACCCGATCCTCCCCGTCCAGGGAAGCCCAATACGGCAGCGTATTGAAGTTGAAGTCCTCTCGGTAGATATCAATCCCCTGCTCCTCAATCAGCGTTTTCAGCGTATTGAAGATATAGTCGAGCGCCTCGGGGTTGCCCAACTCAAGCATCATCGACTCGTTTCCCGGCAATTTGACCAGCCACTCAGGATGCTCCTCCAGGATAGTTCCACGACACTTGGCATGAATCCGTTCAGGTTCGAACCAAGCGAGGAATTTCATCCCCGCCGCCCGTGCGGCATCGCTGACTTTACGCAAGCCCTCGGGATGCGGGACCGTATTGATGTCCCAATTGCCGACTCGTATCGGCCAGTCGCTCGGTCCAACGCGAGCCTGGGTTTCCTTGTCAAAGAAGTGCGGGCAATGCCCGGGGAAACCGGACCATCCAGCATCAATCCAGAAGACTTCGTACGGAAGGCGATGCCGCTGGATGATATCGATCCTGTCCAGCATCGCCTGGTCCGGCATGCCACCCCAGGTGACCAGTGAAATGGGGGCGGGGATCACCCGACCCGAAGGATCCCGCGGAAAATGGTGACGCAACATGAAGCGACGATGCCGATTCTGCCCTGCCAGAACGCTCTCGCCTTCCCGGAACTGAAGAAAATACCCGACCTGAGTCAATTCCTCGCCTGGCAAGACGACGAATCGAGTCTTCAGCATCGAAGCCGTTATCCTGCAAGTGGAGGGCTTGGCCTGCCCATGACAGAACAACTCAAACTCGCTCCGCCATGCGCCGCCCCAGCCAATCCCAACATTCACCCCTAAATCACCATCGCCATCCACGCCGAAGAACGGCAGGAAATTGGCACTTGGACGACCTTCAGTAGCCTCCAAAACAAAACGATTGGCGACAGCACGAGAATAAAGGCGATGCTTCAGCGACAAGAAATCCCACACATCGGTAGTGGCGCCCAAATTGTACCTGATCAACGCCGTCGCACTGTCAACACGCCCAGAAGGCAACTTGTGCGGGGGAACCTTGAACTGGAAATCCAAAGTCCGCAACTCTTCAATCAGCCCGCTGGCAGCTTCGCCGACGTTCCGAACCCGGAAAGCTACCTCGACATTGGGGAAATCCTTGTAAATCCGAACGGACAAGACAAACTCCAAAACCCCGGGATCAACCTGACAGCAAACTTCCAACAACTCCCACCCGGGACAATCAGTCCGACTTGACGAAAAGGGCAAATCCTTGGATGAAAGGCGACGACCACCGTACACCAAGCTGAACAACTGCTCGCGCTCTTCGGCCACATCGCCAAACCAACGGTCGACATACTGGTCGCGAAGACCAAAACTAGCATTGCTACTCATTTTTAAATGTCCGCCTCTTTTCACCACCAGGCCTGACTTCAACCGTCAACACTTGGTTCCTCCTCTTCTTTTGGCTTCTGCCAACATACCTCCAGCACCAATCCGGCGTACCCTCATCACTGTCCATTTTCGCCATATACTTCCAATTGCCCAGAAACTCGTTGTCGGCATCAGACACCTTTTGGCTCTGGTCGTGGCAAGCCACCGTCAACGTGGCGCCATCTCCAGACGACACCACGGTTACGGTCGCCCTGCCTGAAATCTGTTCCTGGCTCATTGTCCTGAATATTTCGCGTACCGTTTCGCTACGCGTTGGAAAACCCAAGGGCCTCAACGGGCGGAGAGTGACATCGAAACGCAACTCAATCCCCTTGCTACCTGGCAAAATCATCAATGACGCATCACTCAAGCCAATGCGCTGCCCGACAGGATGCCACAAGCCCTCGCCAGCAGCCATCGTCCCCAAATGAGACGTGTACTCTTCGCTCCGTACAAGACCAAGACCACTAAACTCCTTCCCAACACCGCGGATGCAGTCCGAGGAACTTCGACGGACAACCTGCTTCGACACGTAGTCCTCAAGCTCCGCAAGCATCTCAAGGGCAGACTGGGGAACGCTCCCAAAGCCCAACTCCCATACGAAATCGTCAAGCTTGCGCTTGGGCAATTGATGAGAATGGAATCCACCAAGATCCCGCAATAAAACATATTCCTGATGGTCAGGATTGACAAGAAAATCCTCGCCCGCCACCAACTGGAATTTGACAGACTGGGTCTCCGAGCCGCGTACGACCTTCAATTGGCTTTGACGCGGCATCCGACCGAACAAGTCAGGAACAACCAACACACCGCCTCCGGAGATATCGTATGTCTTCCCCTCAAACTTGACTTGGCAAGGAGCAGACGACACGTTGCGGTAAACCACGTAAGCACAACGCCATGCCTGGCGATTCTCGCGAGGTATTAACACCCACGTCCACAAAACGTAACCCACCCCATACAGAATAATCAAAGCAAAAAGGCATAACAACAAAACACGCCTCGAAATGCTCATGCGAGCACGGGGTGGCTTGGCGGATACAGGTTCGGCTTCCGATGGCGATGATTCCACCTTCATCGCACCAACAGATAAAATCGATGGCAATTCGTCCAAATGCAACGCCAAATCAGCAGCCGACTTGTCCATGCCAGATTCCAAGCCCACCGAAGCAGGCAACTCGAAAACGGCGTCAAATGGCTTCCATATCCCATTGTCCCATATCAGGTCATACCGGGACAAGTGCCCCGAAGCAAGGCCGGCTTCGACTTCAGCAAGCGAAACACGCTTCCCCGCCTCGGGCATCCCGGCCTGGTAAATCAGGACCGTCGCCTCCGAATTATTACTTGTTGTCGTGGCCGTGCCTTCCATGTTTGCCTTTTGCTGGTGCTAGATAACTTCTAGTCCATCCTTGTCCGGCAACGCCGGGAATGGAACTGTGGGAAGAGTCTGATACCAGAATGCCACTGATGCGATATCGTCCTGGAGCGGGAGGTAGCGTCCGCCGCTTCGCCAACCCAAAGCCTGGATGGTCACCTTCAACGCTTTCTCGAAACGGATCGGATCCATCACATGCCAACGATAGAGCCCGAAGCGTTGCTGGCTCTGGTACTCCCCATCAGGACGAATCACCTGATGGAACCCAACAAATGGAGTGCTGAACTCCTGGTACTGGTTATTCACCTTGAAACTATACGAACCGCAGAAGTAGTCCTCCGTGCCAGTGCCGCAAATCGTGGGATACTCGTCGTCATCGTCCATGTAGAACTTGATCTCGCCTTCGCCCCACCAGCCTGCATTGTTGACTCCCCAGCACATCACCGTCCCAACATACTGCCCGCGACCGCTCACGCCATCCAGAATGGTATATACCCCCTTGTACGGAAGCGGATTGACACGGCGGAACTGGGCGTGGAAATACGCGCAATCTTCGGGAACCTCGGTCAGGGTATAATTGACCTGGTAGTACAGCGTCATCGTCTCGGGCGCGATATTGGTCATCGTGATCCGACAACGACTCCTGAAGGGCATCTCCCAATAGCAATTGAAGGCGCTGCCGGGATTTACGCACACAGGCAACGAATTCAGGTGAGCATAACGCCCCCATCCCATCCCGAAAAAGTCGCCCACGGGACATTCCACCGAGGGATTTTCCTGGTCGTCCCAGTAGATTCTCAGGATGCTGTTGCGCCAATTGCCCGTCGGGGTCAGCCAGATTTGCTGTATCGCTCCCATCCCCAGGATATCAGCCATGGTAAATGTGGCTCCGCCCTCGATTCGCACGAACGGCGAGATTTTCCATCCTGGTCCAAGGTCGCGCGCACTATGGGCTGCAGGCCCATCCGTCGAACGTGCGCCTCCGCCAGGTGCACCTGTCGGGTTCTCCGCCGATATCGAACGAGTCTTCGCGGAAGACAGACGACTCAAGTTGCCCAAGCTCATGCCCAATCCATTGAATCCCATCGCAACTGCTCCTCGGCTCAAGTTCCAAACAATTAAGGACTCTTTCGCAAGAATCATTCTCACTTGCACGTGTAATTTCAGTTTGCTATGTTAACTTATCATCTTTTCTCCTTTTTCAAAATTACAATTTGACACAAGAAGAATTTTTCTATTATTTTTAACTTATGGCATACGTTTTTCTCTTGGTTTTTGCTTCATGCCTATTGCATGTTTTGTGGAATGCCTCGGGCAAGAAGTGCGGCGACAGCGAGGCTTTCACCTGGTTGACCACCGTCGGTGGCACCTTGGTCAACATAGTCGCCCTTTGCGTATTGACCCTTTCCGGACGGATCCAACCGATACCTGTTTCGGCAGGCTTGCTGAAAATGGCTGCCACCTCGGGATTCTTCGAGGGGTGCTATTTCATCTTCCTGTTCTGGTCCTATCGCCACATCGACTTGTCCGTCGCCTATCCCTTGTCGCGTGGCTTGGCGCCTTTGGCGACCTTGTTCCTGGGACCCGTTGTGGTTCTTGTCTTCGGCTTGGATTCGCATCGCGGCATCCAGTTGTCGCAATTGCTGCCTGTCGCCATTGCCTTAGGCGGGGCGAGCTTGTTGTGCTATGATGCCCTTTCCCGCTCAGACGCAAAGCAAAATGTGCTCAAGGGGCTTATATTGGCTATGCTGACGGGGCTAAGCATCGCAAGCTACCATCTGGTTGACTCCACTGCGATGGAAACCTACAAGCTCCCCAGCATCCAATACCTGACCGTGATGTCCCTCTTCATGTCTCTTTTTGTTTCCCTCTGGATGCTCACCAAAAAGAACGCACATGCCAGAATTGCCAAGGAATTGAAGGGCAATATCAAGGGCGTACTTTCGGTCTGCTGCATCTCCAACTTCACCTATTGCCTAGTGCTTTTGGCCTTCAAGCTGGCGAAGAACGCGACCTTGGTCACGGCAGCCCGAAACATGGGCATTGTAATCTCGCTGATCTACGCCGCGATCTTCCTCAAGGAAAAGGTCTCCTTCCAGAAAGCCCTAGGCGCTTGCATGATCACCGCCGGAATCATCTGGATCTTCTTGGTCTGATCCTTAATGCTCCTGCCTGGCAATGATCGCATCCTGCTCGTTCTTGTTCAACATCGTGAACAAGGCCGAGTATCCTGCCACGCGAATCGCCAAATTCGAGTACTCGCCAGGATTCTTCTGGGCGGCTCGCAGCAACTCCGTCGACACGCAATTGAACTGAAGTTCCTGGATGGACGAATCGAACATGAAGTCCAGGATGGCGCGGAATCGGCGGCAACCGGTCTCGCCCGAAAAGTCGCGATGGTTCAGGCGTATGTTCAGAGCCAAGCCATGGAATCCAGAATGGTCGATTTTCGCCAGGGAGTTGAGCAGCGCCGTCAATCCTTTCTTGTCCCGACCCGCCACAGGCGAACCTGAATCCGAATAGGGTTCCCGCGCATGCCTGCCGTCTGGGGTTGCCGGCGTATTCAGCCCCATGTTGATGTACCCCAGCGTGCCGGGGAAGATCAGCTTGAGCTTGGAACCGTCCTCCATCATGGGTTCCAGCGTCTTGCATGCCTCGTCGGCAACGCCAACCATCCACACTGCCAGGTCGTCCACGGCGTCATCGTCGTTCCCGTACTTGGGCGCTCGGCGCAGCAACTGCTGCCGCAAAGGCTCGCAATCCGCAAAATCCGATTTGCATGCCTCGATTAGCTCGCACATCCCCAAGTCGCCCTCGAACACAAACACCTTGATGGCGGACAGCATGTCAACGGCCAAGCCCAGCCCGTAGATGTCCAAGCCAAACACGCCGGGATAACGGGCGCCGCCAATGCTAAGCTCACGGCCACGCTCGATCGAGTCGTCGATGAATACAGAATAAAAAACGTCCGGCGAATTCTTGCCGTTGCAACGCCGAATCTGGTCGTTGTACGCATCGACCGCCTGTCGGGCATTTGCGAACATCCGGTCACGCAGATCCGCCAGAAATTCCTCGAAGGTCGCATCGGGACGATCGCGAAATGCTTCCATCGCCTGCAAAATCAGCGGGACAGGCGTCAACCAACGCCCCTCGGTCCATGGAACCTGCAGGCCTTCAACGAACAAATGAGCGCATCCCGTGTAGGTCTGACGCAATGCGTCCTCGCGAGTCACGCCATAGAGCGCCAATTGGTCGATTCCAACCTGTTCATTGCAGATGGCAGGCATTCCGCCGCCCGTGAAAACCAACCTGGCGCACGCATCCAAAAACTCGACGGGACTATCCCGGTGAACGCGCGCAAACAAGTTGACGCCCGGCAGCTTGCAACGCCCAAACGCCTCCATGATCAAGTAGGAAACAGCATTTGTTCCCTCGTTGCCATCAGGAAGACGCCCGCCGATCGTCAACGAATTGACCGGATTCAAATAGCCCACTGACAGCAAGACGATGAACTGCTCGATATAATCCAGCGCACGCTCGCGATCAAGGATCCCGGCATCCAAATCGGCCTGGTAGAACTTGCCCAGATGAATGTCCATCCTGCCCAATGCAATCGCGCCGCGTCCCTCGAATGCCCATGCCACGAAACGCAAGTGCAACAGCAAAATCGCCTGGTAGAATGTCTGCGGGGGCTCGTTGGCAACCACCTTCAACGACTCGGCCAATTCCACCTTGCCCATCGCCAGCGCAGGCTCGATATGCGCCTGGATAAATTCCGAAAAGGCATCGAGCGTCTCAAGCATCGACTCAAGGAAATCACGCTCCTCAACAGGACGCTCAAGCGCCAACTGAACACGTATCCGCTCACGCTCCCCCTCGATCCCTATCGCCAAAAATCGCTCCGTCTCGGCAGAGGCATGATCCCAGCGCGACGAAAACAAGCGCAAGGGATGCAAGTCCATCGCCGAACGCACCTCATCCTCGCCAATCGAATCGCTGGGGGCGGCTCGACGGCAAAAACGACCGTCAAGCGTCAAACGACCGCACAAGTCGAAATCCTCAAGCACCACGGCCTCGGCATTGCTCAACTGCTCGCAAAACAAGCCGGCTCGCGCACGGCACGCAGTCGCATCAACGCCAAGACGGCGCAATACGTACGCCTGGTCGCGGCGGCAGGCAGCATAGTACTCGCGCTCCAGGTCGCCACGAGGAAAATAGTTGTTCCCCCAATGCCCGCACTGCTCCATCGCCCACTTGATGTACTTAGACGTATTCATTTTGCACTCGCCAGGATTTCTGATGACTTTTGCATGAACCCCATGCCGCATGGATTCTGACAGGAAATTGCTGTAATCAATGTAATAATTAATATAAGCCACCACGCCTATCTTGGCAATCGCCGCCAATACCATGAAAATCTCCCAAACGAACGCTCAGCTGAACCACGATTCCGCGGAATATCGATACCAATGCGTCCGTCTCCCTCAACAAAGCACCAGTATCGTCAAGGCTGCATACCCCGCGCTCGAGTATCGCCTCCAGCCAATGACGGACTTCAAGAAAGCGACGAAGGCATAGCCGGCAACCGCTCAAAAAAACACGGTCGCTTACGCTCGAACTTGCGAAGCCATACTCGGGCAACGCCGTAAACGACGCGGTCAACATCTCGTCTGCGGCTTGATTCCCAAACTCGTCGCAAGGCAATTGCTGACTATAGCGCAAGACCAACGACGAATACTTCAACAAACGATCACCTAAATCAAGATGGATGCCTGACATGAAAACCCGATGTTTTACAAAGACGAACAGCAAAACACTGATTAATTTTATTTATAAATGAGTAAGTCATATAAAATACTTGCAATTCATTATACCTTCATACATATATTCCAACTAATTCATTTTAAGGAATGAAAAATGCAAGATTTTATATGACTTACTGCGACTTTACATGACTTTCATTTTATTTGGCTCTTGCAGCCTGGACCTCCTCCTCCAACTTGTCCTGCTCGGCATACAGGGCACCGAGGCGGGGTTCTGCCGAAACCAGGAGCGCCCGACGCTTCGCCTCAAGCTCGTTCAGCTTCTCAGCCAGCTCGGCATCAGCCGCGACCGCTCCCTTCTCAAGCTTCCTCACCTGACCGCGCTTGTACAGCAACTTCCCGCGCAATTTCGCAAGCTGCTGCTTGTCCAGCTGCACGTTCTCCTGCTTGGCACCGCCAGGCTGAGCCTCTTTGACCTCAGCAGCGGCGCCAGCAGGAGCAGCAGCCTCCTCGCCGGCACAGCGCCATCCCCCAAACACGACCAACATCACCAACAGACCCGCCGACAAGATTCTCCTCATTGTCGCTCTCACTCCTTGGCAGTCTCCCGAAGAACGTCACCTCCCCCAACGCCGGCCCCCACGGCCGACCGGAGACGGACACCACCACTACACGAGGACCACTTGGCAACGCTACATCGGGAAATCTGCCCTAAATGACTTGCATTATGTCCTCGAAAGTGTCCAACGAGAAATACAATAATACAGAATTCATCCACTGCAAATTCATTATTGCATTTTTTCTTGAAAAATTCATCTGAGGCGTTATTTTTCTCATTATTGACCGTTTCAAGGATTTTTTCCAAAGCTGGAGGATTTTTCCTGTTCCCCCATTATGGTATATGCGGGAGCAATGCAACAAGAGCAAAGGCAAGGAGACAAGACAATGGAAAACCTGAACAAAGTGATGTTGATGGGTCACCTGACCCGTGCCCCGAAGATGAAGGCACTCCAATCCGGGGTCATTCTCTGCGAATTCGGACTGGCGACGAACCGATACTACAGAACCCAAACCGGCGAAAGCAGGGAGGAAGTCTGTTTCGTCGAAATCACAGTCATGGGCAACCAAGCCGATTTCTGCCATCGAAACCTGACCAAGGGAAGCCCGGTCTTCATCGACGGAAGACTCAAGCTGGACAAGTGGGTGGACAAGACAACCGGCAAGAACGCAAGCAGGCTGAGGGTCATCGCCAACGAAGTCCTCTTCCTGGCACCTCCCGCCGGACCGCCAGCAGCCTCAAACGATCGGCAGGACTACCCGCAATACCCACCACAACAACGATTCCAACAACCTCCCCAGCAATCCGTTGACGACTTCGACAATCTCCAGGGAATCCCAGCAGGGCAGCCAGAAGACGACGAAGACAATCCGCTCTACTAAGCCCGTATCACTAGACAAACCATGGACTTCGGCAACGAGAGCAAGCAGAACGCAGCTAGCCGAGGGCCATGATGCATGGAAGCACATCGACAGACAATGTCATCCCCCAGATTCTACATCCCAGCCGAGTTTTCAGAAGGAGACCTTATCCAGCTTCCCCAAGACGAAGCCGTTCATGCGCTGAGAGTGCTCAGGCTGGAGGAAGGAGACACGATCACACTCCTCAACGGCAAGGGCGCAAAAGCCGAAGCAATCCTGTCAACGGACGGCGAGCCGACACGGCGAGCGCGATCCGCGTCCTGCAAGATCCTATCCGCACAGGAGTTTGACAGACCATGTCCTGCCATCACCCTTTACGTAGCCCCCCCAAGGAACAAGAACATGGAAACCGTCCTCAAGGCGGCAACTGAGCTTGGCGCCAGCGAAATCGTCCCCATCCTCTGCAGGCATGGGGTCGCCAAGCCGGAAAAGGACGCCATCCAAAACTGGCAACTCACCCTGATCGCCGCCTCCAAGCAATCCGCCAACCCCTGGCTTCCCGAAATCCACGAGCCTATGGATTTCGGGGAAGCGCTAAATGCCTGCCAAATCCCCGGCGTGTTTGGAGCAGTCCCTGGTCCCGAAGACAAGGCACTGCCCTTTCCGGATCCCCAAGGCGCTCCCCGGCTGGCGCTGTGGATCGGACCGGAAGGCGGCTTCGCGCCCGAGGAAGACCAGGCGCTCAGGGCTGGGGACGTTGTCCCGCTCACCGTTGGCTCGTGGACGCTCAGAGTCGAAACAGCAGCCATCGCACTGCTGGCCGTTGCCCTGGACAGGTATGACATTCACCATCAAAGGTAACTGCACCAATCCTAATTCATCATTCATCATTCATCACTCATCATTATGATTACTACAGCTATACGTATCGATGACTCGAGATGGCAAGAATGGCTCGAGCCAGTTGCCGCAACAACGCGGCTTAGAAACATAGAATGCGACGCCACCCTTGTCACCACCGAGCCAAACTTCTCAAAGGCCCTTGCAAAAGCCGGCATCGCGTGCGTCCACGCAAGGGACATACTTCCACCGGAAACAGCATCCTTCCTCGCCAACGCAGACGATGACAAGGACTTCAACGACCTCAAAAAATCCCTCGTCAACACAATGCTTGCCGCCGAAGCAGAACGGACAACCCACTTTTCGCTGCAATTGAGACTTGACGACCCCCAGCCTGACAATGAGGCGAGAATCCGAAAAAATGCTGCTTTCCTAAAGAAAATCCTCCTTGTGCCTCTGGAAAACCCGTTCTGCCTGGACATCCAAATCAGGGCACCGTGGCATTTCCCAAAGTCAAACGAATGGTCAAGAGCCATGCAGATCTGCAAAACAGCAGATAGCCGTAGAATCGGACTAAACCTCCAATTCCATCCCAACGAGTACGATGAGCAACCCGATCCAAATCAACTCCTGGACGAAGCGGGTCCCTTCCTCCATGCAATTGCTTTCCACTATGCACCTAGGCTCGGAGACACGCTCTTCGACGATGAACTCGCAGACTGGGCAGACGCGCTCAAGCAACGCCAGTTCAATGGCATCGTGACATTCTGCCCCCACGCAACCAAGGACGAAGACCTGATTCAAATCTGCAATACAGCCACAAATTGGTCGGATTTCTTCACCGATTGATGCCCAAAAGCAACCAAGCTCTGGACTTCGGTGTCCGTTGGCAAAACTACCCTTGTCCGAGCTTTGCCCGTCGCGAACGATTCTGCAAAGCTCCGACAAGGGTTATTTTTTATTGCCAGATTTGCGAAACTCCAAATGCATACCATATTTACAAGACTTGTATATGGATCTCCGCCGGCGCCTACTTAACCACGCAAAAAACAAAGACTTACCTATGCAACTATTGCTCAATTTGCCTGAAAAAGAGCCGAAAGGCAAAACCTTGACCAGAAACGCAATCAAGCGAGGCGTAGCACAATGGTTCTGGAACAACCAGGCTCCAGACGCGATGGCGCTGGAAGTGCCAACTAAAAACGCATCGCTTAAGGTCGATATCGCCGCCATTTGGAACTCAACCAAAAAAACCAAGGTTGACGGACGAGTTCAGAATATCATCGAACCCGCAGTGACCGCCATCGTCATCACAAGCATCTCAAGAAAAGAATGCTGGCCGGAATGCTCGAATCCCGACCAAATCATCAAGGAAATCACGGCGACCAAGAAACACATCGCACAACTCGAAGCAAATATCCGCGAACGCGAACCAAACCTCAGGGAACGCGGAGTGCTCTTCGAGGAATTCGCAACCTGGAACTACGAACGGACCACCTGCAAGGAATACCACCGGGAAGTACATCGCCTCCAATCATTGGAAAGCATGCTCTTCAAAGGAACCAAGCTCGCAAGAGTCGCGGCGACTGAATGCGCCTCGCTCAACTATCTCGCAGTGCCAGAAAACACCATCTCGCCCATCGAACTCATCGATGGATGGGGACTATTCTACGTCAATATCGAGACAGAGGAAGCAAGACTCATCAAGCCGCCGACCGAATATGGCACGACGCTCGAACTGAAGCAGCACCTGGCGATAAACATGCTCGTCTCAAGCACAAAACAGGTCAATGACGCAATCGGCATCAGATTGATGAAAGACCAATCCGCTATCCTAGTCAAACCACCGACCTTCCATAAAAAATAATCGTTGAAACACATAAACCCTAAAACTGCAGGTGGACATATGATCATCGACAGCCTAGACAACGCAAGCGCATACGCAAACGCACACCCACGCTTCAAAGCAGCATTCCAATTCCTGCTCGATACGCCCCTCGCAACAGCAGAATGCGGACGATATGACATCGACGGGGACAATATCTACGCAATGATCCAAGAGCCGACACTCAAGCCGAAAACAGAGGCAAAGCTGGAAGCCCACAGAAAATACATTGACATCCAGTTCGTCATCTCAGGCGAGGAAACAATGGGTTGGTCGCCCGTGCAAGGTTGCGGAAATGACCTGGGATTCAACAAGGCGAAGGACTGCGGCTTCTTCGGCGACGTACCTATGGCATGGTTCCCCGTCCGCCCCGGCTCATTTGCGGTCTTCTTCCCGCATGACGCCCACGCTCCTTGCATCGGCATGGGCACAGCACGAAAAGTCGTGGTCAAAATCCTTGCATGATTCACCATGAAAGCCAGCCGAACCTGCTTACATCCCTGCTTGCGCCATTTGCCTCTAATCCTGGGACTGTTCCTCGCCATCGCATTCTTCATGGCGATGACCAAGACATTCCATACTCGAACGATGCACCATGACGAGGCAAACCAGGCGCTTCGCTTCAAGGATCTGATGGAAGGTCCCGGGTACAAGTACGATCCAAAGGCGCACCACGGTCCCACACTATATTACTTCACCCTTCCACATGTCTGGCTCTCGGGGAAAGCGACCTTCGCCGAATGCACCGAGGCCACCATGCGCTCCGTGCCGCTCCTGGCATCCGCTTTAACCATCGTCGTCATTCTCCTCCATGGAAAACTCATCGGGCACTGGACCGCGTTGATAGCAGCCGCATTTTTCGCCTGTTCACCAACCTTTACATTCTATTCCACATACTACATCCAGGAACCGATCTTCGTCCTTGCGCTGACCAGCGCAATTCTGGCGGGAGCGTTTTGGGTGAAAGATCGCCACCCCGCAAGCCTCGGCATCGCGGCGGTGGCAATAGCCATCGCGATCGCGACAAAGGAAACCTGGGTCATCTCAGCAACGGCGGCCGCCATTGCAGGCGCCGCAATCTGCCTGATCCACAAGGTAAATCCCAAAACCCTGATCCCGAATCGCCGCGAATGGATCGTTGCAGCCCTGGCGTTCTTCATCCCCTTGGTCTTGCTCTTCACCTCATTCTTCACCAATCCGATCGGACTTTGGCATGCCATCACAGGACTCTACCACGGAGCTTCGCAATCAACAAGCTTGCACCACGCGCCCTGGTACGAATACATCCGCAGATTCACCTGGTTTAAAAATGCCCCGGGACCGACCTGGACAAACCTCCCGATTGTCATCCTGGCAATCGTCGGAACAGTCAGGGCATTCGTCAAGCCAAGGCAAAAAGGACGTGAATTCCTCCAATTCATCGCCATCTACGCCTTCGCAAACCTCGCCATCTACTCCGTGATCCCCTACAAAACCCCCTGGTGCATGCTCTGCTTCTGCCTCCCAACCATCATCCTCGCCGCAGCGGGAGCAACTTGGTGGCCGGCACACTCAAACAAGATCTTCCCGAAAATCGCCTCCGCAATCATCGTCGCCATAACGATCGCCCAGCAGGTTGACCAAGCATTGCTTACCAATGGCAGATACAATACCGATTGGCGAAACCCATACGTCTATGGACACACCATGAAGGACTACCTCGGACTGATCAAACGCATCGAGGAAATCACCGAATTCCTACCTGACGAAGCCAAAAAT
>Ga0123335_1005566_pt1 | contig 15277 bp, 13 predicted proteins | sample BiotimSIPDNA_2_FD_89707 | JGI IMG/M metagenome (GOLD analysis project Ga0123335, IMG submission 89707) | Anaerobic biogas reactor microbial communites from Washington, USA - Biogas_R2 time_0 SIP DNA | ecosystem: Engineered > Bioreactor > Anaerobic > Unclassified | place: Washington, USA... | reverse complement strand
GTAGTTCCGCTTGATGAAGTCAAAAGCTCCCTTCAGGCGATCGATGAGCACGGCGCTGGCGATGAAGGGGATTCCCAAGCCCAGAGAAAAGGTCAACAGCATGGTCATCCCCTTTAGCAGCGATCCCCCAAGGGATGCCACCAGCAGGGCCGAGCCCAGGAATGCGCCAACGCAGGGAGTCCAACCCAGGGAGAAGATCATACCCAGGAGTATGGAGGAAAAAAAACCCGGGGTACGGATATTGGCGGCCTGATGGCTTCCCCGGTTGAGAAAGCCAATGTTCAGGATGCCCATGAAGTTGAGGCCAAACAGGATCACGATCACGCCGCCCACTACATTGAGGATCGTCATATACTCCCGTGCCAACTTCCCAAGCGTACCCATGAAGGCACCCATGGCCACAAACACAATTGTAAACCCCAGTACAAACCCGATGGAATTGGTGAGAGTCTTTTTATGATTCACTCCACCCGCTGCAAAATACGACAGGTAGACGGGCAGCATCGGTAGCAGACAAGGCGATATAAAGGTGATGATTCCCTCCAGGAACAAAAGAACATATTGCATTCGCACCCTCTCCTCTCCCGGTAGAAATCAATCGTTGCAGTAATACTTACCCAACAAGGACAGGATCTCCTCCACTCTGTGGTCAGAAACCGAGTAGATGACGCTCTGACCAGCCTTGCGGCATGTCAAAATCCCATGCGCTTTCAGAAGGGCCAGGTGCTGGGAGAGAGCGGATTGGGTGATATTGGGGATCATCTCCCCCAAACTGGTAACAGTCATTGGCTCCTTTATAAGCGCACACAGAATCAGCAGCCGGTTTTCATTGGCCAGCACCTTTAATAGCTCGGCAACACGCTTTACACTTGATTCCACGATACCCTTCCCACCCATTCTATCAGATGAAGCCCAATCAAAAATATTAGACTTTTCTAATATACAGATATCCATCTGCTTTGTCAAGCTTCCCTGCAAAGGAATGCGTATTGAATTGCCGATACGCTTGTGATATGATCCTGGTATACACCAAGTGACAGGGAAAGGAATCGCAGAGTATGAAAGTGGTCATCGTTGGGGATGGCAAGGTAGGATACGCTCTGACCGAACAGCTTGCCCGGGAAGACCACGACGTTGTGGTGATCGACAGCAAGCGCGACGTTCTCCGTCATCTGACCGAGAAACTGGATGTGATGGTTGTCAACGGCAACGGCGCGAACTTAAGCGTGCAAAAAGCTGCCGATGTGGGAAACAGCGATCTGCTGATTGCTGCCACGTCATCGGACGAAGTCAATATGCTTTGCTGTGTCGTGGCCCGCAAGTTGGGATGCAAGCACACCATTGCCCGGGTGCGCAATCCGGAGTACACCGAGCAGTTGCTCTGGCTCAAGGAGGATCTTGGACTGAGCATGGCCATCAACCCGGAGATGGCCACTGCCCGGGAGATTTTTGGCCTTTTGCAGTTTCCGGGCTTTTTAAAGCGGGACCCCTTTGCCAAAGGTCGGGTGGAGATTGTAGAGATCGAACTCAAGGAGGGCAGCCCGCTGATTGGAAAAAAGCTCAGCGAGCTTTACCAGACAGTCAAGGTCCGCGCCCTGGTCTGCGCCGTGGAGCGCAAGGACAACATTCATATTCCCGATGGCGGCTTCCGTCTGGAAGCCCAGGACAAAATTTATGTTACCGCGCCATACCGGGATCTGGCCGCTCTGATCAAAGCGCTGGATATCGGCAGGCGCAAAGTACGCAATGTGCTGATCATCGGCGGTGGCCGCATCGCCCATTATCTGGCGGTGATGCTGCTTGATTCGGGTATCGCGGTAAAAATTATTGAAAACAAGCAGACCCGCTGCGAGGAACTGTCGGAGTTGCTTCCCAAGGCGGATATCATCCATGGCGACGGTACCGAACGGGAAGTTCTGCTGGAAGAGGGCATCAAGGCTACCGATGCAGTGGTAACCCTGACGGATATTGACGAAGAAAACCTGCTGGTATCCATGTTTGCCAACCACCTGGGTGTGCCAAGCGTGGTCACCAAAATCAACCGCGTTGAATACGTGGAGGTACTGCACCAGGCGGGCATCGAATCCATCGTCAGCCCCAAGATACTCTGCGCCACCGACATCGCCCGTTACGTGCGGGCTATGGAAAACACATCCGGCGGCTCGGTGATCTCGGTACACCAACTGATGGATGGCCGTGTGGAGGCTCTGGAATTCGTAGTCACCAAGTCCACGCATCACCGGGGCGAGAAACTGCAAAAGATCACCCTGAAGCCGGGGATGCTGATCAGCAGCATCATTCGTGGGGGCTCGGTTATCATTCCCAAGGGGAGCGACACAATAGAACTGGGTGATACGTTGATTGTCGTCACCATTGCTGAACAGGCCATTGCCGATCTGAACGAGATCTTTGCAGAAGGCGTCTGAGGGGAGAAGCTGACATGAATCGCCGGATGATCATCTACCTGATCGGCCATATTCTCACAATCGTGGCCCTGTTCATGCTCCCCGCCCTGGGCATCTCCCTGTACCTGCAGGAACGCGGGGCGGCGATCGGCCTGGCGCTGTCCATCGGTCTGGCTCTTGCGCTGGGCATTGCCGCCATCATGACCCGGCCCAAGGACAGGAGCCTTCACGCACGGGAGGGCTTCGTTACCGTGGGCCTGGCCTGGATTGTGGTATCCTTGTTCGGCGGGCTGCCCTTCTTTTTAAGCGGCGCGATACCGGACTTTATCGATAGCTTGTTTGAAGCAGTTTCAGGTTTCACAACCACCGGCTCCAGTATTCTCACCAACGTGGAGGCCATGCCCAAAGGTCTGCTGTATTGGCGCAGCTTCACACACTGGCTGGGCGGTATGGGGGTGCTGGTCTTCATGCTGGCCCTCGTGCCCACCGGCCGGGGGAGCGGCCATTCCATCTACCTGCTCCGGGCGGAAAGCCCCGGTCCACAGGTGGATAAGCTGGTACCCCGTATGCGCCGTACAGCGGAAATCCTCTACACCATCTATGTTGTAATGACCGTTGTGCAGATCATCCTGATGCTGCTGGGGGGCGTAACGCTGTTTGACTCGGTGACAATCACCTTTGGCACAGCGGGAACAGGCGGCTTTGCTATCAGGAACGACAGTTTAGCTGGATACAGCCCCTACATCCAGAACCTGGTTACCGTGTTTATGGCGCTGTTCGGAGTCAATTTCAGCATTTACTATCTGCTGCTGATTCGCTCCTTCCGCACGGCCTATAAAAATGAGGAACTTCGCGCTTACCTGGGAATCATGATTGCATTTACCGCTCTCATCACCGTGGACATTCTGCCCCTGTACAAGCATGTGAACGAGGCGATTCGCCATGCGGCGTTCCAGGTATCCTCCATCATGACGACAACGGGATACGCCACCACGGACTTTAACCTTTGGCCCCAGTTTTCCAGGTTTTTGCTGGTGGTGCTGATGATTCTGGGCGCTTCGGCGGGTTCTACCGGCGGCGGCTTTAAGATCATACGCGTACTCATTTTATTAAAGTCAGCCCGCAACAGCCTCACTCGGATGCTGCATCCCAATACAGTCCGACTGACCCGCCTGAACGGTACTGTTCTGGATGAAGATACCATCAAGGGGACTCATGTCTACCTGACTCTCTATGGAAGCATCGCGCTTCTTTCCATGATTCTGGTCTCTCTGGATGGCTACTCCATGGAAACAAATATCACAGCTGTGCTGGCCTGCTTTAACAACATCGGCCCCGGGCTGGATCTGGTAGGGCCTGTGGGGAATTTCAGCGGATATTCGCATATGAGCAAGATTGTTCTCACCATTGACATGCTGTTGGGACGTCTGGAGATCGTGCCGATGCTCACGCTTCTGACTCCATCCGTGTGGCGGCGATAAGTGTAGAACCACAAAGGGTTAAAGGGCGGCTTGCTTCACACGGGCCGCCCTGCTGTTCCTTATTCAAAGGGAGATGCTGCCTGCACCGGGGCTGTCGCAGAAGGTGGCTGACTCCCTACTCACCCGCCTCCTTCAATGCAGACACGATCCTCTCATAGGTGTCCATGGTAAGCCCCGGCACCACCGACACCAACTCCTGGGGAATGCCTGTAACCCCGACGGCGGAAACGTCGTATTGCCCGCCTGTTACACCGGTGCGGAAGCCGTAGCGGCTGAAAGCGATCTCCTGGATACGTTTGTCGCTGAGGGCCTCCACGAAACGCACACCCGCGTCGGAAAAAGCGATAATACAATGGGAGTTCCAGATGGTAGGCGCGGGGTAGAGGATCCGCACCCGGTCCTTGACCTGTGCATAACCCTCTGGATTTTGGTTGGCAAAGTCCACCATGCTCTTTTCATAATCCACGATCAGCGGCTTTGCGCCCATACCCGTGCGCAAGTAGAGATCAAAGAGGTCCGCAGGCGTGTTGTTCATAAAGCCAGACTTGAGATAAAAATCCTGAAGCCTGGGCAGCACCGTAATCAAGCTTTGCGCCGAAACCTGACCGTCACCCATGATGGCAGCCAGCAGGCCGTAATACGTCGCTCCCGGAGAGGAGGTGACAGGGTCTGTGGAGGCAATGTTCACACTGCCATACAAGCCTCCCACTCCAATCTCGCTCCATTTCTTTTCTTCGTTAATGTACGCAAGCAGCCGCGGCATATCCGTTACGTAAAACACGCCGTCCGTTTCACTTACAATCCCCTGGGCCATCAGTGCCTGCGTCACCTGGTCCCAGGAATAAAACACGATGGGTGTATTCAGCGCGACAGCGCTCTTTTTTCGCGGTAGACGGAGCGCCTCGCCGCTTGCCGCAGGGGTCTGGTAATATTCATAATAGCGCTGATCGGAGAAGAATACGAAATCATAGGTCTTATTAACCCCGTTCTGCTCATAGGTCAGCGGCTCCTTAATCAACTTGCCGTTGCTCCAGGCATCGTTGATCACTACCAACTGATAATCCTCCAGCAGAATTCGGTTTACCTCCGCGTCCGCCAAAAAGTTCTCCTTGCCTCCACCCACCGCGCCATAGATGGTCTGGGCTTTTTGTACCTGCTGTTGCTGCTTGAGGGTCGCAAGGATGCTTTCCCGGGCGGGACGGCTGGCCAGTAAGCCCACCGCTACGATGAGCAGGAAGAGGCCTAGGCCCAACAACATCTTTTTCGTTCCTGTTTTCATAGGAGTTCTCCTTATTGCCGCTTATAGATTTATAGAAGGTACGTCGTCGTGAGTCAACAAGCCGTCCTGGATACAGGACCGGGTCATAACCTCCATATCCACGGACATATCCAGCATATCCCTTTGATAAAGGTTTTCATGGAAACGGTTCATGGCGTTATGAATGTTATCCAGATGCCCGATCAGCTTATCTCTCAGCTCAGGGTTGCTAATGCCATTTTTCTCCATTTGTCCATAGCGGCTGAGCAAGCCTCTCAAGGTAGGCAAGTAGAAGCTAAAAAATTTATAAGGTGTTTTAACCTCGTCCTTCTTTTCTTGAAGGGTCTGCAGAATACGGCGCACCACCTGGATCATCTCGTCGGCTTCCCTCTGTACCTCGTCATCCTGAAGAGTCTGTGCCAGTCCGTCGATCTCTTGGAGGGCAGCCTCCCCCTGGGAAATCGTCTCCTCTATACTGGTGCTGGGTTCAGGAGCGATCGTCTGGGATTTAGGTCTCAGCAGAAGGGCAAACACTGCGAAGGCAACCAATCCGCAGACAAGAGCCATGAGCAAGTCCCCACCCAGCAGGTATACCGCGATCACCGCAAGCCCACCGATTCCGCCGGAAAGCAGATAATGATTCCCCAACATTTTCTTCCATCCTCTCAGTTATAGCCCCGCACGGTCTGGAATGCTTCCATCAGATCCGTTTTTCCATTAAACACCTTTCCGCCGGTAATCTTCGCAATGTCCTCCAACTGCTCCGTGTCCGCCTCACCAAAGGTGATGGAGTAAACACCGATTTGCAGCGGGGTTTCCCGGTAAGTCCGGATAAACTGCTGGATATCCCCCCCAGACTGGCCGTCTGTCATCAGCACCACCGACAGGGTCTGATGCCGGTCATCATAGGCACTGAGCTCCCGGTAAGCCTCAGTGAGCGCTTCGTAGATATCCGTGCCGCCGCCGGCTTCATTTGATAATAGTTCCTTCAGCAACGCCTGCTGATCTTTTCCGCTTCCCTTGATTGTATCACGAGGGCTGCCGCTAAAGGGAATCAGGAGTATTTGGTCCTGTTCCCCAAACTGGATAAAGTCTTTGGCAGCCAACTCCGGTGTCAGCAGCCGTGTCATGGCATCGGTCAACTCCCGGTACCCTTGCCCATACATGCTGCCGGACATATCCAAGCAGAAAACCGTCACCGATGGCTTTTTAAATTCCTCCTGATAAATCCGAAAGGCTTCGCGAATTACTTCTGCAGCCGGGTATTTGATGGGGGTCAGATAAGCCCGCATGTCAATGCCCCATTGGCGGTTAAAAACCGCTTCACTGCCATAGGGATTTTGACCGCCGTAGCCTGTGCGGCGACCGGTCTCTGCCATGGCTTTCTGTGCCTGGGTATCCAGCAGCCAGGACTGGAGTTTGATAAAGTCCGCCTTTTTGTCCTTGTCACCATGGTCGATATAGGCAAAGGGTGAGTCGCTGATGGATACCCCTTCCTTGGGGTAAATCAGATAAAGGGGCTCCTTTCCCTCCCGTTCCAGACGCTGATTCAGCCCGATCATCAGAAACTCGTAGTTGATCATCGCGTCATAATCACCCGTCAGGTACAGTTCCCCCACATAATCCTCACTGCCGGAGTTGCGCTCCACCCCGGAAAACAACTCCTTCATCGCATCGCGCAGCGTAGGTTCCTCCAGGGTTTTCCTGGTCAATACCTCCGGGTTTCCAGCCATGGTGCTGAGAAAGCCCAGATAAGCCGAAGCACCGCTGTTGGTTTGGGTGGCTGATGGCATGATAAAGGAAAGCTGCTTGCTTCGCACCGCATTTACAATATCCTCCATGGAGACCTGTCGCCCGGTAAAGCCCAAGGCCTCAGCTTTGGACTGTTTGATGCCAAAAACAATGGGGTTGATGGCTGTTACCTTGGAATCGGTGATCTTCTGCTTGCCTGAGAGCATGTACAGCCAGATGGAGTTGGAAAGCCATACCGCATCATAGGGACATTCAGCATCACTTAAGGTGTTCATCAATTTCATGGTGTTTTGATACGTAAACTCCACCGTGATGCCTTGGGATTTGGCGTAGGTTGATAAAAGGTTTTCCATATCCCGGTTTTCCACGCTGGCCACTAGACGAAATGGGGTTCGAGCTGAGGCGATGGCTGCTGTCAGACAGACACCCAGGAACAGCATGGTCGCCAGAAACAACGAAAACCGCCGGCTCTTCCTTGATGAGGTTCTCATAACGGCCCTTTACCTCCAATGAGTCATTGAATCATTTGTCATCATTATAACCATAGAAGCAGGTATGAGCAAGACAGATGATAAAGCAATTCACAGAGGTACTCTCATCCATCCATCTGGGCGCGGTATGGCGAATGGTTTCCTGTATACAAAAAAACTCACTCGCTGTACGAGTGAGCTAATGGAACTGGCTCCCCAGGCATGAACTACATCCGGCTGACTAACTTTGAGCCAGCAGAAATTCAAGATTCATTCCCTGCCCTGTTCCGTATCCCGCGTGAGCTTGTGGCGTGAAAAATGAATGATCGCAAATTTCACATTGAAGGCACTTGGAGCGGCCAGCTATCGGTGCCGTATTTTTTACAATCTTTCATTTAATGGCGCGCATGATAATGTGCTCTACGTAACGCACTCACCTGGTGAATGAAATCAATAAAAAAATTAAATAAACTAGCCTAAGATTGGGCTCGCAGGCTCCCCCGGCGCTGGCCGCGACCCGCCACAGAACCTATTTATATCTCGCGGTGCGGGAACGCGTGATGCACCCTCACGCGCGATCAAGCAACCCCTATGGGGTTGCATCCAGGGGCGCGCGCGAGGTGTGGCATGGGCGTGATCGGGCGCGTGAGGTGGCGCATGATACTGCCCTGGCATGCAAGGCCGTCCGCGTTGCGCTTGTCGTGAGGCATGACAGCCGCCTGGGCGTAGATGGGCACGGCGTGCTGGTGACCGTGCGCGCATGTATCCTCACGCGCGATCAAGCAACCCCTTTGGGGTTGCATCCAGGAGCGCACGAGGACGCGGGCGTGATCGCGCACGGGCGCGTGATGCGGCGCGACGCTGGCCAGGCGTGGGGCAGGAGCCCCAGGCGCTGGGGATCGGCAGCCGCACGGACCTTGGCCGGCGTGGGGCGCGCTTGCCAGGCATGGATCCAGGCGCAGGCACGCGCTTGCGCGGCGTCGCGCTGAACGTGGGGCTGGAGCGCCAGGCGCTGGGGATCGGCAGCCGCCCAGACACTGGCCAGCGTGGGGCGCGCTTGCCAGGCGTGGATCCGGGCGCAGGCACACGCTTGCACGGCGTCGCGCTGAACGTGGGGCTGGAGCGCCAGGCGCTTACGCTCAGGCGTGGGGCTGGAGCGCCAGGCGCTCACGTGCAGGCGTGGGCGTGTGCGTGTGTGCATGCACGTATACGCATACGCATGCGGGTACAAATACCGCACGTGCGCACGTTGGCCGGTTTTGGAGAAAATTTTTGCCGGATTTGACAATGGTTTGCGGGCTCCTCGATCCGGCCGCTTTGCCACAGCTGTGGGGCGGCCATGCTATGCTTCCAGCGTCGGCAGGGCAGCCCGCCGGCAGCACTCCAAGACAAGCACGACCGAGGCACCTTGACAACTGCAAGCCCCACGGCGAAAAGGATAGCGCAACCGGGCTCAAGCCCGCCCCAGACCGGCATACACTCACGGAAAGGCCGGCACAGGCGAAAAAAGCAACCGCGGCGATGCTCCAAGCGTGAATCCCATTGCACCCGAAAGCGTGCAATAGCCGGCACGAGACAACGTGCAGCGGGCGGGGCTGGCCCTGACAACGCCGGCCCTCAGCGATGCAAGGGAAAACCCTTGCGCCGCGCACAGCCCACGCCTGGCCGGCGCGGGTTGTGCATGGCGCAAGACGCCAAAACATGACAGGAGGGTCAAAACCATGGCAAACAACGAAAACAGCAAGCCGATGTACACTTTCGCGCCCCACACTATCACCTGCAACGGGCAGGAATTTCCCGCGGAGTATTCCATCAATCCCACAAGCGGCCATGTTTACGCTTTCCTGACGATCCAGGAGCGCGGAAAGCCCGTTTCTGTCAAGCTCAAGGTTACACAGAGCGAGGCCGAATATGCCGCGATCCTCCAGGCCGCCCAGCAGGAGCGCGAGGAGCGCAACGCCGGCAAGCAGGCGAAGGAGCCCGCGGCCGAGGCCGTGGCTGCTGGCCAGGAGCCCGAGGCCGCGCAACCCGAGGCCGTGGTGCCCGTAACCGTGCTGGCGAAGGATCCCGACACCGTGGCAAAAAAGCAACCTGCCGCTCTGGCCGCCTACTGGGAAAAGCGTCGCGCACAGAAGGCCGCCCAGCAAGCAGCCCAGGAGCCAGAGGCCGAGCCCACAGCCGAGCCCGTGGCCGTGCAGGCACAAGAACCAAAGCCAATGCCCGTGCAGGCGAAGGAGTCCAAGGCCGTGGAACCCGTCACCGTGGAGCCCGTGGCCGTCGCCCAGGATGAACGGGATCCCAAGCAGGCTCGCGGGCCCGTGCCGGACAAGAACTTTGTGGGGAAAGAGATAGCGGGCAATGGCTGGAAAATCCTGTTCGACGCCGCCCAGGAGCGCACGCGGGTGATCTTCGAGGGTGAACCGACGAAGGCCGCCCTGGTGACCGTGGAAAAGGCCGGGTTTTACTGGTCCACAGTGATGCAGAGCTTTAATAAAAAATTGACTTTCAAGGCGTACCGGGCCGCCCAGGCCCTGGCGCTGGACCTGCGCGCTGTCTGCGGTTGACAGCGCGCAACCCTTCCGCCTGACGATGGCCGGATGGCAACCGGCCGAAACGCTCCCGTCCGGGAGCGTCGCGGAAAGCCGCAAAAATTGCACAGGAGGGTAACAACCATGACCAACGCCGAGATGCTCCATCAAATCGCTCAACTCCAGGCAAGCGCGGATCCGGCAACCAAGAAGGAGCTGGCCAAAATGGCCGCCGCGCTGGAGGAAAAAGTGCGGGCCGACGCCGCCAAGTCCTGCGGATGCGGCAACGCGGCCGCCACTCTGGAAAAAATGTTCAAAGGCCAGACAAATCACAAGCTCGCCGGTGCATGGACGGATGAAAAAGGCCGCCAGTGCATCTGTGACGGGTTCCGGGGGTATCGGCTGCACAAAGCCCTTCCGCTGACACAGCTTGACAAGGACGTTGTGCCCTTTGACCTGAGCAAGATTATTGACCCGCTGGAGACGCGGGAAAACGTTCCGGTGAATGTGCCCAGCGTCAAGGAAATCAAGGAGTTTATCGCCCTGGAGCGCGCAAAGAGCGCAAACGGTGACAAACGCGGCAAGAAGGCCGACACAGTGATGGACCTGGGACGTGGATTGCCGGCCGTCAACGCCCGCTACCTGCTGGAGCTGCTCACCGTCCTGCCGGATGTCAAAGTGTACGCCAAGAAGGGCGGCCGCCTGGAGCCGCTGTATGCCGTCAGCGAGCGCGGCGATGCCATTGTTCTCCCAGTGCGCACGCCGGAAAAAGAGCAGGCCGACAAGCTGGAGAAGCGGGCCCATGACCTGATCGCAAAACTGGCCGGGAAAGACGGCGAACAGCCGATCATTTCCATTGGCGACCTGGCCCTGCTGGCAGACGCCCGAAGCGCGACCGCCTGAGCACAACAAACAGCCCACGCCCGCCGGGCAAAAGGCGGGCATCCCGCCCCACATGGGCGGGCAGAAAGGAGAACCGCAATGAATACCCGCATGGACACCAAGGAGAAACGCCTGGCATGGCGTGAACAAGCCCTGGAAGCCGCCAGAAAGCGCGGTGCAACCGTGACCCATCATCCCGAGGCGGACAGTATAAGCGTGAGTTGGCAGAGCGGGGAAAATCGTTTTGAGCTAACGATTTACGATGGCATGGCTTACAAACCAAGCCTTTGCTGTGCTTTCCGAACCGCCCAGCGGATGCAGGAAGCGCTGGACAAGCACCTGCAGAACCGGACCGCCTGGCTGGCCAGCAAGAAGAACGTGCAGGGCAAGCGCAAGCTCTCCGGCCAGGCCCAGACCGCCACGGCCATCCGGGAGACGCTGATTAAACACTTCCCAGGCGTTAAGTTTTCGGTGAGGTCCTCCAGTTTCAGCATGGGGAACGATGTGACAATCTCCTGGACGGATGGCCCCGTGGCCGACCTGGTGGAGCATTACGCCCAGCAGTACGCCTATGGCCGCTTCAACGCCTACGAGGATTACGATTACATCGTGGCTATTGACTCAGCCCTGGGCTGCCCCGGTGCCAAGTACGTGAGCACATCCCGCACCATCAGCCCGGAGCGCCGGGCAACCATTGAGGCCGCGGCCAGGGAGGCCAGCGGCGGCCAGCTGCCGCTGAACCATTACCGGGATTTCTACCCGGAACAATATGAGCGGGAGCACCCCGAACTGTGGACGGAGGAATACCGCCGGGAGCTGGACGCCCAGCGCGAGGAGTGCAAGGCGCGGCAGGAATGGGCAGAAGCCAAGGCTGCCCAGGAGGGGCAAGCGCATCAGGAGTGGGCGCAGCACGAGGAAGCCCAAGAGCTACAGGAGGAGCAGGAGGCTGAGGCCAAGGAAGTCCGGGCAAAGCAGGAGATGCAGGACGCCGAGGCCAAGGAAGCCCAAACGCGGCAAGAAGAACGGGAGGCCAGGATCTTCCAGGCCCGAACGCAGGAAAAACGGCGGGAGGAAGCCCTTGCCTCCTTCCTGGGCGGGCTGCTGGGCATGGAAGCGCCCAAACGCAAGCCCGCGGATGTGATCGACCTGGCCCAGTACCGGCAGGCACGGGACGGCCTGACCCTGGGAGAATTTGCGGACCGGTATTGCAAGCAGTGAATCATGCGCCTGAATGAGAGCCGGACAGCAGCCAGCCGAAACACCCGATGATGAAAACCACAGCCCGCCGGTATAAGCACCGGCGGGCAGATGAAAGGAGCAGAACCATGAAAACCTGGAGAATCTGCGCGCTGGTCATAATGGCCCTGGCGCTGGCGTTGGCCGGAGCCCGCGCCCAGGAACCCGCCAACTTCCAACGGGCCCGATGGGGGCAGACACTGGCACAGGTGATGGAAGGAGAGCCGGAAACTCTGTGGAATAACCTGAACGGACAGGAACAGGTGTTGACCAAGGACGCGCAGGCCTTTGGACTGGAGGCGTTGGTCATCTACACCTTTGAGGGCGGGGCTCTGAAAAAGGGCGGGCTTGTGTTTCAGGAGGAGCACTATTTCGCATGGGGCTACCTGGACGACTACCTGCGGGCCAAGGATGCGCTGACCGGGCAGTACGGCGAGCCGGAGGAAGAAGCCTGGAAGGCCACATGGCAGACGGATCGCACGCGGATCACGCTTTCCCTGGCATCAGACGGGGCCGCCCACTCTGTGGCTGTGGTGTATGTGCAAAATTGAGTATCTGAGGTTCAACCCGAACAGCCCGCCGGGGGCAATTCCCGGCAGAAAGGAGGGCGCATGCGCTTCTTGATCCACAACGGCCTGGAGATCTGGGCCATCTTCTGCGGGATCCTGGTCCTCAACGGCATCTACCAGGTATTCAAGCTGGCGGCCAAGCACAAGGGAAAGGCCGGGCTACAGCGCAAAGCACCAGCTGTTCCAGCCGCCAAGGTGGCCCTGGTGCAGCATGTGCAGGCACAGCCGACGGAAAAGCACGCCTCACGGAAGCGGGGACGGCCGCCCAAGGCCAGGGAGGCCGAAGGCGCTAAGGACGGAACCCTTACCCTGGGACAGTTTGCGGAACGTGTCCAGAGATAGTGACCCATTGAGCCCGGCCGGGGGCAAAGCCCGGCAGACCCGATGATGAATAGCCGCCCCTTCCTTGCGAGGGGGCGGCGTCTTTTTTTGTCCCTTGGTTTTACATAACGTGCTGGAGTGTTAAACTGAATGGGAAAGGCTTTCTTCCTATATATACCCCTGAAAAACCGTGTGATTTTAGGGCTAGTTTACCGGTGTTAAATTATGGTAAACTGAAAGCTACCGCAGGGCGTGACAGCACGAATGAGAGGGATCTTCTATGGAGCCGTATAGTCTAAACGATATGGTGACGGCCGACATCGTCCGACAGAGGCCCTTTTTCTTCTTTGGGTTTAAGCGTGAAGAAGTGATGGGCAAGGACTACCGCCGTCTGGATTCCCTCCTGGCTGCGCTGGATGAGGCGGGCAGGGACGCCAGAGGGAAACTGATGCTGATTTTTGCCTTCGGCGAGGATCCCAGGGAACTGTGTGAGATCCCGGAGGTCAATGAGTATCTTCAGGAGATTGTGCGCCGCTGCGCTCACTTCTTCTACTATATCATGCCGAATATGGATGTTGTGCACCCCTTTGCGCTCTCCCTGGCAGGCGCTTATGTGCTGTTCACCGATCCGGACAGCCGGTCTGCCCAGGTGCGTATCCGCGACATGTCCTCCGCCAAAGAAACCATCGAGCAGATCCTGAATGACGCGGACCAGTATGCCCACAGCGTGGAGGATTACGAGGGTATGGGAGAACTCTGGCAGGTCATCCGTGCGTGCGGGCTGCCGGTGTAGCCTATTACGTCTGCTTCGGGATTGAGTATGCTCCTGTTCAAGTCAGCGGTTGATATTAATTAAATCAGGCACAAGTTTGAATTTATCCTCATCAGGGCGGAAGCGGTAAACTGGAACCGTTATATGATTGGTAACTATAAACTCAAATAGGCCACTCCAATCATCTTCTCTCTGGCCAAAGAACACGCCAAGGTATATAGCACTTACACACGGGAATGGAATATATTCGATGACGTCCAGGCATACCAATCGTACCTCTTTTTCATGTGCCCATTCGTTCCCTTTGATATAGGGTGCATATGAGACACTTGAATAATCATCATCAGGCCGAACCCGTTTGTATTCGACTTTTCGTAAGCTCCTCAATACTTCATCTTTTTGCGGATAGTCTTCGGGCAGAAGGGTTAAGTCAAATTCGATACACATTCCGCGGTGATTTCCTCCGTAATATCCCCACATGGGTACCGAATTTTTAATTGTACTAAAGCATGCGATTCGAAGATTGTTTGAAATGGATGGGTTTTTGCTTCTGAGATCAGCATTGATTTTCTGGACGATTGATTTTGGGCCGATGAGTTTTGCAGGTATATCATTACAAATGGATGTAATGAGTTCTTCCATAGTGACAAGCGTTTGCGGCGAATAATGATCTGATAAACTGTAGCTTGATAATGCTTCCAGGAAACACGTATCAATTTCACTTTCAATTGCCTGTATAAGTCCCTTTAGCGAATTATAATGTTGCGCAGGGTTGCTTCTGCACATCCAGTCCACCGTAATGGGTGCTTTAAATGCATTATCAAGTGGATCGTTGAAACAATCTGACATTGAAACATGGATCCTGTTGTTTTTAAGTATATCAGTTGCTTTATGATGTCTTTCACAAAAATTTTCCTTACTCCCTTTTATCCCGCAGTATATATACAGTTTGCTATGACTTAAGTTTTGCTGCTCATTCACAACATCCCGGTTGTCGCTCCGGTTAGCAATCCCATTCTGTAGTGAAGCAACGATAGTCCTGTATTGAGCCCAACCAGCCATCAGGTTGACAAGGTGATACACGGTTTACATCATCTCAGGGCGAACCCTTTCGGATAGATAATAGCCTCCCTAAATGCATCAGCGTAAATCATAATGAATGGTCTTCTTAAGCCCCTGAATCTCCTGATGTCAACCACTTTCATCCCATTAGCATCACCTCTTCTCTGTATATCACGCTCACCACACTCATTAAAATATGGTATAATGTAATCGACGCTAAATTGCACATGTTCTCTCTTTCTCTTGGAGGTGTCATCATGTCGATCACAGGCACACAATTAGCAAAAGCCGCAAGGGATGCTTACAATCAGTTCAAAGGCCAGAAAATCCCCAATCGCGGGGGAGGTTCAACACCAGAAGGATTTGACACTGGCGGATTCATCATGTACTGCTTCAGACAATGTGGCCATCCCCTCAAGATCAAGGGGACCAATGATCTGTTCCGCAGACCTCATACATGGAAAGACACGCTGGAGAACACCCGCAAAAGCAAAATGGCCGTCGATGGTGCCATAGCGTTTATCGTGAAGCACGATGGGGG